>Ga0187782_10002086_pt1 | contig 14661 bp, 8 predicted proteins | sample 0715_SJ02_MP15_2_FD_132454 | JGI IMG/M metagenome (GOLD analysis project Ga0187782, IMG submission 132454) | Tropical peat soil microbial communities from peatlands in Department of Meta, Colombia - 0715_SJ02_MP15_20_MG | ecosystem: Environmental > Terrestrial > Soil > Wetlands > Peat | place...
CGCCGTCAGCTCCCAGCCTCCGGAGTTCGCCATCCCGTGCCCGAGCTGGCCCTTGCGCGCCGTGATGCGCGTGCGATGGCCGACGAATTCGTCGATGAGGGCGAGCTCGTTCAGATCGCCCGGCGTCCCGGTCGCGTGCAGATCGATCACCGACACGTCTTCCGGAGAAATATTGGCGTCCCGATAAGCATGCGCGATGGCACGCTTGGGTCCGGACTTCGACGGGGTGATGATGTGCTCCGCGTCCGAAGAAAGGGCGACCGCTTCGAGCCACCCGCCGATGGGGCTCAGGCCGCGTTCCGAGCACCACGAGGCGTCCCCGAGGATCCACACGCACGCGCCTCCGGAAACATGCGTTCCGCGCAGCGAAGTGAACGGCATGTTCACCTCCCCGATACCGGGCATCACGCGCGCGTCGTGAAATGCCGCGACCAGCGACGGGTCTGGTCTGGGGTCGGTGGTTCCGATGATCGCGAGCTTGGACTCGCCCCGCAGGATCGCGTCTCGACCGCATTTGAGAGCCACACCGAAGGTCGAGCAGGCTCCCACCGGCGCCCACGCTTCGCCGTGCAGGTCGAGCAGCATCGTGACCTGAGCCGCAGGGGAATTCTGGATGTTCCATATCAGGTTGGCGCTTACTGCCGTCCACGGCGGGGGCGGGCATCCCACCTCGTCGACCAGCGCTCGATGCGCACGGATCCTCTTCCGTATGGCATTGAGGTGAGCGTTCTCTTGATCCTCGTCGTCGGCGTCGAGCCTCTCGACGGCGGCGAAGCGCTCGAGGAAGAGCCGCAGCTCGTCCGAGCGCCCGGCCCAGAATGCATCTCGCGCCATCGCGACCTCGAACCGCTCGGGGCTGTCGATCGGCAAGGAGGCGGGGTCGGGCGAAAGGTCCCCTTCCGGCGAGCTGCGCTCCGCTTCGTACCTGCGGCGCGCGGCGCATCGAGCCGGTTGCGCCCAGAAATGGTTCCAGGCGCGGCTCGCGCGATCGAGCGCGGCCGAGGCACGGTGGATCTCGGCCAAGTCCCCGACACCGGACCCGATGAACACGGCGCACTGCTCGTCGGCGCCCCGCACGAGACGCTCGAGACGCGGATCGCTCTGGAGCGCCTGGATCGCCGCTCCCACCGCGAACTGCACGTTGTCGCCCATCTTGCTGCGCATGCGCGAGACGTATGACTCGCCCCGGCGCTCCGCGATCCAAGGCGCATAGTCGTCGAACGAGAAATCGGGATCGCCGACGGCGAAGAGCCCCGGGCCGAGCTCGAGCCTTTTGCTGGGGCGAAGCGCCGAACGGCCGGCCACGAGCAGCTCTTCCAGCGCAGCGACATTTCGCGCTCCCGGCGCGACGACTCCCCAGCCGTAAATGCCGACGCGGCAGGACTCTCGGGGCCTCTCCATCACAGCAGCGTGCAACGTACTGCCAGTTACCGGGCCAGGGAAGGACTCGCCGGCTCAACCGTCTGCGAGCCGACCGGCCCACTCATTGCGCGGGAGTCTGCTGCGTGTAGTCGAGGAAGCTGCCCGTCATCATCAGAAGCGACATGACGGTCCACGACGACGCGTAGTATTCCCCTCCGACGAAGAGCTCGTCGCTGGCGACGAGCGTGTACGTATCGTTCAAAAACTGCTGGTAGGTGCCCGAGCTCATCGCCCCGACGCCGGCAGGGCCGACGAACGGCGCGGCGAGCGGGACTCCGCCGTCCGGCAGCGTCGTGGCGGCCTGCGGAGCGCCGTTGAGCGCGTACCCGTCGACGATGTTTGCCGCGCCGATGCCATTGAAGAACCCGCTGATCTGACCGAGGTACGATTGCGCGCGCGGTTCGCTGTTCCAGCACCAGTCGAGACCGATGCGGAAAGGCGTGCGACAGGCGTCGTACTGATAGTTGAAGGGCTCACCCGACGCGCTCGTGCACGGTGCCCCGTTCGAGTCGTTGCACCACGCGGGAACGACCCCGTTGCCGGAATTGCCGTTCGCGGAGTTGAGCGAATCAGCAATGGTGAGGTATGCCTGATCGAGAACGCCCCACCACCGATCGCAATACTGATTTCCGGCGTCGCCCCATTTGGCCGTGGACGCCTGCGCGATCGTCGTACCTTGCGGACAGGTGCTGGGGTCGGCCTGCGCAAACGCCCGATAGTAAGCGGGAGCCAAATACGAAATATTGATGTTCGCATTGGTCGCCCAGTTGCCGTCGCCCGCCCTCAGCCAGTTCCAGTCGAAAATCTCCCAATCCCAGATGTTGGTAATCTGGGTGATCGCTGTCTGCATGTAAGACTGCTTGAGCATGCCTTGGCCGCCCCACTGCCGGTCGGCCATCAGCAGCGCGAACGCCATGTCCTCGTCGGCGTCCGTCGCCGCACCGCCGCAGCTGTTTCCCGAACCGTCCGGGGCCCAGTTCATCAGCCCATTTTGATCGAGGTTCTGCTGCTCGTAGAGCCAGAGATTGTCGAACAGCGTCTGGTCGTTCATGTACACCGCGAGGAGCATCCCGTACCCGATGCCTTCGGACACGGTCGAATTCAGTGGCCGGCACGCGTCGATGCCGTCCGTCGCCGTGCGCTGAACGCGCATGTAGCCCCCGGCGTTGCTCGTCGTGACCAGATCGTTCTTCCACTTGGCGTACGCGGCCTCGACGTCGCTGTTCAGATATCCCCCCGGATAAACGCAATTGTTCGCTTGACGGTTCTGCGGGAATGGAAAATTCGCTCCGTTGGCGGGCGGTTCGGGGCCGCGCATGGGCGGCCCAGCATCGTTCGACGTCGCGCCCGACGAGCCATCCCGCGCGACGGCGCTCGTCGAGACCGACGAACCACCCCCCGCGCCCGAATTGGCTGCGCCTGTCTGTCCCGCGCTTCCCGCGTCGAAAGTCTCGGCCGATTGGAGGTGAGTGCATCCGACGGCCGTGATGAACACGCAGCCGAACCAGTCCGGGACGCGCGAGTCAAGTAGTGAGCAGCACGTTCGCATTGGGGAAATGCACCGTTTCGAAAGGTTGCCCCCCGCAAGTGACCTACGGACCCGGTCAATTGTCATTGATAGCACGTCTTATCGCGTCTTCTCCCCGAACGCGTTTCTGCCCCCGCATTGTCCCCGCGACGCCCGCGCAACGCCCGCGCGTCGCGCGGGCGTTGCGCCGAGACTACATGTTTCCGTCTACAGTAGCCTGCCCTTCGCGATGTATTCGCTTCGATCGCATTTCGACTTGACGCCGAACCGAATCGCGCAGGCTATCGCCTCCGTGCGCAAGGCGGGGCGCCCCCTTCTCGACCTGACCGAGTCCAATCCCACCAAAGCGGCGATTCCCTGCGACGGCCCCGCCGTCCTCGCAGCCCTCGCGGCCCCCGCGTCGCTCGTCTACGAGCCGTCCGCGCTCGGCACCATGGGCGCACGCGAGGCGGTCGCGAGCTACCTCGCTGCGGAGGGCATCCCGATCGAGCCGGCGCACATCGCGCTGACCACGAGCACGAGCGAGGCGTACGCATTCGCGTTCAAGCTGCTCTGCGATCCGGGCGACGAGGTGCTCGTCCCCCAGCCGAGCTACCCGCTTTTCGAGCACCTGGCCGCACTGGAGTGCGTCCGGCCCGTCGGCTACCGCCTCGCTTACGACGGAGCGTGGCACATCGATTTGCCTTCGCTCCGGAGCGCGCTTTCCGAGCGATCCCGAGCGATTGTCTGCGTGAACCCCAACAACCCGACCGGATCCTACGTCAAAGCGGCCGAGCTCGCGGCCCTCGCGTCGCTCGGTCTGCCCATCGTGAGCGACGAGGTGTTCGCACCCTACGCGTTGCGCGACGATCCCACGCGTGCGCGATCGGCGATTGCCGCGCCGGGGGCGCCCCTGGTGCTGGCGCTCGGCGGGCTCTCCAAAAGCGCGGCCTTACCGCAAATGAAGCTCGGATGGATGGCCCTCTCCGGCGAGCCTGCTCGCGTCGACGAGGCTCTCGACCGACTCGAGCTCATCGCCGACGCTTTTCTCTCCGTTGGGGCTCCCGTGCAGCACGCCCTGCCTGCCCTTTTCGCGGCGGGCTCGATCAGCCGGCAAGCCATCCGAGCGCGAACCCGGGCCAACGTAAACTGGCTCGCCGCTGCGGTCCTCGGATCGCCGGCATCGCTGCTGGACGTCGAGGGCGGTTGGTACGCCGTCCTGCGCATTCCCGGCACGCGGTCCGAAGAAGAATGGGTCTCGGCGTTCGTGACCGACGATGGGGTGCTCGTGCACCCGGGCCATTTCTTCGACTTCGAAAGCGAGGCATACGTCGTCATGAGCCTGCTCACGCCGGAGCCAATCCTGCGAGAGGGATGCGCTCGCATCCTCGCCCGGATTGCCGGTGAATCAGGCGCAAGCCGCGCGAGCGTTTCAGCCTGACGTGTGCGTGACGCTGCGCCCTGAGTCGTGGCCGGCAGCCTCACGCCTCTCGGCGACCGCTCTGCGCGCAAGGTAGCCGACGATGGCAACGTTCACGGCGAACAGCGCAAAGCGAACGGCATGCGGGTGGCGGGCAAGCGCCGCGATCTCGAAGGGCAACAATGACCCGGTGGCGATGACGACGAGCCAGGGACCCCACCAGCGGCCATGGAGCAGCGCCCAACCCTCGATGAGGCTCACGATCCCGTCCGCCACGAGAGCCACCGTGACGGTCAAGAGACCGCGGCGGCTGGCGGCGCGGGTAAGCCATTGCGCGAGCTCCAAGCTCCACGCGTGCGCGTGGTGGCGCAGGTGCTCGGCGAGCCCGCGCATGCGGTCGCCCAGGCCCATCCGTATGGCGACGGTAAAGACCGCCGCAAGCGCGAGCCACAGACCGCCCTTGGCGAACTTGTAGACGATGATGAGTACGAGCACACGCTCGCGCCGCACGCCTGGGATTGTAGACTCGTCGCGATGACCTCGCAGCCCAGGGCTTTCACCGTCCGCGGATCGGTCGGGCTCGCGTGCGCGGTCGCCTGTTGCGTTCGCCCGCCCCCGACGAGCCCGCTGCCCACGATCTCCGGTCATCCCGTTCAGGTCGACGCCGCCCGGAAGCTACTGCCGTGGACCACGGCCGGGCGCTCCAGGCCGACGTCGAGCGCGGCCTATGCTCGAGTGGTGAAGCTCGCCTGGTCGACGCTCGAATCGAAGTTTCCCGCCCAGGACAATGGGCTGCCGACCTGGCTGACGTATTCGCGATTCGATCCCGACACGTTCGAGGGAATCGCGTGGCCCCACAATCCCGCCGGGCTGTACGCGATGCTGACCGAGTCCGCGGTGCTCTGGTACGCGTTCAGCGGCGACAGCGCAGCGGTCGCGGTGACGCGGACGGCTCTCGATTACCAGATCGTCCACGGGTCCACCCCGGCCGACTGGGACTGGGCCAGAGTGCCGTACGCCAGTGCGGGCGCAGGGGACGTCGAGTACCGCGGGGCCGACGACGAGTGGTGCGACTACTGCGGCCGCGGAGACGGCATCGGGGTCATCGAGCCCGACAAAGTGGGCGAGCTCGGCTTCGCCTACGTGCAGATGTACGAGCTCACGCGCGAGACGCACTATGCCGAGGCGGCCGTCGCCTGCGCCGACGCGCTGGCGAGCCACGTCAGGCGGGGCGACGAGCAGCGGTCGCCCTGGCCATTCCGTGTGTATGCGCTGACGAACGTCGCCCGCGAAGAATACTCGTCGAACGTCATCGGCGCGCTCATGCTGTTCGACGAGCTGTCGCGCCTCTCGCTCGGGAACGTCGACTCGTACGCTCGGGCGCGGGCGATCGCGCTGGAATGGCTCATGCGCGTGCCGATGCAGAACGACGCTTGGAGCGGTTACTTCGAGGATGTCGCCATTCAGCCCGATCCTCTCGCCAATCCCAGCCAGTACCCTGCTCTGCGCACGGCGCGGTGGCTTATCGGCCACCCCGACGCCGATCCCCGATGGCGCGCTCACGTCGAGCACCTGCTGGCGTGGGCCGCGCGTTCGTTCGGCGGCGACACGGCCGTCGAGCGAGGCATGCAGTGGGGCGCGACGGTCATGAGCGAGCAGGCCGCGGACATGACGAAGATGGGAAGCCACACGGCACGATTCGGAGCAACGCTCGCGCTCTGGGCGCAGGCGACGGGCGACGGGCCTGCGCGCGAACGGGCGGCGCGCTCGCTGAACTGGGCGACGTACATGTGCCGCGAGGACGGCATCGTGGCGGTCGGGGAGAACACCAACGAAGGGTGGTGGTTCAGCGACGGCTACGGTGACTACATCCGCCACTTCCTGGTGGCCATGGGCGCCGAACCGGAGTGGGCGCCCGCGCACGAAAATCACATCGTGCGCTCCACGTCCGTCGTCACTCACGTCGTGTACGAGCCCCAGCGCGTCGCGTGGTCGACGTTCGACGCCGATTCGACCGAAACGCTGCGGCTCACCTCGTTGCCGGCGAAGGTTTTGGTCGACGGGGTGCCGCTTCTCCCCGCGGACTTCACCCCCAACCAATGGTTCGACGTTCGCGCCCTTCCGTCCGGAGGTGCCGTCGTGCGCGTTCGTCATCGACGGCCAGGCGGGATCGCCGTCGCCCTGGACGAAGCCGGCTGACGATCAGCGGCGCGCGAAGAAGAGAGCCACGGCGTACGTCACGGCGGCGACGATCCAAATGGTGCCCCGGACGCGCATTCGTTCGCGCCAGCCCCACCATGGCGCGAGCGGAGCAACCACCAGCGCGACCGGAGCGCGCCAGCGAGGCGGACGGCGGGCCAGCCCGATCGCCAGCGTGACGTGCGCCGTCACGAGGGTGGCGAACGCGACGACCAGAGCAATCAGCACGACGACGTCACCGACCATGGCCACCCGGGGCGTCGAACGCACGAAGCGGACCGGTCGCTACGCAGAGCCGCGCTCGCTGCCGTCCCCCCTGCCGCGCACCCAAGGCCTCGGGTTGCGCCGGAACCGTGGTGGCGAGACGATGCATGATATCGATGAAGCTTTACACCAAGACCGGGGACGACGGCACGACCGGCCTTTTCGGCGGCGCCCGCGTGCCCAAGGCAAGTGCAAGGGTCTCGGCCTACGGAACCGTCGACGAGACGAACGCCGCGATCGGCCTTGCGCGGGCCATGCATCCCGACGAGACGATCGACGCCGTCCTGGCGATGGTTCAGCAAGACCTCTTTGCGCTGGGAGCCGAGCTCGCATGCGTCCCGGGCCGCGAGTCCAAGCTGAACATCGCCTTCGTCGGACCCTCGGAGATTGCGCGGCTCGAAGGAGCCATCGACGAAGCCGACGGCGCTTGCCCTCCGCTCGACAGTTTCATCTTGCCCGGGGGAACGTCCGCGGCATCTGCGTTGCACCTGGCGCGCACGGTGTGCCGACGCGCGGAGCGCGCAGTGCTCGCCATCGACGACGCCAAGCCGCGAGCCGACGTCGTCATTTACCTGAACCGACTGAGCGATCTTCTCTTTGCTCTGGCACGCCGGGCCAACGTCGCAGCGGGGATTGCCGACGTTCGCTGGAGCCCCCGCCCGCGAGACTGACGAATTGCCTCGGACCGTGCTCCATGGCCACAGGTTGGGCCGGCCGAGGCACGGCGGCTTCGGCCGCCGACGGAACGCTCTCGACGTTTGCGCCGGTCGGCACCAGCTCGCCCTCGGCGTCGAACACGACCTGAGCGCGGCTCGCCGCGATCGCCAGCGCCGGCGGCGGTGAGATTCGCGTTCCTCGCGCGTCTTTCCACACGCTGGGCGCGTAGAGCGGGGTGCCGTCGCTCGTACGGACGACCACCCACGGCGAATACGTCGCGCCCGAGGGCGTTTTTACCCATCTGCCCAGCAGCCAGTACCACCGCCCGCGCATCGGAATCCACTCCCCATCGATCCACGCGTCCGCTTGCGGCGGGCGCGGGGGGATGAGCTCGATGCGTCCCGGCGGGGGCGCAGAGTCGATGGCCTCAAGCGCGCCGGTTGCTTGAGGCGAATACGGAGGGTGCGGAAGCGCCTGGCCGCACGCCGCGAGACCGAGAGGGAGAACGACCGCCTTGCCACAGCGGAGCACGCCGATTGCTGCAAGCACGAACAGGGCCGACCCGCCCCGCATGGGCGCGAGACGATCACCGGCCGAACGGGCTCGACTTCTCCGATCTCGCGTCGCTGCTTGTGCGACCGGGCTCGCAGCGACGGCGGGCTGCAGCCGGATCCCTGCCGGCCGGTCGGCCGTCGACTCGGTGAGGATCCTCGACACGCACACGCTCAAGGCCGGCGAGATCGGGGACAAGATCGCGACGGCAGCCTCGACGAAGTTCCTCTTTCTCCTCGAGGGAGTGGCCTACGACTACTCGATCTACGACGAGTCGACGCTGCAGCGCGACATGGCGCGCGTCGAAAGGTTTTACCGGTCGAGGGGGTTCTTCGATGCGCACGCTCGCGTCGCTCGCGTGCTCCAAGTCGGCCCGAAGCACGTCCGGGTCGAGATCGGGGTCGACGAGGGGCCGCCCACGATCAACCGGAACACGACCTTCTTCGGCATCGATGCGCTCCCGGGACACGTGGCCGACGCGGTGCGCCGGGTCGCGCGCGACGCCATGCCGCACGGACGACGATTCGACGAGGACGCGTTCGAGAATTCGGAAGCCGCCGTTAAGAAAGCCCTGACCGATCGCAGCTATGCATTCGCCGTCGTCGACGCCCAGGCGGAGGTCGACATCGGCGCGAACGTGGCCGACTACGGATTCAAGGTTGCGCCGGGACCCTCGGCCGTCTTCGGCCCCATCTCCTTCGCCGGGCTCGACTCCGAGGGCTCGGGCCTGCGCAAGGCCCACATCGGGGAAGACCAGCTGAGGCGGACGATTGCCATCCGCCCGGGCGCTCCCTACTCCACGGCCGAGATCGACGCGGCGACGCAAGCGCTCCTTGAGCTGGGCGTGTTTTCCGCCGTTCAGATCGTGCCTTCGCTTCCGGATCCTCCTCCCGCCGATCACGCCGTCCCGCTGACCGTCAAGCTCGAGCCGGTCAGGATGCGACAGATCACCCTGGGTGGAGGCGTCGAGCTCGACGAGATCAAGACCGATCTGCACCTGGTCGCGGCCTGGGAGGATCGCAACTTCCTCGGGGGCCTGCGTGACTTCCGGGTGTCGTTCAAGCCCGGCGTCGTTCTCTATCCGATCCGCGTGGACAACTGGTCGGGCGCCATCCATCCCCTCCCCGAGGCGTGGTTGACGGTGCAGCTCCGGCAACCGGGCGTTCTGGAGTCCCGGACCACCGGCTTCATCCGACCGCAGCTGAACGTCTTCCCCATGCTCGTCGAGGTCAACCCGCCCGCAGATGCCCCCGTCGTCGGCTATCGCGAGGTCAAGATTCCGCTCGGCTTCGAGCGCACGTTCACCAAGAAGCTCCTCGTCAGCATCGGGTACACGTCTCAGGTCGAAGACCCGTTCGCGTACATCGGCGGCCTCGAGCCCGGCCTGAAGACGATCTGGCTATCTTACCCCGAGCTCGTCACGAGCCTCGATTTCCGCGACGACGTCGTCCGCCCGCATTCCGGAATTTACCTGGGCAGCACCCTCCAAACGGCGGGAGGCATCTTCGGCGGCTCGGCGACCGATGTCCGCATTCAGCCGGAAATTCGATCATACGTCCCGATCGCGCGCGGCCTGACGCTTGCGACCCGCGCTTCGGTGGGCTTTCTCTGGGCATCGAGTTACGGCCAGAACTGGAACGCCGAGCTCGAGAGCTCGGCAACCACGACCAGCAGCGCCATCACGGCTCCGACCGCCGCGAACCTCGCCCAGCGGGCGACCCTGGAACGCGACATCGAGATCGTCTACTTCCGCGGGTTCTTCTCCGGGGGCCCCGCAACCAACCGGGGATTCCCGCTGCTCGCGGTGGCGCCCCACGGCGTCGTTCCGTTTCTAAACCCGGGCACCGCATCGCAGCAGGTCATGAGCAGCTGCACTCCGACGTCGCAGCGTCTTCAAGACAGCGCCGCCGCGGCCGAGAGCTGTTTCTTGCCCGTCGGCGGCTTCACCCTCTGGGAACTCCAGAACGAGGTCCGCGCCGACATTGCCGGACCGCTGTCGGGCACGGTCTTCTGCGACCTGGGCGACGTATCGCCCAATCAGAACGACATCCGGTTGAGCCACTTGCATCTGTCGTGCGGCGTCGGGGCCGCGTACGACACGCCGGTCGGTCCAATCCGCGCGGACCTCGGTTACCGGGTCCAGCCGCTGCAGGTGCTCGGCTTCGCAAACGAATATGCGGCGTGGAAAGCCGATCCGGTGAACGGGCTGCCGCCCCGTCTTTTCACACTCCCCATCGCGCTCGCGATCGGCATCGGGCAGGCGTTCTGATCGTGGCGCACCTGCTGCGGCTTCTTGGCTTCTGCGGATCGGCGCTCGCCGTTCTCGTTCTGTTCACCTCGAGCCTCGTCGCGGGTGTGGTGGTGCACCTCGATACCCCCACGGCTCGGAGGGTGGCGGCGCGACAGATCGGCCGGATCCTCGACGCTTCGTTTCGAGGCCACGGGTGCGTCGAACGCATCGGCAAGCTCGGCTTGTTCGGCCTCGCGCAAACCGACGTGACGATGGACGATCCCCAGGGGCGACGCGTGCTCACCGTAAGAGGGGCGCATGTCCGGATTGCCACGATCGGCCCCGCCACCGCTCTCATGGCGGGCGGTCCTTTCACGCTGCGGCTCGCCGAGGTCGTGATCGATGACGCAGACGTTCGTCTCGACGCCGATCGTGAAGGACGGCTTTACCTCTTTGACGCGTTCGCTCCGAGGGGGCGGGCCGCACCGGTCGGCCCGAGCGTGGGAGGCATCGAGCTCGTCATCTCGCGTGCCGCCGTGCGCCATGTGCGCGCACACCGGCTGGGAGCGGACGGACGGCCGCACGATGCCGACGCCCGGGACGTGAGGGGCGCGTTCAGCTACCGACCAGACGTCGTCGAGGGAGTCGTCTTCGACGCGACGATCACCGCTCACGGCCTCATCGGCGGTGCGGACGTCGGCGGGAATCTGAACGGCCGGACGACGATACCGCTCGCGCCAGGGGCGAGCGTCGCTGGCCGGCTGACCTGGAACGGCCAGATCGGTGGAGTCGCCCACTCGATCCGCGCCGTGTTCGCCCGAAATGAGGTCGATGCCGTCTTCGACGTGCCCCACATCCGTCCTCGCGACGTCCGGCTCCTCTGGCCAGGCTCGGCGATCGAGGAGCCGTCGAGCCTCCATCTCGAGGCGCACGGAACCTTACCGGAGATCGACGCAACGCTGCATGCTCGACTTGGTGGAGCCGCCCTCGATGCCAGGGCCAAGCTCCTCGCTGGAGAGGACCGGCGCATGGGCCTGTCAATCACCGCCCACGATGTCGACGTCCGTCAATTCGCCGCCTGTCTGCCGCGCTCGCAGCTCGAGCTTGTCGCGAATGCAAGCGCCCACTCGAGAGCCGACGGCTCGCTCGAGGCCGATCTGCTCATTTCTCTGGTCGGAGGTCGGGTCGGCCAGTCCGAGGCGCCTCGCGCCGGTCTGCGCGCGCGCGGGCGGTTCGACCCGAGCCGCAAGACCGTGGACGCCACCGTCTCGGCCGACGTGTCCGATGTCGCCGGAGGAGGCGTGCGAGTCGACCGCGCCGTCGTCGCGGCTCGAACCCTCGGCAGCATCGCGGCACCCCGCATCGACATGGCCATTCATGCCCGCGGAATGGAGGCCGGCGGGCGCCGTCTCCACACCGTGGACTTGACGGCGCGCGGCATCGCCCCGCTCTTCCATGTCGAAGCGTCGGCACGAGGTCCAGACGTCCCCGACGTCGACGCCGCCGCCGATCTGGACATCGAGAAGCCGATTGCGCTCCACGAGATGCGAGTGTCTTTGACCCGCGCAAGCGAGCATGCCTTGCTCACGGCCCAGAGCGTCGCGTTCGAGCCCGAAAACCTCGGCGTGACCGACGCCCGGCTCGAGGGGCTGGGCGCTCCGCTCACGGCGAACCTTTCGCTGTCCGGGCGAGAGCTGCGACTCGAGGCATCAGCCCCCGGGCTCGACCTCGGTCGGATCGCACGCCTCGCGCATGTGGAAAACGAGGTCCACGAGGGAACGGTCAGCATCGAGGCCGACGTGGACGCCCGCCGGAACCGGGGCACGGGCGCATGCACGATCTCGCTGGCAAACGCATCGATTTACGGTGTCCGAGGCGTCGAGGCGCGCGCGCATTTCGAGCTCGAGAACCGTCGCCTGGCGGGGATGCTGCACGCCGCGGCGGAGGGAGTCGGCACGCTCGACGTCGATGCCCCGAGGATCGAGCTCCCCGGATTCGCCTCCCTCGCCGATGGGGCGTGGCGGCAGGCATCCGGCTCGCTCGAAATCGCTGCGCGCGGCGACATCGCCCGGATCGCGACGCTCCTGCCTGCCCGGTGGATCCCGCTCAGCGAGGCCCGTGGAGTCGTCGCGCTGCACGCCCTCGTGGGCGGCGATGCACGGGACGCAGCGCACGATGTCACTCTGTCGCTGACGACCGACCATCTGGCTCTCGCGCCCCTGGCATCGCGCGCCCGCAGCGTCGACGGGGTGCCCGTGGTCGCGCCCTTGCCGCCATGGAGACTCGACGGAATCGACTTTGCCGTCGAGGGCAGTCTCGGCGGACGATCGGGCGCGATCGACGCCTGGATCCGGGCTCGAGACGCGCACGGCGATCTCGCACGGCTGCACGTCGTGTCCAACGGATTTCCATCCGAGGATCCGTTCACCGACCCGCGGCGACTCGAGGCGGACCTTCGAAATACACCATTCGAGCTGTATCTCGAGGTTCCCGAGCGGGATCTCGACACTTTGCCGACCGTGTTGAAGCCGAATTGCATCAGCGGAAGATTTCGCGCCGTGGTCGCGGCGAAGGGCACCGTGCTCGCTCCCGATCTGCAGCTCACCGCAACGCTCGCGCGAGCGGGCCTTGCGAGCCATTCGAGCCACGGAGAGAGCTCCAATCTTCCCCTGGATGTCCGCATCGTCGCCCGGTACGACGGCCGCAAGGCGACCGCCTCGGTCGAGGCAACGTCCGGCCAGGCCAGAACGCTCGAGGCGACGACGGAGTTTCGAGCCCCCGTTGATCAGTTGCTCGAAACTGGCGGTGCTCCGCGGTGGAGAGCATCTCTCGACGCGCACTTCGCTCGTTTCCCCCTTGAAGCATTCACGCGCGCCGGCGATGCACGGGTCTCCGGCCTGGTCAGCGGCGAGCTGTCGCTGGCCGACCTGCATCACGATGGGCACGCGAAGGTCGCATTGTTGATCGCCGACCTGAAGGTCGGCAGCGTCGGGTACGGGGCGGCACGAATCGAAGCGTCGGCCGAAGACCGGCGCCTTGATGGCCGAGTGCGCGTCGATCTGACCGACGGTTTCGCGGAGGCGCATGCATACGCGCGCGCAAGCTGGGGGGCGGCGATCGTGCCGACGCTCGACCCGGCATACACGCCGACCCTCTCACTGACCGCGGCCAACTTCCGACTCGCCGGTCTCTTGCCTTTCTTCGACGGCACGTTCGACGAGCTCGACGGACGCATCGATGGCGACGCGCGCGTCGATCTCGACCCGGCGACCCGAAGCCCGAGGATCTTCGGACAGGTCGCGCTCCGGGGCGGAACGTTCAAGGCGGTGGCCGGCGGCGGCGAGTTCCACGACGTCTCCGCGCTGGCGCGCCTCGCCCCCGACGGCACGATCCAGCTCGAGAAGATCACCGCGTCGGGACTGACCGGTCGCCTCGAGGCCAGTGCAGTCGCCCATCTCGACGGACCGTTTCTTCGATCGGCCGAGGGAGTAATCACGATTCCCAGCAAGTCGGCGATTCCACTGATCGGCGGGGGCGTCGACCTGGGCACTGTCGCCGGACTGATCAAGCTGAGCGCGACGGCGCCGTCCGGACGCCCACCGAACGTCACGGTCACGGTGCCGCACTTGCGAGTCGTGCTCCCGGACTCGCCGACCACGAACGCCGTCAGGCTCGCTCCAATGGATCACGTCTTGATCGGAGCCCGCCGCGGCCGGCCGGCGACGTTCGTCGCTCTGCCGCTGGGTCCCCCGACCGCCAAGTCGAACGCGTCACCTCCGGTGCCCTCGTCGGGTCGCATGACGATCGTGACCGATCTGGGCGACGTGGAAGTAGTGCGCGGAAACGAGATCAGGGTCGATCTCGAAGGCAAGGTGATCGTCGCGTCGGCCGGGAAGACCGACGTGAAGGGCCAGATCCGCCTCAGACACGGCGGCGCTCTCTCGATTCAAGGAAGGAAGTTCACGGTCGAGGAGGGCACCGTGACGTTCGGCGGCACGGACCCGTCGAATCCTCAGGTCGTCGTCAAGGCCGGCTGGACGGCGGCGGACGGGACGGTCGTGTACGCGAACTTCGTGGGTCCACTGCGCAGCGGAAAGGTGACCCTGCAGTCCGAGCCTCCGCTCGCGAGGCAGGAAATCGTCCAGCTTCTGCTCTACGGAGCCGCGGACGGCCAGCAAGTGCAGGCGTCACAGGCCACGGAAAGCGGCGCGATCGGAACGGTCGGAACCGAAGCGGCGCAACCGATCAATCATGTTCTCAACCAGCTCGGCCTCGGCGCGGTCACGACCAGCATCGACACGACCCAGGCGGCCAATCCCAGGCCGGAGGTCGAAGTTCAGATCGCACGCGACGTCTCTCTGCAGATCGCGGTCGTACTCGGAAATCCGCCCCCGGGAGTCAACCCGGACC
>Ga0187782_10002087_pt1 | contig 14661 bp, 12 predicted proteins | sample 0715_SJ02_MP15_2_FD_132454 | JGI IMG/M metagenome (GOLD analysis project Ga0187782, IMG submission 132454) | Tropical peat soil microbial communities from peatlands in Department of Meta, Colombia - 0715_SJ02_MP15_20_MG | ecosystem: Environmental > Terrestrial > Soil > Wetlands > Peat | place...
CCGATGAGCGTGGCTCGCTTGTGATCCTGCAAAGCGCCGGAAACGATCTCCGACGCGGACGCCGAGCCGCCGTTGATCAACACGACTACGGGCTTGCCGCCTGAGAGGTCGCCGCCCGGCCGCGCGTTGAAGCGCTGCGCGTCGTCGGGATTGCGGCCGCGCGTCGACACGATCTCGCCGTGGTCGATGAAGGAATTCACGACCTCGATCGACTGGTCGAGCAGGCCGCCGGGATTGTTGCGCAGGTCGAGGATGTAGCCCTTGAGCTTGTCGCCCGGCAGATCGGCGCGCAGCTTCTCCATGGCGCTGCGCAGGCCCTCCGCGGTCTGCTCGGTGAACTGGGTGATGCGGATATAGCCGATGTCGCCGCCGTCGACATGCGAGCGCACGGACTGGACCTTGATGATCTCGCGGACGATCTTGAATTCCTTGACCTCCTTGTTCGGCCCGCGCTCGATCTTCAGGCGCACCGCCGAATTGACGGCGCCGCGCATCTTGTCGACCGCCTGGTCGAGCGTGAGGCCCTGCGCCGCTTCGTCGTCGATCTCGACGATGACGTCGCCGGACTGGATGCCGGCCTTCGCGGCGGGCGTGTCGTCGATGGGGGTGACGACCTTGATCACGCCGTCCTCTTCCGTCACCTCGATGCCGAGGCCGCCGAATTCCCCTTTCGTCTGCACCTGCATGTCGCGATAGGCCTTCGCATTCATGTAGCTTGAATGCGGATCGAGCGAATCGAGCATGCCGTTGATGGCGGACTCGATGAGCTTTGTCTCATCCGGCTTCTCGACATAATCGCTGCGGATGCGGTCGAAGACGTCGCCGAAGAGATTGAGCTCTTTATACGTGTCGGCGCCGGCCGCGTAGGCCTGGCCGGCAAGCAGCGCCCGCGCCTCCGGCAGCAGCCCCACCCCCGCCGCGCCGAGCGCAGCGCCTAGGGCGAGTATAGAAATCTTGGCCTTCATCCGCGCGCCTTTTCGTTGTCTGCCTTCGCCCACCAAGGACCTGGGTCGACCGGGACCCCGTCCTTTCGCAATTCGATGTAAAGGATCGGCTCATTGACGCCAACGGCGGCGGCCGCCGCCGTCCGCGTCGCCCCATCGCCCATGACTGCCAAGGGTTCGCCGGCCAACACGAACTGCCCCGGACTTACGGCGACCCGGCCGAGTCCGGCCATGACCATATAGTAGCCGCCGCCTGCATTCAGGATCAAGAGTTGGCCATAGCTCCGATAGGGTCCGGAAAACGCGACGGCCCCATCCATCGGAGACGCGACAACCGCGCCGGGCTTCGTGGCGATCGAAATCCCCTTTTCAAGGCCGCCGTAGCCGTCATTTGCGCCAAAATTGCGGACGACAACCCCCGTTACCGGAAGCGGAAGCGCCCCCTTGGCGTCGACGAACGCGACGGCAGGCTTGAGGCGCGCCGGGTCGGCGGCGCGCAAGCTCGCCGCCTTTGCCGCAATGCTGTCGGCGTCGGCCTGAGCGGCGGCGGTGGCGCGCGACTGTTCCTCCGATCGGGCGATCAAATCTTTGAGAGTGGCCGCCTGCTTGGCGAGCTCGGCGGCGCGGGCGCGCTCCGCGGCGAGCGCGTCCTCGGCGCCGGCGAGGCTTTGCCGCCTGACCTCCATGAGGGCGGTCAATCGGACGCGCTCCTCGGCGAGCTCCGCCGCGCGCTTTGCCGCGTTGTCGCGCTCGTCGGCCGCCTCCGCCCGCAAGGCGGCGAGGCGCTCGAGGTCTTTGGCGAGCGCCTCCGTTTCGGCCCTGAGCTCGGGAATGATCGCGCCGAGCGTCATCGCCGCGCGAATGGCGCTGGCGACGTCGTTCGGACGCATGAGAATCGCCGGCGGCGGATTGCGGCCCATCCGCTGCAAGGCCGCAAGCACGTCGGCGACGAGCGCCTTGCGCCCTTCAAGCGAGCTCTCAAGCGACTTCGCGGTCGCCGTCAGGTTTTCGAGACGGTCGCTCGCCGCCGCCTCTTGGCGTTCGGCTTCCTGGACCCTTGCCGTCGCGTCGATGAGCGCGGCGGTGAGGCGGGACTGGTCGGCCTTGATCGATTGGATCTCGGCCTCGATCGCACGCCGTTGCTCTTGCGAGATGCTGATCGTGTCTTCGACGCCGCGCAATTGGCTCTCGGGCGAAGGCGTCGGCTGGCCGTCGTCGGCCGGCGCGTCGGGCGCGGCGAGGCAAGCGCCGCTCCAGAGCAGCGCCGCGGCGAGCGCCGCCGCGGCGAAACCGCCTGCGCGCTTGAAAAATTCCGATCGTCTCTTCGCCAGGGTCATGGCCTTGATCCGAGCGCCTTGCCTTCACGCCCGGTGATAGGGGTGTCCGCCCAAAATCGTCAACGCACGGTAAAGCTGCTCCATCGCCATCGCCCGCACAAGCTCATGCGGCCACGTCATGCGGCCGAAGCTCAGCATGAGATCGGCGCGCGCGCGGAGCCTCTCGCCGTGACCGTCGGGACCGCCAATGGCGATTGCATAGACGGCTAAGCCAGCGTCCCGCGCGCTTTTGATGTCGCCTGCGAATTCGTCGCTCGAGAGCGACTGGCCGCGCTCGTCGAGCGCGACGAGCCGCCCACGGTCGATCGAAGCAAGAACCGCTTCCGCCTCCGCCGCGCGCCGCGCCTCGACCGTCGGCTGGCGCGACAAGGAAGCCTCCTTCGCCTCGAATCCCGAAAAGCCAAGCGACTTCGCCAACGCGACAATCCGCTTGGCGTAGCGCTCAGCAATCTCCCGTTCCGCGCCGTTCCTGAGCTTGCCGACCGCGAGAACGGCAAGCCGCGTCACGCCGGCAGCGGCCGTGCGGCGCGCTGCTCCCGCGGCCGATCGTCGCCCCACAATTTCTCGAGATTGTAGAAGCGTCGCGTCTCGGGCTTGAAGACGTGAACGATGGCGTTTCCGACGTCGAGCAGCACCCACTCGCTGTTCTTAAGGCCCTCGACCCGCGGCGCGCCGCGCCCCTGCTCCTTCAAGTCCTTCAGGATGCGGTCGGCGATGGCGCTCACGTGGACGTTCGAGCGGCCCGAGGCGATCACCATCATGTCGGCAAGGCATGTTTTGCCCGCGACGTCGAGAACCACGACGTCTTCCGCCTTGGCGTCTTCCAAAATCGAGAGCACGGTTTTCAAGGTGTCGTCGGCTTGCGCCTTTGATGCGGCGGGTTTCGTCTTGCGGCGGGGGGTCTCGCCCCGTGTCTCGGTCGCCAGGCTCAGTGTCGCGTTCCTTGCTCTTGATGAGGTCCGTCAAAATGATTCGAAGGGTCCGGCCATCAAGATGATCCGGGCTCAGGGTCTTTTCAAGCCCTTCGCCCCTGCCGGCGCAGCGCCGAGGACGACAAATTCGAGCGGGGCCCATGCAGGAAAATGTAGGCCGGCGGCTTCGTCTTGGCGAGGCTGAGCGCAGCGCTCTCAGGCATGCGATAGCGGGCGAGCGCCGCCGCGGCCGGGCTTGAAAGCGCGCGCAGCGTCGAGCCCGGGCGGTCGAGGACCAGGATCGGCGCGAGATCGGCGATCTTGCGCCAGTTCCGCCAGCGATGGAATTGGCTCAAATTGTCCGCGCCCATCAGCCAGACGAATCGGACGCCCGAGGCGCGGCGGCGCAGATAAGCGATCGTGTCGTAGGTGTAGCGGGCGCCGATCTCGGCCTCGAACGCGGTGACCGCGATGCGCCGATCCTCGACAAGCGCGCGCGCGCTCTCGACCCGGGCGTTGAGCGCCGCGAGATCGCCTTGCGACTTCAGCGGGTTGCCTGGGGTCACGAGCCACCAGACGCGGTCGAGGCCGAGGCGGGTCAGCGCCAGGCGGGAGATCATCAGATGGCCGTCGTGGGGCGGATTGAACGACCCTCCCAAAAGGCCGATTTTCAACCCTGCCGCGAAGCTCGGCAATTGCGCGATCATCAATCCTCGCGCGTCTCGTCCTGGTCGGCGAGCAGGCGCGCCTGCCGGTCGGCGGCGAGAGCGTCGATGATCGCGTCAAGGCCTTCGCCCTCTAAGATGGCGCTGAGCGAATGGAGCGTCAGGTTGATCCTGTGGTCCGTCACCCGCCCTTGCGGGAAATTGTAGGTCCTGATCCGCTGCGAGCGGTCGCCGGAGCCGACCTGTTCTTTCCGGTCGCGCGCGCGCTCCGCCTCGGCCTTCTCAGTCTCCAAGTCCAACAGCCGGGCTCGCAAAAGCGCCATCGCCTTGGTGCGGTTGCGGTGCTGAGAGCGCTCTTCCTGCATCATCACGACGATGCCGCTCGGCAGATGGGTGATGCGGATCGCCGACTCGGTCTTGTTGACGTGCTGCCCGCCGGCGCCGCCGGCGCGCATCGTCTCGACGCGCAGGTCGCTTTCCTTGATGTCGGCCTCGATCTCGCCGACCTCGGGAAGCACGGCGACGGTTGCCGCGGAGGTATGGATCCGCCCTTGCGTCTCGGTGGCCGGAACGCGCTGAACGCGATGGGCGCCGCTCTCGAACTTGAGCCTTTCGTGGACGCCCTTTCCGGAGACCTCGGCGACGATTTCCTTAAAGCCGCCGACCGTTCCCTCGCTCTCTGAGAGGACGTCGACGCGCCAGCCTTTCAGGCCAGCGTATTTCACGTACATGCGGAACAGGTCGCCGGCGAACAACGCCGCCTCGTCGCCGCCCGTGCCGGCGCGGATTTCCAGGATCGCCCCGCCTTCGTCGCCAGCGTCCTTCGGCAGCAGGGCGACGCGGATCGCCTTTTGGGTCTCGGCGAGATCGCGCTCGATCGCCTTGATCTCCTCGCCGGCCATGTCCTTCAGCGCCGGGTCGCTGGCTTCGTCTTCAAGAATTGCGACGAGGCCGGAAAGCTCCTTCTCCTTCGCCCGCCAGGCGCGGATCGCCGCGACGACAGGCTCGATGTCGGTCATTTCCTTGGACAAAGCCGCGAATTCCGGCCCCGCGACGCCGGCGTTCAGCCGCGCGCTGATCTCCTCTGAGCGGCGGACGATGCGATCGAAGGTTTCTGGTGCGCGCATGGGCGATCGTTCTTTTGATTACGGCGTTCGCGCGAGGGGCAAGCCTAAAGGCGGACCGCGAGCTGATCGGCGATCACGCGTAAGGGCTGGCGCAGCGACGAGCCGTCGCCGCTCTTGCCGAGCAATTCGTCGACCGCCTTGGCCGCCTCGTTCGCCTTCAACGACAAGATCATCGCCTTCACGGGCCCAAGCGACGTCGCCGACATCGACAGATCGCGGTAGCCGAGAGCGATCAGCGACATCGCCTCGAGCGGGCGCCCGCCGATCTCGCCGCAGAGCGTCACCGGCTTGCCGACCTTAGCGCCGGCCTCGGCAATCGTCTTCAGCGCGCGTAAGAAACCCGCCGACAGCACGTCGAACCGGTTGGCGACGCGCTTGTTGTTGCGGTCGACGGCGAAAAAATATTGCAGAAGATCGTTCGACCCGACCGAGAGAAAGTCGGCGCTCGCGACGATCTCGTCGAGTTGCCAGAGCAGCGACGGCACCTCGACCATGGCGCCGATCTTGACGTCGCGCGGCGGCGTCCGCCCGCACGCCTGCGCGAAGGCGACTTCCGCCTCGAGCATCTTGCGCGCCGCGTCGAACTCGGCGACGGTTGAGACCATCGGCGCCATGATCTTCAAATCTTTGCCCGCCGCGGCGCGCACCAACGCGCGAAGCTGCATGCGCAACAGCGCCGGACGATCAAGGCCGATGCGGATCGCCCGCCAACCGAGCGCCGGGTTCTCCTCCTCGAAGTCCTTCATATAGGGCAGGAGCTTGTCGCCGCCGATGTCGAGCGTGCGAAACGTCACCGGCCTGCCCTTCGCCGCCTCTAAGATGCCGCGATAGAACGCCTCCTGTTCCGGCACGCGCGGAAAGCGCGAGGCCAGCATGAACTGCAGCTCGGTCCGGAACAGTCCGACCGATTGCGCGCCGGCCTCCTCAAGATGCGGCATGTCGATGAGGAGCCCTGCGTTCATGTGCAGGCCGATCGCGACATTGTCGGCGGTGACGGTCGGCTGGGCGCGCAGGGCCCGATACTGGTCCTGCCGGCGGGCTCTCAGCCGCGCCTTCTCCACATAGGAGGCCTCGATGTCGGCAGGCGGACGAAGATGCACGTCGCCGGCGATCCCGTCGACGATGATCGGGTCGCCGCGCTCGGCGATCTCGGAAATGTTTTGAACGCCGCTGACGGCGGGAATCGACATCGCCCGCGCGACGATGGCGATGTGGCTGTTTTCCGACCCTTCCTCGAGCACGAGGCCGCGCAGCCGCGCGCGGTCGTAGTCGAGCAGCGCCGCCGGACTCATGGAGCGCGCGACGAGGATGGCGTTTTCCGGCAACTCGCTCGGCGCGAGCACCAGGCTTTGGCCGGCGAGCTGATGCAGCAGGCGATTGGCGAGGTCGGTCAAGTCGTGCAGACGGTCGCGCAAATAAGGGTCCGTCTGCCGTTGCAGCTTGGCGCGCGCGTCGTTCTGGACGCGCTCGACCGCAGCTTCGGCGGTGAGGCCGCTGCCGACCGCCTCGCGCAGGCGTCTCAGCCAGCCGCGATCGTGGGCGATCATCCGAAACGCCTCGAGCACCTCTCGGTGCTCGCCCGAGCCGCCGTCGTCCGTGCGGTCGATCAGCGCGTCGACCGAGGCGCGCATCGCCAGGATCGCTTCGTCGAGCCGGTGCATTTCCTGCTGGAGATCGTCGGCGACGAGGCGCGTCACCGCGACGCGCGGCTGGTGCAGGACGGCGTGGCCGAGGCCGAGGCCCTCGGCGATCGGCGTCCCGGAAAGGGCCAGGGCGCGGCGGACGGCGATCGGCGCCGCCTGCGTCGCCAGCGCCTGCAATTCGCCGGAGGCGACGATTTCGGCGACCAGCATCGCCGTCGTCTGCAGCGCCTCGATTTCCTCTTCCGTGTAGGCGCGCCGCGCCCGGTTTTGCACGACGAGGACGCCGAGCGTCTGGCCGCCGCGCAGCACCGGCACCCCAAGAAACGAGTGGTAAATCTCCTCGCCCGTTTCGGGCTTATAGGAGAAGGCGGGATGCGATTGCGCGTCGGCGAGCGCCAGCGGCTCCGCCGTCGCCGCGATCAGGCCGACGAGGCCTTCGCCCGGCTGCATGGTCGTCAAGTGGACGGCCTCGCGGTTGAGGCCTTCGGTGGCGAAAAGCTCAAACCTTCCGTCGGCGCGCGCGACATAGAGCGAGCACACCTCCGCCACCATGTTCGAGGCGATGAGGACGACGATGTGATCGAGTCGCGCCTGCGGCGCGACGGGCTCCGCCATGATTTCGCGGAGCCGCCGCAGCAACAGTCTGGGTCCGCCGGGCGCCCGCATCAAAACAATCCCGTCTGGTCCTTTCTTTGTTTCGCCGCAGCGATCGAATTGTTAGACCTTTGCTGCCGATGCGCCCACGGCGGCGACCGCACGACATGGTCCGCGGTATAAGGGGGACTCCTTGAACCAGCAAGGGCGCGAGGACGCGCGTCGGGGCGGCTTAAGCCGCGCGCCTGGCGGCGGACGCCGGCGCCTCTCCTTGCGCCGCCGCGTCGCTTAAAGGCAAGTCTTTCCCTTCACTCGAGCGGCGCGCTAAGCCCCGCGTGACCTGGTCCAGATACGTGTGAGACGCCGAGCGAACGAGATCCGCGCGCCCGAGCCGTGCTCGCCGTCAAGCTAAGCCTCGCTTTTAGCGAGGCAAGGCTCTCGCGGTTGCTTCGCAAGGGTTGACTGCCATAGCCCGTCGAAAGACGGCCATCTCAAAAAAACGCCCTATGGCTCGCCTCGGGCGTTTGCTCACCATGGTGGAAAAAGGCCACATCGCGGCGACGCAGTCACCGGTGAGGCCCGTAGCAACGCTTAAGGAACGCGCCGCGTGGCGCGTTTGACGGCGTCGACGCGATGTGGGCCGCGCCGTCCCATATGTGCTGAACCCGAACCCCGCGTTGACGAGCCGATTTCGGCACTCTAGGAGGGCGCGCCTCGTCCATTGCGGCTTAAGGGTCGGCCGCGCTGTCTTTCTGGAGCCTTGGCGTCGATGAAGGTCCTGGTGCCCGTCAAACGGGTCGTCGACTACAACGTGAAAATAAGACTGAAGCCCGACGGCGCGGGCGTCGACCTGACGAACGTCAAGATGTCGATGAATCCCTTCGACGAGATCGCGGTCGAGGAGGCGCTTCGCTTGAGGGAGGCCGGCAAGGCGAGCGAAATCGTCGTCGTGTCGATTGGCCCGCAGCAGGCGGCCGAAACGATCCGCACCGCGCTTGCGATGGGGGCGGACCGCGGCGTCCTCGTCAAGACCGACGCGCTCGTCGAGCCGCTGGCGGTGGCGAAGATCCTCAAGGGCGTGGCGGGGGCCGAGCAGCCGGGCCTGATCATTCTCGGCAAGCAGGCGATCGACGACGACTGCAACCAGACCGGACAAATGCTCGCCGCGCTCTTGGGCTGGGCGCAGGGCACCTTCGCCTCGAAAGTCGCGGTCGCCGACGGGAAGGTCGACGTCACGCGCGAGGTCGACGGCGGCCTGCAGACGGTCTCGTTGAAGCTGCCGGCGATCGTGACGACCGACCTTCGCCTCAACGAGCCGCGCTACGCGTCGCTGCCGAACATCATGAAGGCGAAGAAGAAACCGATCGACGAGAAGGTTCCGGCCGACTTCGGCGTCGACGTCGCTCCCCGCCTCAAAGTGTTGAAGACCGTCGACCCGCCGGCGCGCAAAGCGGGGCAGAAGGTCAAGAGCGTCGCCGAGCTTGTCGCCAAGCTCCACGACGAGGCAGGGGTGATCTAAGCCATGCGGACGCTGCTTTTGGGCGAGGTCGCAAACGGCGTTTTTAGCGATCTTGCCGCGCGCGCGCTGACCGCCGCGCGCGAGATCGGCGCGCCGGTCGACATTCTCATTGCCGGCAAGGCCGTCGACGCGGCGGCGGCGTCCGCCGCTAAGCTTCAAGGCGTGGCGAAAGTGCTTGTCGCCAGTTCGCAAGCCTATGAGCATGGCCTCGCCGAGCCGGTCGCGGCGCTGGTCGTCTCGCTGGCGAAAGACTACGACACGATCGTCGCGGGCTCGAGCGCGTCTTCAAAGAACGTTTTGCCGCGCGTCGCGGCGCTGCTCGACGTCATGCAGGTCTCGGACATCATCAAGGTCTTAGGGCCCAAGACGTTCGAACGGCCGATTTACGCCGGCAACGCGATCCAGACGGTCGAGTCGACCGACGCCAAGGTCGTCGTCACCGTGCGCACCGCCTCGTTCGCAGCCTCGGGCGAGGGCGGCGCCGCGGCGATCGAGCCGATCGCCGAAGCCGCCGACCCAGGCCTTTCGACCTTCGTCGGCGAGGCGCTCGCCCGCTCCGAGCGCCCGGAGCTGACGTCGGCGAAGATCGTCATTTCCGGCGGGCGGGCGATGCAAAAGGCGGAGAATTTCAAGACCTATATCGAGCCGGTGGCCGACAAGCTCGGCGCGGCGATGGGCGCCTCGCGCGCCGCGGTCGACGCCGGCTACGCGCCGAACGATTGGCAGGTCGGACAGACCGGCAAGGTCGTGGCGCCGGAGCTCTATATCGCGGTCGGCATTTCCGGCGCGATCCAGCATCTTGCCGGCATGAAGGACTCGAAAGTCATCGTCGCCATCAACAAGGACGAAGAGGCGCCGATCTTTCAGGTCGCCGATTACGGGCTTGTCGCCGATCTCTATCAGGCGTTGCCGCAATTGGCCGACGAGCTGGCGAAGATCGGCCGCTAGAGCGGGCGGAAGCTGGACGCGAAGGCGCTGGCGGCTATGATGTTTTCTTGAAAAACCTCGATCGCCCGCGCCAGGGGATAAGTTTGATGGCTCAAAATCTCGAAGCGGTCGGCGTGATCGGCGCCGGCCAGATGGGCACCGGCATTGCGCTGGTGTGCGCCCAGGCCGGCATGAGCGTTCGCCTCCACGACATCGACGAGGAGCGCACGAAGGCGTCGCTCGCCACGATGAACGGCCTCTTGGCGCGTCAGATGGCCCGCGGCCAGCTCGATGAGAACGGACGCCAGGCGGTGCTCGCCCGCATCGAGCCGACCGCCAATCTCGACCTGTTCGCCGATCGCGACATCATCATTGAGGCGGCGACCGAAGTCGAGGACATCAAACGCAAGATCTTTGCCTCGCTCAGAAATTTCGCGCGCCCCGACGCCATCGTCGCCTCGAACACCTCGTCGATCTCGATTACGCGGCTCGCTTCCGTCACCGCGAACCCTGAGCGCTTCATCGGCGTCCATTTCATGAATCCGGTGCCGAAGATGCAGCTTGTCGAGCTGATCCGCGGCATCGCGACAAGCGACGAGACGTTCCAGGCCGCAAAGGCCTTCGTCGCGCGGCTCGGCAAGACGGCGACCTTGTCGGAGGATTTCCCCGCCTTCATCGTCAACCGCATCCTGTTGCCCATGATCAACGAGGCGATCTACACGCTTTATGAAGGCGTGGGGTCGGTTGAGTCGATCGACACGGCGATGCGGCTTGGCGCCAATCATCCGATGGGCCCGCTGCAGCTTGCCGACTTCATCGGGCTCGACACGTGTCTTTCCGTCATGCAGGTGCTGCACGAAGGATTGGCGGATTCGAAATACCGCCCGTGTCCCTTGCTCGTGAAATATGTCGAAGCGGGCTGGCTCGGCCGCAAGACGCGGCGCGGCTTCTACGATTACCGCGGCGACAAGCCGTCCCCGACGCGGTAGCGAGGCAAAGCCGAGATCCTTCGTCTCACACGGGCCGGCTACTGCAGCGAGCCGTTTTCTCCTCGGCGGCGCTTCTGCGACTGAGACTTTCGGACCACGTTTGCGGGAGCTCGGACCAGCCACAGCGCGCGCTCTTGCCGGTGCTTGAGACCCTGAAGCCGCCTAAACGCCGCCGTCGATCTCATGAAGAGCCCGCCTCATCCGATTGGAGACGCCTGTCAAGCGTCTAAGGACCCGCTTTAGCGGGCGCGCGCCAAAGGCGCGCGCGCTTGACAGGCGTCTCCAATCGGATTCTTCGCCTTCATGAGATCGACGGCGGCGTGCGGCGGCTTCGCAGGCAGGGAGCGCTTGTAAAAAATGCGGCGACGGCCGCCGCGCCAAATCCAATGCGCCCCGCCAATAGCCCCCTTATCAATACGCGCCGAACACCCGCCGCACTTCGGCCAAGAACCGCGCCCGGCGCTCCGGCGTCGTGTGGTTCATGTCGTAATGCGCAAGATAGTCGCAGCGCGCATGCCGCCCGCAGACCTGCCGCAACGTGCGCTTGACGATGCGTCGCATCGGGTCGCCCGCCAGCACCGTGCGAAAGCGCGAGCCGCCATAGGTGCAGACCGCCGAGAGCCGCTTGACGTTGCGCAATGTCGTGCGAAATCCGCCGTCCGGGTCGAGCTCGAAGCTGACGCCGGGCAGGAACACCCTGTCGATGAAGCCTTTCAGAATCGCCGGAAAGCCCATGTTCCAGACCGGAAACACCATGACGAGCGCCTCGGCCTTCAATAGCCGGTCGACGTAGGGCGCAACGCGCGTCCGGTTTCGGCTTTTGTCGTGATACTCGAGACGGTCCTGCCGGCTCATCACCGGGTCGAACTTTTCGGCGATGAGATCGCAGTCGTCGACCTCATGGCCGCGCGCGTTTAGGGCGGCGACCACCTCGCGATGCAGCGCTGCCCCGAAGCTCGTCTCGACGGGATGCGCGAACAGCACCAGCACGCGCATATTAAGCCGTCATGTCCCCGCTTCGGCGGCCTGCATGCGCGCCTCTAATCCTGGAAAGAGATAGTTCTTGCCGGCGCTGTAATCGAAATTCGGGTCGTCAAAAGCGATCATCTTGCCGGGATTGAGCAGGCCGTCCGGGTCCGTCTGGCGCTTGAAGGCGAGCTGAACAGCGTCCGTCTGCTTCATGCCGCCTTCTTCGAGCGTGTAGCGATGCGGGTTGAAGACGTTTGCGCCCAGGTCCTCATGCATGGCGATGATCTCGTCGATGCGCGCCTCGGTCGAAAAGCGCACCATCGGCAGGCCGGCGCAGCCTGCGACGCCGTTGAAGCGGATGATCTCGACATGCGCGAAGGCCTCGTCGCCGAGCCGCTCGTGCAGCTTTAAGATCGTCGCAAACGGGTCGTTCGCAGGATAGCGAACCTGCAAATAGGTGATGAGCGGATCAACCCGCAAGCCCCGCAACGTCGTGTGGTTCCAGGAAAGCTCGTAAAGCGGCGGCAGGCCCTTCGTCTCGTTTGGGCCGGCGCGCGAGGAATCATAAAGGATCGTCGCGCCGCGATAGCGGCGGAGAAACGCATAGAACGCGTCGAGCGAGTGGCCCGCAATCATCGCCATGACGATGCTTTTCTCTCTCGGAAGAAACGGCCGATGGCGCAGAAAATAGTCGTGTGGCGCCGGGCTCGCGACGACGGTTAAGAGTTTCTTCAAGATCCCGTCTTCGTCGCCGAGGCCCATCGCGAAGCGTCCGGCTTGGCTAAGCGCGTCGAACCCGACGATCAGCTCGACCCAATCATAGGCCGCGGTCAGCGGCGCCTCGACCTCGACGATGACGCCGTTCGTCCCGTAGGCGTGGACGGCCTTTTGCAGGTCTTCGCCGGCAAGCTCCAGCGCCCGGGGCGAAGCCTCCATCGTCAGCACCCGCAGCCTCAAGACATTGCCGAGATCGCGCAAGCCCCCCCAAGTGATCGAGCCGACGCCGCCCGAGCCGCCGGCGACGAAGCCGCCGATCGTCGCCGTCTGGTAGGTCGACGGGAACATGCGGATCTCCTGGCCGCCCGGCCGCGTCGCCTTGTCGATGTCGGCAAGAACCGCGCCGGGCTCGGCGGTGACCCGCCCGCGTTCGATTCTTCTGACGGCGTTCATCTCGGCGAGGTTCAGCACCGCGCCGCCGGACAGCGGCATCGCCTGGCCGTAATTGCCGGTGCCGGCGCCCCGCGGCGTTACGGCCACGCCGCAGCGATGCGCGGCCGCGAGCACTCGTACGACTTCCGTCTCGTTCTTCGGCGAGACGACGAGATCCCCGGTCACCTGCTCAAGCTGGCGCTTCAAGATCGGCGAGTACCAATAAAAGTCGCGGCTCTTTTGCTTGACGAGAACGGGATTGTCTTCGCACGCCACGCCCTCGATGGCGGCGCGGAACTCGGCGAGATCGGGGGCGCGGGTCATAGGCTTAAGCCTTCAAGTGAATCGAGATCGCGATAGTCGGGCGGCTCGCTTTCGATGCCGACGCCGGCGCGAATGACGAGTCGGTTCGATTGCGGCCGCGAGAAAAGCTCGGTGAAATTGCGCGCTTCCGTCACGACGAGGTCCGCCGGCGCGCCGACGCCGATGACGCCGCCTTCGGGCCCGAGCGCCAGCGCCGGCCGAGTGAAAACCGCCGGCGCCCAATCGGCAAAAGGTGCGTCGAGATGCAGGATGCGCACGCCCTCGCGCCAAACCTCGAGCATGTCGAGATCGCCATAGGCGTAAAAGGGATCGCGGGTATTGTCGCTGGCGATCATCGTGCGCACGCCTGCCGCCTGCAATTCCTGCAAAGCCGTCACGCCCCGCCAGCGCGGCGTGCGGCCGGCCTGACGGTCCATCAAAAACATGTTGCACATCGGCAGCGACACGACGCTCATCCTCGCGCGCGCGACGAGCTCGATCGTGCGCTTGCGTTCGTCGTCCGCTTGCCTAGCGAGCGAGCAGCAATGGCCGACGAGGATGCGCCCGGAGAATCGCTCGGCCAGCGCCGTCTCGGCGACGATGCAAAGCGAGCGCGCCTCCGGGTCCAAGGTTTCGTCGACATGAAAGTCGAGCTCCCAACCTTTGCGCTCGGCGAGCCTGAACATCGCCTCGAGCGCCGGGCGCAATTCAGGCGCCATATGGGTCACGGCGCCGAGGACGCCTGAGCCGTGTTCGTCGATCATCGCCTCGACGTCGGCCATGTGGGCGTCATCTAGCGCGTGCTCGATCGCAAAGAGCGGCGAGGCCTGCAGTTCGATCCGGCCGCGCCAGCGCTCGCGCGCCTCTGCGAAGACCGGCCAACTGATCCGCGTCTGCTTGCCAAGACTGTCGAGATGGGTGCGCATCAGGCTCGTGCCGTGCGCATAGGCCGCGCGGAGCGAAAACTCCATCCGCGCCGCGACGTCGCTTGAGGTCCAACGCGCCTCGCGGTCGTCGGCGACCGTTTGTAGGGCGCACGGGAAGTCGCGCGCGACGTTCGGCGCGCGCGGCCAGATATGGCCCTTGTCGAGATGAGTGTGCGCGTCGACGAAGGTCGGGAGCACGATCTTAAGCCCAAGCGACAGCCGCGGCGTCTCGGCGTCGGCCTCGGCGGCGCCTCTTCCCGCCGCGGCGATGCGGCCGTCGTCTATGAGCAGGTCGATCTCGGCAAGACCCTCGGGGTTAAGAGGCTGCGGCGCCGGATCGAGCACGGTCCATGGCGCGCGAGCGCCGGCGAGCCAATAGCGCGACCGCCGCGCGAGGGCGAATTTTTCGCTCATGCCTCGCGCGCCCGCGCGCTTTCGTGCCAACCTTGAAGCAGCGCGCGAGAGAGCGCGGCGAGGCACAGATAGATCAGCAATCCCGTCGCGGTGATGAGGAAGATGCAGGCGAAGGCCCGCGGCATCTTCTCGCGAAACATCGATTCGATGATGCGGAAGGCAAGGCCCGAGCCTTGGCCGGCGGAGCCCGCCACCAGCTCCGCGACAACCGCGCCGATCAGCGCCAGGCCGCCGCTGATGCGCA
>Ga0187782_10002088_pt1 | contig 14656 bp, 13 predicted proteins | sample 0715_SJ02_MP15_2_FD_132454 | JGI IMG/M metagenome (GOLD analysis project Ga0187782, IMG submission 132454) | Tropical peat soil microbial communities from peatlands in Department of Meta, Colombia - 0715_SJ02_MP15_20_MG | ecosystem: Environmental > Terrestrial > Soil > Wetlands > Peat | place...
AGTCCGCTCTACCTCGGCCAGGACCTGAGCCGGATCCTCACCGACGCCGAACCGAAGGCGCTGGTGACGCTCGAATTCCTGTACCCGAACGTCGCCAAGGTCCACCCGTGGGCCGCGGTCCCGCATGTCTACGTGGCCCGCCTGCGGACGTTCTACCCGTGGTACGCGCGCCCGTTCGTCAACAGCGTGATGCGCCGTCAGAAGCTGTCGACCGACTTCCCGACGGATCCCGCGGTCCGGGAATGGACCGCGGCGCTCCGCACCCCGGGACCGGTGCCCCGGTGGAAGGGCGATCCGGCGACGACGCCCGCGGTCTTCCAGTACACGGGCGGGACGACCGGCAAGCCGAAGGCCGCGGTGCTGAGCCACCGCAACCTCGTGGCGAACGTCGTCCAGGGCAACGAGTGGAACATCACGCGTCGACCGGGCGAGGAAGTGACGATGGCGGCGATCCCCTTCTTCCACATCTACGGTCTCACGGTGGCGCTGTTGATGGCGTTCGCCGAAGGCGGCACCGTCGTCCTGCAGACCAAACCCGACGTCCCCGAGCTCCTGAAGCTCATCGATCGGTATCGCCCCACCCAGTTCCCCGGGGTGCCCGCCCTCTACCAGGCGTTCGCCCAGCGGCCGGACCTCGGGAAGTACCGGATCCGTTCGATCAAGTACTGCGTGAGCGGCTCGGCCGCGCTGCCGACGGAGGTCCAGCGGAAGTTCGAGGAGCTGACCGGGGCCCGCCTCGTCGAGGGCTACGGGCTCTCGGAGGCGTCGCCGATCACCCACGTGAACCCGCTCGAGGGGGAGCGGCGGATCGGTTCGATCGGGGTGCCGGTGCCCAACACCGACCAGCGCGTCGTCGCGCTGGGGGACCCCCATCGCGTGCTGGGGCCCGAGGAGGTCGGCGAGCTCGAGGTCGCCGGTCCCCAGGTGATGCTCGGCTACTACCGCCAGCCCGAGGAGACGGCCCACGTGCTGGACCAGGGCTGGCTGCGGACCGGCGACGTCGCCCGGATCGACGCCGACGGGTTCGCCTACATCGTCGACCGGGCCAAGGATGTCATCAACGTCGGCGGAATGAAGGTCTGGCCCCGCGAGGTCGAGGAGGTGCTCTTCCAGCACCCGGCGGTCGCCGACGCTGCGGCCGTGGGGGTGCCCGACGCCGACCGCGGGGAGGTCGTGAAGGCGTTCGTCGTGAAGAAGCCCGGCCAGACGGTGACGGCCGAGGAGCTGATCGCCTTCGTCCGCGAGCGGATCGCTCACTACAAGGCCCCGCGCTCGATCGAGTTCCGGGACTCCCTGCCCCGCAGCGGCGTGCAGAAGGTGCTCCGTCGCGTGCTCCGCGACGAGGCGGCGGCCGCTCCCCGCCCGCCGGGCTAGAGGCCCCGCGCAAGCACGTCGCGGGAGACGACCAGGCGCTGGATCTCGTTCGTTCCCTCGAAGATCTCGCTGATCCGGGCATCGCGGTACGCGCGCTCGATCGGGGTGCCGCGGATGTAGCCGATCCCGCCGTGGATCTGGAGCGCCTCGTCGATCACGTCGCTCGCCCATTCCGAGGCGAGGCACTTGACGATCGCCGCCTCGCGGGTCTTGTCGACGCGTTCGAGCCGGCTCCACTTCGACGGGTCGTAGCCCATCCGGTCCTGGTGCGCCGCGGCGTGGTAGACGAGGTAGCGGAGCGCCGGGATCTTCATCGCCATGTCGGCGAGCTTGAACTGGATGACCTCGTACTCGCTGATCGGAAGGCCGAACTGGGTCCGGTTCTTCGCGAAGTCGACCGCCTGGCTCGTCGCGGCCTGCATCCCGCCGAGCGAGGCGGCGCCGAGCGAGACCCGACCGACGTCGAGCGCGGTCATCGCGACGTGGAACCCCTTGCCCACTTCCCCGAGGACCCGGTCGGCCCCCACCTCGACGTGATCGAGGATCAGCTCGGCGGTCGAGGTGCCGTGGAGGCCCATCTTCTTCTCGCACCGGCCGACCTTAAAGCCCGGCAGGTTCGCGTCGACGAGGAACGCGGTCACCCCACCGTTCGGGCCGAGCTTGACGTCCGTCGCGGCCATGAGGACGATCGTATCGGCCTCGCGTCCGTTCGAGACGTAGATCTTGTTGCCCGTGATCGACCAGTGGTCGCCCTGCTTCTCCGCGATCGTGTGGACCGCGCCCGAGTCGCTCCCGGAGCCGGGTTCGGTGAGACTGAACGCGAGCAGCTTCTCGCCCCGGGCGGCGGGCGCGAGCCAGCGCTGCTTCTGCTCCTCCGTCCCGTAGGAGAGCAGCGGGGTGGTCCCGAGCGACGTGTGGGCGCCGACGATCGTCCCGTGGGACGCGTCGACCCGCCCGAGCTCCTCGAGGAAGAGGCAGTAGCCGACCTTGCCGAGCCCGAGGCCCCCGTACTCCTCGGGGATCGGGATGCCGAAGTAGCCCTCCTCCTGCATCTTGCGCACCGAGCCGCGGGGGAACTCCTCGGTCTCGTCCATCTCGGCGACGATCGGGGCGACCTCCTTCGCGAGGAACGCGCGGGCCGCGTCGCGGAACGCCTCCTGGTCGGGCGTGAAGGAGAACTCTATCGCCATCGTCAGGCCCCCCGGAACTTCGGCGGCCGGTGCTCGATGAACGCCTGGATCCCTTCGCCGAGGTCCTCGCTCGGCAGGACCTCGCTCTCGAACAGCTTCGCCTCGAGCTCGAGCCCGTCCGCGAGCGGCGCGGCGAGCCCCTCGGTGATCGCCTTCTTCGAGGCCTGCACGGCCTTCGGCGCCCGCTGCGCGATCGTGTGGGCGAGGTCGCGCGCGGCGCGCAGCTCCTGGCCGGCGGGGACGGTCCGGTTGACGAGGCCGATGCGGAACGCCTCGCTCGCCGCGATCATCGCGCCCGTGAAGATCAGCTCCTTCGCCTTCGCCGCCCCGACGAGCCGGGCGAGACGCTGGGTGCCCCCGTACGCCGGCATCAGGCCGTAGTTCACCTCGGGCGCGCCGAGCTTCGCGGAGTCGCCGGCGATGCGCAGGTCGCACGCGAGCGCCAGCTCGAGTCCCCCGCCGAGCGCGAGCCCGTTGATCGAGGCGATGACCGGAACCCTCAGGCCCGAGATGCGCCCGAAGAGCTCGTGGCCGCGGCGGACGATCTGCGGGGCGCTCGAGAGATCGAGCGTGGCCATCTCCTTGAGGTCCGCGCCGGCGCTGAAGTACTGGCCATCGCCGGTGAGGATCACCGCGCGCACGGCCCGGTCGGCGTCGATCGCCGCCACGTGCTCGCCCAGCTCCGTCAGGACGCCGGTCGCAAGCGCGTTCACCGGCGGGTTCTTCAGGACCAGCAGTTCCACGCCGTCGTCCTCGCGCTTCCGAACGACCTTCGCTTCGGCCGACATGGTAGCTTCAGGGCGCCGGAGGCGCGCCGAGGCACTTAATCCCGGCTCACCCACCCCCGGAGCCGGCCCGACAGTTCCGACCGGCCCCGTGGCGCCCGGCCGAGCCTCGGACGGATACCGTAAGATGTTCGTCCGTCGGTACCCACCGCGTGGCTCGCCGGGAATTGTTGTCGCTCTCCCTCTACGCGCTGTTGGCCAGCAACCGCGGGGGCCTCTTCATCGTGTATTTTCCCCTCTATCTGGTCGAGGTCAAGGGCGCCTCGCTACCGGTCGCCCTCGCCTTCCTCACGGTCGCTTGGCTGCCGGGGACCCTCCTCGGACCCTGGCTCGGACGGCTCTCGGATCGCTCGCGGCGTCGGCGACCGTACCTGTTGCTCGGTGAGGTGTTGGCCTTCCCCCTGTTCCTCTCGATCATCTTCGCGCCCGGCTACCTGCTCGCGGGCAGCCTCTTCGTGGCGGCGGAGCTCGCGCTCGCGATCGGCGCCCCGGCGTACATCGCCTACGTCGCCGACGTGACCCGCACGCACGAGCGCGGGGAAGGCTACGGTCTGCTGAACGCCACCTCGAGCGCCGGCGGGGTCGTCGGGTTCATCGTGGCGGGGGCGCTCACCTACTACTACGGCCTGCAGGCGCTCTTCCCGTTCGTGGTCGCCGTGATGGTCGGGACGCTCTGCGTCGTGATCTTCCTGGTCCCCGACATCCGGCTCGACCACCCCGTCGCACCCCGGCGGCCGCTGAAGGAGATGAAACCCGTGATCACCTTCTCCTTCGCCGTCTCGATTCGCGCGATCGGGAGCGGGGCCGTCGCGACGTTCTACGGGTACCTGGCCGCGAGCCTCGGCGCGAACAATTTCGAAGTCGGCCTGGTCGCGGTCGCCGGCCTCATCACCGGCGCCCTCGTGTCCGTCCCCCTCGGCCGCGTGATCGACCGTCGGGGCGAGATCCGGGGGATCTGGTACGGGACGGCGCTGACGCTCGCCTCGTACGGGATCTTCATGTTCGCGACCGACTGGGTCCAGACGGTCCCCGCCCAGGCGGTGCGGAACGCCGGGCTCTCGTTCCTCGGACCGGGGATGAACGCGTGGGTGGCGCGCATGGCGCCGCCCGACCAGCGGGCCGAGTATCTCGGCATGTTCACGCTGATCAACTCCTCGCTCTGGAGCATCGGGCCCTTGGTCGGGGCCATCGCGATCGATCTCGCCGGCTACACGGGCCTGTTCGCGATGGCGATCGTCACGACGGTGATCTCGCTCGTCGTGATGGAGATCCTCTACGGCGAGATGGGGATCCGCCGATTCTACGAGGCCCACCGGCGCGCCGTGCCCTCGTGAGCGCGCGGTGCGGCCGCTCACGCTCTTATAGCGGGGGGTCGTCGCTCCGCCGTGCAGCCTCCCACGACGTTCGCCGATGCGCGGTCGTCGTTCGACGACTCCGAGTACGTGATCGTCGGGGTCCCGTTCGACCGCACGACCTCGTTCCGGCCGGGCGCCCGGTTCGGACCGGACTCGATCCGCCAGCACTCCTGGAACTTCGAGTCGTACGATCTCGAGACGGGGATCGATCTCACCGAGGCGGCGGTCCACGATATGGGCAACGCCGACGAGTTCGGCAACGCGGAAGATCTGGTCCGCGCGCTCCGGGAGGACATCGGCCCGATCTTTGCGGCCGGAAAGGTCCCGATCGTGCTCGGCGGGGACCACTCCGCCTCGCCGCCCGTGGTGGAATCGTATCCCGCGAATGCGCCGTCGCTCGGCGTGCTGTACCTCGACGCCCACCTGGACTTCCGGGACAGCTATCTCGGCGACCGACGCAGCCACGCCTGCTCGGCGCGCCGCATCCTCGAGAAGGTCGGAACGCGCAACATCGTCCACCTCGGGGTGCGCTCCGTCTCCCGCGAGGAGATGAAGGACAACGAGTCGATCGGGATGGAGTACATCAGCGCGCACGACATCGCCAAGGAGGGGATCTCCTCGGCCGTCCAGCGGGCGCTCAACATGCTGAAGACCGAGCGGATCTACATCTCGCTCGACATCGACGCGATCGACCCGGCGTACGCGGGGGCCACCGGCACTCCCGAGCCGTTCGGCCTCACGCCGCGCGACGTCAAGTTCGTGATCGGTCAGGCGGCCCCGCGCCTCGCCGGCTTCGATATCATGGAGGTCTCGCCGCTCTACGACAGCGGCAACACCAGCGCGCTGGCGGCCCGGCTGGCCCGCGAGGCGATCGTGCGCTCGATCGCCGCGCGCCGGGGTCACTGACCCCCGTCCATGACGGCCGACGAGCCGGCCGGCCCGGCGATCTCGCGCGGAGCCGAGGCGGCGATCCGCAAGGTCGATTGGTGGGGGTTTCCCGCGCTCCTCAAGGAACGCGACGCGAAGAGCTACCGACCGAAGGCGCTCGATGACCGCCTGCGTCGCGAGCGGACACGGACGGAGGCCCGGCTCCTGGTCGACGCGCGACGGCTCGGCGTCCGGACCCCGATCCTCTACGACATCGATCTGGCCCGGCACCGGCTGATCCTCGAGGAACTGCCCGGCCCGACGCTGCGGGAGCTGATCGAGACGCCGTCGACCGTGCCGGACGACCTCGTCCGGGCCGTGCGGGCGCTCGGGGTCGCGCTCGGCCGTCTGCACGCCGGGCGCATCTCCCACGGGGATCTCACGAGCTCGAACGTGCTGTTCCCCTCGGGTCCCACGGGGCCACCCGCGTTCCTCGATCTCTCGATGGGCTCGCGAAGTCCGGGGCTCGAGGAGCTCGGCATCGATCTCCACCTCGTCGAGGAGGACCTGAAGGCCCTCTCGGCCAAGGCCGAAGGACTGGTCCGCGCATTCCACCAGGGGTACGCCGAAGGGAACCCGGCCGGAGAGAAGGAGGTCCGGGCCCGCGCCAAGGCGATCCGCGGACGGGTCCGGTACGCCTAGGTTTCCCGCCGAACGGGGCGGTCAGGTCGCCCGCTGCAGCCGCTCGAGACCGCCGACCAGGGCTCGGGGCAGCTCTTCGATGACGTCGGTCGCCAGCAGGCCGAAGCTGTGGGTCGACGCCGCCCGCAGGCCGGCGTCGCCGGTCCAGTACGTCCCGAGCCGTGCCGCGTGCAAGGGAGTGAGGCCCTGGGCGAGCAGGCTGCCGACCACGCCCGCGAGCACGTCGCCCACGCCGCCGACGGTCATCGCCGCGTGATGATGCAGGTTCTCGAACGTCACGCTCCCGTCGGACGCGAGATCGGGATCTCCTTTCACGAGCAGGGTGAGCCGCCGCTCCCGGGCGATCCGTTCGACCGCCGCGGACCGCTCCTCGGGCGACAGGGAGGGGGCCACCCCGAAGACGCGCGCGAACTCTCCGGAGTTCGGCGTCGCGACGATCGCCGGGGGCGCACCGGTCGCCTCGGCCCGTGCGGAGATCTCCCCCTCGCCGGGAAGGGCGAGGAGAGCGTCCGCGTCGACCACGAGAGGGACACGGCCGAGAAGCTCGTGGATCAACGCGCGAAAGAGCTCGATCGTCTCGGGGTGCGCTCCCCCGCCCATCCCGACGACCACCGCCCGGGGCGGTGCCGTTCGGACGAACTCGAGGAGATCCGGCAGGTCCGTCGGTCGGAACCGATCGGGGCCGAACGCACGGACGATGAGATTCGGGCTGAACGATTGGACGCGGTCGGCCGCCCCCCCCGGCGCGAGGACGCTCGCGCGCTCGGCGCCCGAGCGCAGCGCCGCGAGGCCGGCGAGCGCCGGGGCGCCGGCGTAGGGGCCCCCGCCCACGACGACCAGTCGCCCACTGCGGCCCCGGTCCGCATGCCCCTCCGGGGGATGGAAAAACTGGAACTCCCCAGGGCCGGTCCGGCGCCAGGCGGCCGCGGGGAGGCCGATGTCCCGCACCGTCACCTCCCCGGCGCGCGCCGGGTCCATCTCGGCCTTGACGGTGGTGAGCGCGACCGTCCACGTGGGGCGTAGCCCGGCCGGATCGAGAACGCCGGTCGGCAGGTCGATCGCCAGGGTCGGGGCCCGGCTCGCCCGGATCGCCTCGACGGCGTCGCGGATCGGAGGCCGGAGCGACGCCGATTGCCCGGTCCCGAGCAACGCGTCGAGGACGAGCGGCATCGTGCTGAGCTCCTCGGGCCGCGGGAGCCGGACGTGGATCGGGAGGCGGTGCTCGATCCGTTCGTAGCAGCGGCGCGCGGCCCGCGAGCGGATCTCCGACGGCGGTCGAACGATCCATACCTCGGGCGAGTAGCCCCACTGGTGGAGGTAGTGGGCCGCGCACGTGCCGTCCCCGCCGTTGTTGCCCGTGCTCGCGACGACCGCGAGGCGGGTGGGGGGGGCGGGGAGGTGCCGCGCGGCCTCCTCGGCCACGACGCGGCCCGCGTTCTCCATCAGGGCGTCGATCGTCACGCCGAGCGCTACCGCATTCTGTTCGACGACCGCCATCTCCTCGGAGGACAGCGGCCGGCGCGACGCGGACCACATCGTCCGGATCAGCTCGACGGCGGGCTCGCGGTCGAGGCGTCGGGGGTCGAGAAGAGGTTCATCGACGTGGGCAGGAGGTTACGACGCGCGAGGTACTGCGACTGCGTCCGACTATAGCGGAACAGGATGTCGGCCTTTCCTTCCTGGAACCCCCAAGGGCGCACGATCAGGAGATCTCCCTCCCGGATCCACATTTTCTTCTTCATCTTCCCCGTGATGCGCCCCATGCGCGAGACATTGTCCTCGCACATGACGCGGATCCGGGCCGCGCCGAGCAGCTGGCTCGCGATCCCGAAGACCTCGCCGCGGTTGCGCCGGGGGAGCGGTAGGCGTCCGACCTCCTCGCCTCCTTCGACGACCTCGACCACGGGGGTGGGTTCTTCCCCCGGGGGTTGGGTTTCGGTCTGCTCGGGAGGGTCCGGCTGGCCCGACACGGCGCGTCGAACGGGCCGCACTATTTCAAGAGATGGGCGAACGCGGCGGGAAGACGCGTCGCGGGTTCTCTTCGAGAATCCGCGTCCGCGCGTCCGAGGGGATCGGCAGGGCGTTGAACTCGTCGAAGTTCCGGCGGATGTCCGCGACCCCGGGTCCCGGCCAGTCCGTCCCGAAGAGGACCTTGTCGGCGAGCCGGACGAGCGGAGGGAAGTAGTCGAGCAGGCGCGGCGGGGGCACGCCCGAGATCTCGAGCCAAACGTTCGGGAAGCGGCGGACGAGGAAGATGGCGGTGCTCATCCAGATCGGCCGGCCGCCGTGCGCGAGCACGATCGTCAGGTCGGGGAAATCGAGCGCGATGTCCTCGATGAACATCGGATCGGAGTACTTGTTGCGGGCGCGCGGGAAGACGGAGGTTCCGGTATGGAAGATGATCGGGACGTGGTGGCGTTCGCAGGCGTCGTAGAGCTGGCGCAGCGGGGGGCGCGAGCCGTCGAGGTACCCGTTCGGATAGAATAGCTGGTGCGACGGGTGGAGCTTCAGCGCCCGGATCCCGAGGTCCTGCGTCAGCCGGACGATCTCGCCCTCGGGGTCGGGGTGATCGGGCCGTATCCCTCCTACCGCGACCAGCCGATCGGGATCGGTCTTCGCGTACTCGCTGACGAACGTGTTCGCGCTCTCGGTGTACCCGATCACCTCGGGCGCCACGTAGTTGATCAGGACCGCCCGCTCCACGCCGCACGCATCGAGGTAGTCGAGGAACGCGCGCGGGTCCCGAAGGTAGGGCGACTGGGGATCGATCCGGTCGAGGAGCCGCCCGGCGTCCGGCCGCATCTCCCAGACCGGATTGATGTGGACGTGGCAGTCCGTGATCCCCATCGGCCGAGGGGACCGGACCGACCATATAAAGCCGGAAGCGCCCGCGATTCGGCGAGAGAGTATTATCCGCCCCCTTTCGTACCCTAGGACGATGACGGCAGCGAGCACGTCCCCGCCGACCAATCCCCCCGCGACCGCCGCCCCGGGACCATCCGCCAAGGCCTCGGCGGCCCCGATCCCGGGCCCGCCGCCCCACCGCCTGCTCGCGGCCCAGACGCTCGCGGCCGGCGAGAAGCTGCTCGTCGAGGAACGCGCGACCGCCCTGTTCTTCTTTCCGCTGCCGATCGCGTTCCTGATCCTCTTCGCCGCGCTGGGGTCGCTCTCCTATACCGCCTCCACGGTCTGGGGCAACGCGTTCGCCGCGGGGTTCGCGCTCTTCGCCTTCTACGTCTTCCTCGTCCTGATCCTCGCCACGTTGATCTGGCTCACGATCCGCTTCTTCCACTGGCGCTCGCGCGTCTACGCGGTCACGTCGCGTCGCGTGATCGTGCAGATGGGGAACCTCGGGCATTCGTTCGAAGAGATCCCGCTCCTGCAGATCCGCGGCGTCAACATCACGCAATCTCCGTGGCAGCGTCTGATGGGGTACGGGACGATCCGCATCAGCTCGGAAGGCTCGGGGCACGTCGGTAACGAGGACTGGAAGGGCATCCCGAAGCCGATGGCGTTCCAGCAGAAGATCCAGGCCGCGATCGACGTGCTCCAGTCGGGAGCCTCTACCGTGGCGTTCACGACGACGAATCCCACGGACCCGGCGCAAGTCTCCCAGACCGCGGGCCGGTGACCCCACCCGCGCGGCGTCAAGGTCCTCGTTAAATCTCCGCCACCGCCTCGCCTGCCGGGGCGCCCATGGGCGACGAATTCGACGTGATCGTCGTCGGCGCGGGGATGGCCGGCTCGGCGGCCGCGATCCGCCTCGCGAAGGCCGGCGCGAACGTCCTGCTGCTCGAGCGCGGCAGCGAGCCCGGTGCGAAGAACCTCTCCGGCGGCGTCCTGTGGGGCCACGACCTCGATGCGATCCTGCCCAACTGGTGGCGGGAGATGCCGCTCGAGCGGCACGTGGTCCGCAAGCGCTTCGGGTTCCTCGCCCCCGATCGCTCCTTCGCCCTCGATTTCGAGGACGGGAGCTGGCGGAAGGAGCCGTACGTCGCCCACACCGTGCTGCGCGCGCGGACCGACGCCTGGCTCGCCCAGCAGGCCGAGGCGGCCGGCGCGACGGTCGTCTCGGCCGTGCCGGTCGACCGTCTCGACTGGGAGGGTTCGCGCGTCCGCGGCGTCGTGCAGGGCGGCGAGACGATGACGGCGCCCGTGACGATCCTCGCGGACGGGGCGAACTCCCGTCTCTCGCTCGGCACCCCGATCCGCCCGGCGAGCCACCTCGCCCCCGAGGCGACCGAGCTCGGGATGAAGGAGGTCTATCGGCTCGACCCCTCCGTCATCGAGGACCGGTTCGGGCTCGGACCGGGCGAGGGCCACGCCGAGGAGTGGGTGACCGGCATCTTCCCCGAGGGAGTCCTCGGCGGGGGGTTCCTCTACACGAATCGGGATACGATCTCCCTCGGCCTCATCGTGAACATCGCGTCGCTCTACGATCGGAAGGTGTACTCGACCGATCTCATCGAGCAGTACAAGCTCCACCCGACGATCGCGGGCCGGCTCAAGGGCGCCGAGCTCGTCGAGTACGGCGCGAAATTGATCAGCACCGGATGGGCGAGCCGACCGGCCGCGTTCCACGGCGACGGCTGGATGGTCGTTGGCGACGCCGCCGGGTTCGTGTTCTCGAACGGTCTCGTGATCCAGGGGATGAACTACGCGGTCCGGACCGGGCTCGCCGCGGCGGACACCGCGCTCGAGGCGCGCGCGGCCCACGACGCCTCCGCCGCCCGGCTCGCCGCGTACGACCGGCGGCTCGAGGCCGGCCACGTGATCGGCGACTTCCGGGGCTTCGCGAAGCTGGACCGCGTGAAGTGGAATCCGCGCATCTACGCCGCCTACCCGAAGCTCGTCACGGATCTCTTCCACGCGATGATGACCGAGACGGGCGCCCCCAAGGAGCCGATGCGCAAGCTCGTCGCGAAGGCGAGGAAGTCCGCCGGGGTCTCCATGACCCGACTCCTGCGCGACGGCCTCGAGATCTACCGGACGTCGTGACGGTCCGCTACATCCCGCGCGCGCGCCGGACCTCGGCGGTGAGCGCGGGGACGATCTGGAAGAGATCGCCGACCACCCCGTAGTCCGCGACCTTGAAGATCGGCGCGCTCCCGTCGGAGTTGATCGCGACGATCACCCGCGAGCTCACCATCCCCACCAGGTGCTGGATCGCCCCCGAGATCCCGATCGCGATGTAGAGCTGCGGAGAGACCGCTTTCCCCGTCTGGCCGACCTGGTAGCTTCCCGGCCGCCATCCCGCGTCCGTCACGGCGCGGGAGGCGCCGACCGCCGCTCCCAGCGCGACCGCGAGGTCCTCGACGAGATGGAAGTTCTCCGGAGCCCGCACGCCCCGTCCCCCCGAGACGACGATGGAGGCGTCCGTCAGCGAGGGTCCGCCGCCCGCGGCGACGGCCTCGGTCCCGAGACGCCGGACCTCGCGCCAACCGGCGGGGGTCTCTACGGGATCCACGGGCACGACGTGCGGGCCGAGACTCGCCTCGGCGGCGATCGGGAACGCGTGCGGTCGCAACGCGACGACCGCGCGGTCGCCGTCCAACCGCCGGGTCTCGGTCGCGCGGCCCCCGAAGACCGGCCGTCGGACCTGCCATCCCGTGGCATCCCGCGTGACGTCCGTCACCCCGGTCGCCGCGGCGGCGTTCCAACGGACGGCGAGGTGGCCCGTGAGTTCGCGACCGAACGAAGTGCCGCCGACGAGCACGAGCGAGGCGCCCGTGGCGTCCGCGGCCGCGGCCACGCTCGGGGTCACCTTCCCGGCCGCGGCGTCGTCGAGGGCCGGGTCGCTCGCCCATCGCACGTCGGAGACCCCATAGCGGGCGAACTCGGCCGCCGCCCCCTGGGCCGAGGCGCCGGCCACGTACCCCGAGATCGCGTCGGCGCCGGCGAGCGTCCGCGCAGTTCCGATCGCCTCGAGCGTCGCCTCCGCGAGGTGCCCTCCGCGCGCCTCCCCGACCACGAGGATGCGGCCGGTCACGGGAAGACCTTCGCCTCCTCGCGCAGGATCCGCACGAGCTTCTGCGCGGCCTCGTCCGGCGTCTTGTATTCGATGAGCTTCGCGCCGGTCCGGGGAGGGGGAAGTTCGAACTTCTCGGCCGCGGAGCGCCCGGCGGCCGCGACGGCCGGAGGGGTGACCTTGGCGATCGGCGCCTTCCGCGACTTGAGGATCGCCGGCAGCTTCGCCGTCCGTGGATCGTTCCACGCTTGCTGAAGGCCGATGACGCACGGGAGCGGCGCCTCCCAGGATTCCACGCCGGTCTCGGCGGACCGGCGGAACGTGAGGCGACCCCGTCCCGCGTCCCACTTGAGGTCGGTCACGTAGCCGAAGTCGGGCACGCCGAGGAGCTCGCCCAGGGCCGCCGCGACGAGGCCTGCCTCGTCATCGCCGGCCTGCTTGCCGCACAGGAGGAGATCGTGGGCGAGGGGCCGGATCGCCGCCGCCAGCGCGCGCGCGACATCGATCGGATCGTCGGAGGCGCCGGCCGCAGCCTCGACCCACACCGCGCGATCGCATCCCAGCGCGATCGCGGCGCGCAGGACCTCCTCCGTGCGGGGGGTCGGCCCGTAGGACACCGCCGTGACGGCGGATCCGGGGACCGATTCCTTGAGCAGGAGCGCCTGCTCGACGGCCGATTCGTCGTACCCGGCCAGCACGAACTTGACCGCCTCCACGTCGAGCCGCTTCCCGTCCGAAGCGACCCGCAGCCGGGTCTCCGCCTCGGGGACCGGCTTGACGCAGACGACGATCTCCATCCCCGTCGCCCGCTACTGGTAGGCGCGCAGGAGCTCGCGCGCGATCACGGTCCGCTGGATCTCGTTGGCGCCCTCGTAGATCTGGGTGAGCTTCGCGTCGCGGAGCAGCTTCTCGACCGGATACTCCTTCATGTAGCCGTACCCGCCGAACGTCTGTATCGCCTCGTCGGCCACGTGGAGCGCCGCGTCGGAGGCGAAGCACTTCGCGATCGACGATTCGAGCGTGCCCTTGCGGCCTTGGTCGATCGTCCACGCGGCATGCCAGGTCAGCAGGCGGGCCGCGTGCACGGCCTGCGCCATGTTCGCGAGCTTGATCTGGATCGCCCCGTGCTCGGCGATCGGCTTGCCGAAGGTTTCGCGCTTCAGCGAATACGCGGCCGCGAGATCGAGCGCGGCCTGCGCGATCCCGGTCGCCAGGGCACCGATGGGGGTGCGGGTCTGATCGAGCGTGCGCATCGCGAGCGAGAAGCCGTCGCCGTCCGCGCCGAGGCGATCGCGCGCGGGCACCCGCACCGACTCGAATCGGACCGTCCCGGTCGAGGACGCCCGGTGGCCCATCTTCTCCTCGTCCTTCCCGGGCACCACGCCCTTCGCCGATCGGGGCACGACGAACGCGGAGATCCCGCGGTGCTTCTTGTCCGGGTCGACGGTGGCGAACACGGTGTAGAGCGACGCATGGGGGGCGTTCGTGATGAAGCACTTCTCGCCGTCGAGGATGTATTCGTCCCCCTCGCGACGCGCCCGGGTGCGCATGGCCGCGGCGTCGCTGCCGCCGGACGGCTCGGTGAGGGCGAACGAGGCGAGCTGGTACTCGGCGCAGAACGGGGTCAGGATCCGCTGCTTCTGCTCGTCGGAGCCCCCGAGGAGGATCGGCTCGAGCGCGAGACAGTTCGCGATGATCGACGTGGTCATCCCGGCGCAACCGTAGGCGAGCTCCTCGACGATCAGGCACTGCTCGAGCGACCCGAGCCCGCTTCCGCCGTAGTCGGCCGGTACGTTGAGATTCATCAGACCGAGCTCGTACGCCTTCCGGTAGATCTCCTCGGGAAATCGCGCCGTGCGATCGCATTCCGCGGCGTGCGGCGCCATCTCCGTGCGGGCGAACTTGCGGGCCATGTCCCGAAGGCTGGTCTGCTCGGGCGTCAACGAGAAGTCGGGCATGGCTCGACCGGGGGCGTCGACCGGCACCCGATATATCACGCCTCGGGTCCCGACCGGCGTGCCGCGACGCGCGCGTCCATCGACCGGTTCCGAGCTGCGGGTCGGCCAATTCGCGCGGCTCGACCGGAACCGCGCCGACCGGATCGGGGTTCCCGAGGTCGTCCTCGGAGAGGGAAAGTCGGTCGCCCACCTGCTCGGGATCCTGGAGGCTCTGGCCGCCCGGGGACGCGGGGCGCTCGTCTCCCGGCCGACCGCGGCCCAACTTCGGGCCCTTCGGACCGCGGCCCGTCGGGGACTTCGCGTGACCGTGCGGGGCGGCGGGCGACTCGTCCGGCTCCGCGGTCCGCTCGGCGGTTCGTTCCTCCCCGGCCCGGTCGCGATCCTCACCGCGGGCACCGCCGACGTGCCGCTCGCCGAGGAGTCCCGCGCACTGCTCGGAGAGCTCGGGATCCGATGC
>Ga0187782_10002089_pt1 | contig 14652 bp, 15 predicted proteins | sample 0715_SJ02_MP15_2_FD_132454 | JGI IMG/M metagenome (GOLD analysis project Ga0187782, IMG submission 132454) | Tropical peat soil microbial communities from peatlands in Department of Meta, Colombia - 0715_SJ02_MP15_20_MG | ecosystem: Environmental > Terrestrial > Soil > Wetlands > Peat | place...
AAGCAGGACAATCCTCGGATCTACTCCGACGAAATACTCTACATTCAGGATCCGCACGAGCTCTACAAGCATTGGCCGGCCGACATCTGGCAGGCCATTGATCAGCACCAGGTCAAGCCCGGGATGAGCGAACTGCAAGTGGATTTTTCGATCGGCTTGGGACTCCTCGAGGGCAGGGGCGACTCCGATGTCAGAACCCTGAACTATCCAAACGGGGGCAAGCCGCTGCGCATCACCTTCCGCAATGGGAAGGCGGCCGAGATCCAGCCGGGTTCGAATCAGGGGTAGCGGACTTCACTTCAGCTTCGGTGAATTCTCATCGGCGGGTTTGGTTTCCTCGGCGTGAATCGTGCCATCCTCGTTTGCGTAGAAAGCCCGATGGTCTGGGTCCTGTTGTTTGGGCTCCATGGACAGTTCATATCCATCCTGGCGGGAGTGAAAGTTGACCGTATAGTCTCCCCGGTCGGTGGCGAGCATGCGCCGAGTGAAGTTGCCGGTGTGGACCAGGTCGGCCAGAGAAGAAGCGTACTTTCCATTCTTCTTCTCATACTGCTTCTGTGCCCGAATCACGGTGCGCATGTAGCCAAGGGCGGTCGCTTCCGATTCCGAACGCGCCGGGTCTCCCGGGAACTTGGGTTGGTAAGTGGCTTGGCCTTGGGCCGATACCGAGATCATGACGGTGATGAGAACAATCCGGACGGGTGTCGCTAAGTGGTGGGTGAGCACAATCTTGTCCTCGCGGATAAGGGTCTTTTTCATGTTACTCCCGTAATTGACGAGAGCCTTACGGGCTTTGTGTCGGATTTGAATACAGCTATGCTAAATCTATTCTCATTATAGGCATCCCATGAAAGCTGCATCGGCTACGAAAACTGCTGTGGCAAAAAAGGCCCCTATTCGCATTGCGGTGGTTGAAAGTGATCCATTGCGTTTTGTGGGCTTTAGAGCTCTGTTCGACAATGAGCCGGACTTTGAGCTCATTTCCGCCTCGCTTCCGGAGATCGGTGTGCTCGAAGGCATCGACCTCGTTCTGCTAAGCAACCGCAGCGGTCAGAACCTTTTCGACGTGATGGCCAGCCTCAAAGCCACCCGTCCCGGTCTGCGCATCATCGTGACCGGTTCGGGCATCGACGAGGAGACCGTGCTCAAGGCAATCGCTTCCGGCGCCAAAGGCTACGTAGACGAAGCTGCTTCGCCGGCCGAATTTGTACAAGCCATCCGGGTGGTCAACGAGGGCTCGGTGTGGGCGCCGCGCCGGGTGCTTTCCCTGTTCATTGAGCGGGTCTCATCCTCTCCGGGACGCATTTTCCCGGTTGGCCGCGTCAGTTTCACCGATCGCGAGAAAGAGGTTCTGGAGATGTTGGTGGCGGGTCGGTCGAACAAGGAAATCGGAGCTGCCCTGGGGATTGAAGAGCGAACCGTAAAGGCGCACGTGGCCAAGCTCATGCGCAAGGTCGGGGTTCAGAATCGAATTGCCCTCTCCGTACACGCGATCACCCATTCCCTAGTCGCCGCCCGATAGGCCTTACCCTGGTTACCAAGGGACAGTCACCTCCGTAATCTTGCCGCAGTCGTCGGCCTCCGCCATACTCGCCTCACCTACCACAGAACCTGGGAGACGGGGTTGGGAGCGGAGACTTGGTTTCTGCTGCCACCCCGATTTTTCTTGCCCCCAAGCTTCCCGTAATCAACCCGGCACCATGGGTTCCGACCAAGCCCTTTTCGCCTGGGCATCTCTTAGAATCAGGAGAGCGATTTCTCGCTAGGAGCCGTCGAATGGAAAGGGCTCTGCTGGCGTGCATCATTCTTGGCTATGGCCTAGTTGCCTTCGGGGAAGAGGCGCCGACGAAAGCCGTCGGGCGGCTCAAGGCCGCAGCCGAAGTGTTGGATGAGATCCAGGGCGCCCCCGACCAAGGCATTCCGCAGGACATTCTCGGATCGGCGGAGTGCGTTGCCGTCGCTCCCTCCATGGTCAACGGAGGCTTCATCGTCGGCGCTCGCTACGGACGCGGAGTGGCCAGCTGCCGCACGCCGAAGGGTTGGAGCCCCCCGGTGTTTTTCACCATGGAGGGGGGAAGCTTAGGGCTTCAGCTTGGAGCCCAGGCGGTGGACCTAATCATGCTGATCATGAACGACAACGGCATGCGGAATCTGCTTTCGAGCAAATTTAAGCTGGGGGCGGATGCCAGCGTTGCCGCCGGTCCAGTCGGACGGCATGCGGCTGCCGATACGGATTGGAAGTTGCGGGCGCAGGTCCTCAGCTATTCGCGCGCCCGCGGTGTCTTTGCCGGCGTATCGCTCGATGGCGCGGTGGTTAGACAAGATAAGGAGACGACCATAGAGTTCTATGGCCGTATGGTAAGCTCCGAATCCTCTCTGGGAGGATTGATCGAGGCCCCTGCGGCAGCGTACCCATTCGAGGCCACCCTAGCCAAGTGGGCGCAGGCCGCAGCCAGCAAATAGTTGGCGATGGTCGCCGCTGCCTTTTGCGACGTTTTCTACTTCTCTCATCCCTCGACCAAACCTCCGGGTGAGGGCGAGTTGAGGCCGTGGCATGATCCCTAGAGGTCGAGAGCAGCAGGTCCTCGAAATACTGAATCGTACCGTCCCCCGTGAACATCCTATGAAGCAGCGCTAACTATCTCACCCGATTCGACTTGTCTGCCCCTCAGGAGGTCGTCTCAATGGCTACGGTTTGGCCCGTCCGCGCCACCCCACCGATGCCAAAACCCGCCTTTGGCATCGATCCGATCGAGGATCTGGTGCGGCTTGAGAAAGCCGCGAAGAAGATCAATTCGATCCTCGATCTCGATCAGCTGATCGATAAGGTAGTGAACGAGGTGGCGCATTCCTTCGGATGCCTGGAAGCGACGATTTATTTGCACGACCAGCCCCGAGGGGAGTTGGTGCTCGCCGGTGTCCACGGCTGCACCCGACATGGCAAAGGGGACCGGAAGAAAGTTGGCAAAGAGGGAATGGTGGGTCACGTTGCGGGTACCAGGAAGATGCATTATGCCCCAGACGTGCGCGAGGACCCCTACTACATCGCCTGTGAGGAATCAACCCTGTCCGAGGTAGCCATTCCGTTGCAAGTGGATGGGCAACTGGTGGGTGTTTTCTCGGCTTCGCATCCCCAGCTGGATGCGTTTCCACCTGAGCAGTTGCGGCTGCTCGAAGCGCTATCGGCCCACATTGCGGCGGCCGTGTACAACGCCCACCGCTTCGAAAAAGAGAGGCTCGGACGCGAGCGAATGATCCGTGAGGCACGCGAGGCGCGTGCGATTCAGCAAGCCTTACTCCCGAAGTCATCTCCCTGGATACCAGGATTTGCCATTACTGGAACCTCGATACCGGCGGGCACCTTGGGTGGGGACTGGTACGATTTCATTACCCTCGACCAGAGCCGTTGGGGATTGGTCTTGGCGGATGTTTCCGGGAAGGGAATGGCGGCGGCTCTGCTCATGTCCGCGACTCGCGGTATGTTGCGATCCCTCGCCAAAGCTGGCTCCTCTCCCGGCGAAGTGCTGAGCAAGTTGAATCGTCTTCTGGTCGAGGACCTCCCCGCCGGGCGATTTGTGACCATGATTTATGCTGTGCTCGACCCCGACCGACGAAGATTAAGCTTTGCCAACGCTGGTCACCTCCGTCCGCTGTTGGTTACGAACAACGTGGCCCGTTTCCTCGATACGGATCGAGGCATGCCGCTGGGAGTTGGAGAAAGTGATTTTACCGAGGTGGAAGTGGAAATCCCGCCTCAGTCGCGTCTCCTGTTCTATAGCGATGGGATCACCGAGGCCTCGAATAGCATGGATGAGGAATACGGATTGAAGCGTCTCGCCGGTCACCTGGCAAGAGCGGAAGCATCGCTCGAAACCCTACTGGCTGATGTGCGCAGCTTCGCAAAAGGCAGAGCTCTCCCAGACGACGCCACCGCGCTCCTCCTCAAGGGTTGATCAGAAAAGTTCACGATTCAACTGTATTGGCGGGTCGAGAAGGTGTTTTCTCTGCCGTTGCTCACCAGAGTGACCACACGAAGATAGGCAGGGTGCACCCCTTCTGTCACCGCATAATAGCTATGATGGGTCACTTTGGCGCGAGCAAAGCCATGAATCAGCCTGGGGCGCAATCATTTCTTGAAATGCGGATTCTTCAATGAAGGCGGTCGGTTACACACGAGCGCTGCCCATCGAGGACCCGGAATCCTTGCTCGATGTCAACCTACCCGAGCCCGTGCCAGGACCGCATGATCTCTTAATTGAAATCGCGGCGGTCTCGGTCAATCCGGTTGACACGAAGGAGCGCCGGTCGAAAAATCCGCCCGCGGGCGAAATCAGAGTGCTGGGCTGGGACGCCGCCGGCATTGTGCGAGAGGTGGGTCGCGACGTCCGCCTTTTCCAGCCAGGTGACAAGGTCTGGTATGCCGGCTCCATCGCCAGGCCGGGTACTAACGCTGAGCGACACTTGGTGGACGAGCGTATCGTCGGCAAGATGCCAAGCAAACTCAGTTTCGCGGAAGCGGCCGCACTCCCTCTCACTTCCCTTACTGCTTGGGAACTGCTGTTCGATCGCCTGCAGGTGCTTACCAACCCTTCTCGCGCCGGCAAACAATTGCTTGTAATCGGTGCATCGGGAGGAGTGGGCTCGATTCTGCTTCAGCTCGCGCGAAAGCTGACTTCGCTGACCATCATTGGCACGGCGTCCGACGCTGAAAGTGAGGCTCTCGTCCTTGAGCGGGGAGCACATCACGCCGTCAACTACAACAATTTGATTGAGCAGCTCCGGCGAATCGAAATCCCATCGGTCGCTTATGTGGCAAGCCTGACTCATACCGATGCTTACCTAAAGGCGATCAGCGAGATCCTTTTGCCGGAAGGGCGGCTTGGGATCATCGACGATCCCATCGGCCTCGATACCATGATTCTCAAGCCAAAGTCGATTTCAGTCCATTGGCAATTCATGTTTACCCGTTCGTTGTTTCATACTCCCGACATGTACGAGCAACACAAAATCCTTGACCGCGTTTCCGAATTGGTTGACCAAGGCGCAGTCCAGTCAACTCTCGGGGAGAATTTCGGAACGATTACAGCGGCAAATCTGCGGCGTGCTCATGCGGCCGTCGAAAGCGGGCGCACCCGCGGGAAAATAGTTCTGGAAGGCTTCTGACTGGGTCAGCATTCTCAATTGCCCGAAGGATTCTGACACAATCCGACCTCGAGCGGGGCGGGGAGGTCACACGGGTAAAGCCCGCGGGAGTGAGGAATAATTCAAAAGCGTTCCAGGCTGGCTAGTCCAAACACGACATGGAACCGCTCACAATAAACGACCACGGCGTCGTATTTCTCGAGATCGACGGCGTCAGGTAGATCGTAGTTTTGATCCCCTTGATTCGCTTTGAGAGAACCCAGTTCAACACCATCCAGGTCGCTTTTTACTAGCTCTTGTGTGAGGTTCTGGTCGTCGCTGCGCGCAAGCAGGACGTGAACGTCCGGACCATTCGAAGTGGTGAAATCGGTCAGCCGAAGATACCGCTTGCCGTCGGGCGTCTGATAGATTGACGCGCGCCCGCTTGTCGGGTGCGCTTTGCCTGCCAGCAGCCCCGTGTAGAGAGGTTGGGGGACGCTGTTTGCGGCAAATGGCGGGGGCTCATTCACCTGTTTATTAATCCACAGTTTCTCCGGCCGAAAAAGCCACCAAGCCAACACCAGGACGGGCACACCGACGCCGGCCACGATTCCCTTGTGGTTTGTGAGCCAGCCACTTGCGCTGCGAGTCATGCGTTGCTCCTTTCCGACCCGAATCGGGCAGTTCCAGACTGCCCGATTGGCCTGCGCTCAATCCCCGGCTTCAAAACTTCTGCAGAGGTGCGGCGCCAAAATTCGCGTTGAAGCGTTCGCAATAGATCGACACCGTTCGGAATTTGGAGAGATCAGTGCCGGCAGGGATGTCATAGTTTTGGTCACCTTCATTCCCCTTGAGCTTATCCAGCTCGACTCGTTCAACATCGCTTTTCAGAAAATTGGCATCATCATCCGCGTCCTTTGCTGCAATCAGAATCACGTGAACGTCGGGTCCGTTGGACGTCTTAAAATGGGTCAAGCGCAGAACGAGCCTACCGTCCTGTTCTTGGTAGATCGTGGCTCGGCCTGAGGTTTGGTGGACTTTGCCGTGGAAGGTTCCAGTTTCCAAAGCTTTTGCATTGTCTTCTTGCTTGGTGTTGCCCTGTGCATAAACTGAAGACCCCAATCCAAATGCGACCACTAAAGCAGCCACTCCCACAGCGAACTTGATTTCGCGAACCATGAGAATTTCTCCTTTGCGTTTTGCCATTTCTTGAGCACCTGGCGGCGCTCAATCTTCACGGCTCATAGGAGACACTTGCCCAGCAAAAGTTTCATGCAGAAACAAAAAAGTTTCTAGCGCCGGCCCATTCTGTGCTAGGCGCGGTCGTAGGTCTGTGGCGGGTGAGAGTGCTGGGCGATAGAGTTGTGACAATCCTAAAGGTCCCAAAGGATTGCAACACAGCGCTCCCCAGGAGCAACGTCCGGGAAGGGCGCGGCGGACTCCGACCTGCTAGCGGCGGTCGGTTCGTAGCTTCGACATAACCCGGTCGATAATCGGATCAAAGACCTTTTGCGGTAACTCGAAGGAATTACTTTCCGAGACGATCTTTATTGTTTTCCGGCTGGAATCGTAGAGCACGTGGCAGACTCGACATTGCGATAGGTGCAAGTCCAGTTCCTGGCGGACCTCGGGCGAGACTTGGTTCTCCAGGTAATCAGCGAACTCAGCGAAGAATTCCTCACAGGTAATCATTAGGCTGCTCCCTTGGAACTCGCTGTCAGGTGAGGCGAGAGCCATTCTCGCAGCATGAGCCGGCCGCGAAGAAGCCGCGTCTTCACTGCCGGCACACTTAGCCCCAATTGGCGGGCGACATCTTCGGTTGAAAGCTGCTCGATGTCCCGGAGTATCACCACGATGCGGTACTTAGGGGCAAGCTCGAGAAGGCCCCGTTCCACCAGCCGTCGGATTTCCGCTTTGGAATGACTCTGCTCGGGGTTTTCCTGCCACGTCGCTATCTGACGAGGGCGAAAATTGCAATCGTTCTCGCTGTCCATTGGGTCCAGGCTTTCCGTGTTTCTCCGCTCCCGCAACCGTTGCAGCGCCGCATTCCTGGCGATACTGACTAGCCAGGTGGAAAACTTCGAGCGGCCCTGGAACCCGCCAATGTGCTTGAACGCACTCAGAAGAGTATCCTGCATTGCATCCTGAGCATCCGCAGCGTCACCCAAAATGGCGATCAGGGCCCGATAAATCAGCTGCGTATGCCGCCGAACCAGTTGCTCGAAAGCCTCCAGGTCCCCCCCTTGTGCCTGAGCGACCAACTCCGAATCCGCGTCCTGGAATGTTGCAACCAGATGCACAATGCCCTCTCGCGGCATAAGAGTGGGCGCAGCGGCTGGAGGATTCGCGCTACTTTTTTCAAAGGCAAACGGGACGTCAAAGTCAGGTTCTATTCCAAGGCCCATTTGGACGGTGTTCGCGAAATTATTGAGAGCCGTCACAGCGGCGCTTTCCAGAATCTGTTCCTCGGTAAAACCCAAAGCTTGTAGCTTCGCAGTATCCTCCGGAGAGAACTCTGAAAAGCGTGTCCCCAGCTTGACAGCGAAGTCGAGCAATGCCATGTCGGCTTTTGAGAGATGGGACTGATGGTGGTCGACCGCAATCTGGTCTGCTTCTTCGGCTGACAGACCCAGTCCGCGGAGCATGTTGCAATGCACTGCAACACAGTAGGAGTTGAGATTTGCCGCAGACACCACCAATAGAATGGATTCTTTCTGAACCCGTGTCAGGACGTCTTCCGGCAACAGAATGGAACCCACGGCATCCAGCTCCGCCTGCAGCAAATCGGGACGCAATGTCTGAGCCCGGAAAAAGTTCGGTATAAATCCGTGAGTCTGCTGAACAACGGCAAATGGTGGGAATGTGTTTGGACTTAAGTAAGGAGCGGCCACATACGGACCCCTGCCTTTGGTGTTCCGTTGACCGTCGGACCCTACAGCCGCATGCGTCCCATCACGCGGCGCGGGGACTTTTCTTGGTGGAAGACTCTGCGGTTTGAAGTCAGGCTCCGGGCCCAAAGCCACGGATAATGTACAGCGGTAGAGAGCCAAGGCGGTGATCGCAACGGCTTCCACGATCGTCTCGTCGCCGAATCCCTGTACGCGCAATTCTTCAATATCTTGACGGCGTACCGAGGGACCGTTCCGGCTCAGCTTGAGACAAAATTCGAGCAAGCCTAGGTCGGGGGCTGAGAGGCTAGCGTTCCGGTAGTCACTCAGGAGACTGTCGATTTGAGCTTCCCGCTCTCCCAGGGAAGACAGCACTTCGGTGCCGAGGGCGATGCAATAGTTGTCTTGTCGATCGGCAGCAACGCTGAGAAGGATTCGCTCCTTGCGGATGCGAGAAATTGCACCATCCCGCAGACACAAGGCTTCTTCGAGTTTCGCCTGCGCCGCGATCAGGTAAGGCAAAGCGCTCTGTGCGCGAAGGAGATTAGGAATGAATCCAAGATCCTCTTGAAAAACCGCGAGGGGATCCAACTCTTGCTTCACCCCGACCTTGCCGCGAAAGCCCATGCTTACAGTATCGGCCACGATAGCCCTTAGATGACAATCACCCTTCCACGGGTGCAACTTAAGCACTTTTCACGGGCTAGAACCGATTTTTTCCGTATCTTTTTGTGGCAAAGTCCGTCTTATTCCCGGCGACCGAACACAAGCGCGATAGGTTAGTGGATTTTTCATGAGGACAACCATGACGACACCTTCGACGATGCAGGTGGTTCAGATCGACAACGGAGCTAGTATCAGCCGTTCGGTGCTGTCTCACAGGCAGCGCCTCCCCAGCCGGGTATGAGCGATGTCACACCAAAGCGGATACTCATTCTGGGCGGAGGCTTTGCAGGGCTGACCGTCGCAATGAAGCTGGAGAAGCAGATCGCTCGAAATCCGGCTGTCGAGGTAACGCTGATCAACCGCGAGAATTTCTTCCTGTTTACTCCCATGCTGCATGAGGTGGCAGCCAGCGACCTGGACCTGGCAACGATTGTGAATCCTGTTCGTAAGATACTGCGACATGTTCGCTTCCTTACAGGACAAGTCGAAGAAATTGACCTCGGCCGAAAGTCGGTCATCGTTTCCCACGGGTTCGATCGTCATCACCACACGCTGTCGTTTGATTTACTCGTCATCGGCTTGGGCTCGGTCACAAACCTTTACGGTATTTCGGGGTTGGAGGAACACGCGCTGACAATGAAAACGCTTGGGGATGCGATGCGATTGAGGAACCACATTATCGCTCACTTGGAGGAGGCAGACAGCGAGTGCTGCAAGCTGAAACAGCCGCTGCTGACTTTTGTGGTTGCGGGGGGTGGTTTTGCAGGGGTCGAAACGGTAGCCGGAATCAATGATTTTGCTCGGAAAGCACTCGGTTCGTATCCGCGCTTGACTGAGGATATGCTGCGCGTCGTCCTTGTTCACCCTGGGCCAGCCATTCTGCCCGAGCTGGAAGACGGCCTAAGGACCTATGCTCTGAAAAATCTGGCCAGTCGGAAAGTGGAAATCCGCCTGAATACAAGGGTAGAAGACTTTTCTGGTAAGGCGGTGAGATTGACGGACGGCACAACGATTGCGACGAACACGCTCGTTTGGACGGCGGGGATCTCTGCAAATCCACTGCTCGAATCGATTCCTTGCGCAAAAGAGCGTGGTCGATTGATCGTCACGGAGTTCCTGGAGCTTCCCAACTGGCCGGGCGTCTGGGCTTTGGGCGATTGTGCGGCGATACCGGATCGCCGGACTGGGAAATTTTATCCGCCAACCGCCCAGCACGCCCTTCGCCAGGCCAGGATCGTGGCACACAACGTCACGGCAACCGTTGGAGGGACAAAAAAGAGAAGCTTCAATTTTTCAACTGTGGCGCAGCTGGCTGCGCTCGGCCAGCGGACTGGCGTAGCCAACATCCTGGGGATGAACTTTTCAGGGTTCGTCGCCTGGTGGCTATGGCGAACCATTTACTTGAGCAAGCTTCCGCGAGTTGAAAAGAAAATCCGTGTCGCCTTCGATTGGACACTGGATCTGATCTTTTCAAAGGATTTGGTCCAATTTTTGGATGTCCGAGCGCCCATGGTCTCGCACCCAGAAGCACTTTCATCCCTGCAGCCGGAGGCTATGGCTAGAGAAGAGAATTTTCACAACGGATCGGAACACTCCTGATCGGCTCATTGTCGAACCCGATGCCGCCTGCCTAATCGAGTCACTTTCCCCTATCACGAGTTACGGCATAGGCCATGGAGTATTCTCCAATTCGTTGCGGCTCTCGGCCGACCACTGAGGCTGCTGCTTTCTGGTTCCATCGCCAGTCTGGCCTTGGGAATCCTCGCCAGCCGTTTGCTGGCGCTGATTGTCTATGAAGCAACGCCGCAGGATCCATTGGTGTTTGGTGGAACGATAGTGACAATGGCCTTATTAGGTTTGCTCGCCACATGGATTCCCGCACGACGGTCCATGGCAATTGACCCCGCCCGACTGCTCCGTGAGGACTGATCCGGTTTCAAAAACGATAGACTCTTGAGGTGATGGCACTTCCGGCTGGCGACCATCCGTAAGTTGGGCGCTTCGGTCCGCGCAGGAGCGGATTCAGGTGATTTTTGGGGCCTAAAATTCTCCTGAGTTGTGCTAAATTCGGGAGGAAGTGAGTCTGTGAAGGGATGCAGCCTTCAAACTACGGGCCCAAGGCTTTGCTTGGCTGGCGCAGTATTCGCGTTGGCGCTTGCCTTGGCCACGCCGCCCGCAGCCCAATCGCAAGCACAGAGTACGCCTCCTTGCTCCGACGTTCCTCCCATTTTGAAACGAGGCACACAGCCGGCTCCGCCTCCCTGTCCTGATCCGCCGCCCGCCGCGTCGCGTCCTGCGGACTCCGCACCCATGCGTTCGCTGACTCCCGCCGAATCCTTGATCGAAAGGGCCAGAGAGGTGGCGTTCCAGTTTTCACAGAAGCTTCCCAACTTTGTTTGCCAGGAGTTCATGTCGCGGTTCACCCAGCGGGGCCGCGAAGAGAAAGTACCCCTGGACCTGGTTTCGGCGGAAGTCGTTTACGAGGACGGGCAGGAAAGTTATCGTAACGTAAAGATCGATGATCGCCCCACGGACAAGCCCCTGGAGGAGATTGATGGATCCTGGTCCACCGGCGAATTTGCGTCCCTACTGCTGGAACTTTTTCACCCCGATACACACGCGCAGTTCCGGTCCGGTGGTGCGTCTACTATATCGGGTGTCAGTGCCCAGGTTTACGACTTTCAAGTGCAGAGTGAAAATTCACACTGGATGTTGCATGCCGGCTCTCAGAATCTGGCTGCGGGTTACGAAGGCTCCGTATGGGTGGATCCGAACACCGCGCGTGTCCTGCGAATCGAGATGCAGGCGCGCAACCTACCGTCAGATTTCCCGATGGGTACGGTCGAAACCGCGCTTGATTATTCGAACGTGAGGCTTGGCGAGATATCGTTTCTGCTTCCGGTCCATGCCGAGGCCTTAGGTTGTGAACGGGGTACCGGCTACTGCAGCCACAACATTATTGACTTCCGCAACTATCACGAATTCAAATCCGAGATCAAGATTCTTCCCCATTGATTTCGCTCGACCCCTCATGAGTGCGCGACTCGCCCGTGCCGAAGACGCAGTGCGAGAAGCGGATCAACGCCAGTTGCGAGAGTGAAACCACGAGCCCTGAGCGTAACCAGGTCAGGAAAAGGGAAGGAGTCGTGAAAGACTTCGCTCGGCCAAAGCAAGAATTCTGCGAGATTAGCGGTTGATTGTGGAGATGAGGTAGTGGGGCTAGCTATGGGTGGGGTTGGTCTTTGGTTCGAGATTCCCCGCTGAACAGGGAGCGTATGACATGCGAATCAACTCTTCAAACGCGGCGGGCGTTTCAACAGAACCGCCTTCTGTGGGTGCAGCAACTACTCCGCGCGCCGAGGGAGTCCAGGATAACGAAGCAGGGCTTCGAACGAAGCTGATTTTCTGGGGAGTAAAACGGCGGCTCGGGCGCATACCACTTTCGTCCCGCATCCACGCGCGCGACCCCAAACTGCTCCATTTGAACTCTGAGCTGAGCAGGCATCTAGCCGGTCCCGGAAGGGTTTCTCCAAAGCTCAAGGAACTCGCCCAGCTCAAAGTAGCGGTCATGGTAGGGTGCCCTCTTTGAATTGACATTCATTCTGCCGTTGGCAGAAAGACGGGGATTACGGAGGATCAGTTGCGTGATCTCTCGCAATTTGAACCCAGTGCCCATTTCGTCGAGGAAGAAAAGTTGGTTTTACGACTCGCCGTGGCTCTTACTCGAACGCCCTCCGCTGTCTCGGATGACCTCTTCGCCGCCCTTCGAAGGCGCTTTAGCGAGGCCGAACTGGTGGAACTTAGCGCGGTCATCGCGTGGGAAAACTATAGAGCGCGATTCAACCGCACCTTTGCCGTTGGATCGGAGGGCTTCTCCGAAGGCAGTTTCTGTCCCATGCCAGAAACCTGATACCGGGACTCCGCGCTGGATGGCATAAATGGTGACAGCCCCCACTCACTCAGCGCTTTCCTTATCGCATGGTGTTTGTTAACAACCATTCCTGGGCTGGACTGGCGCCTGCACATCACCCCTGGTCAATATCGAGCGTCATTCGGGCCAAATCGAATGCATTGAGGACAGCGCTCATCGATTGGCGGGAATCGTGGGTGTTTTGTCCGCCGACGCTCTTACCAGCAAACGTCCCGAGTCGTAGAATCGTTCTTCAGATTGAGGACACTCATGACTACTCTTGACTCCATGCTGGAACGTAATAAAGAGTTTGCCGCTCGCCAGGCGGCTGCAGGGGCACTGATGCCTTCGCTTCAGCGGGCGTTGCCGAATCTAAAGGCAATCATAATCGGTTGCGCTGATATGCGTGTCGATCCAGCCCATGTACTTGGAATTACCCCTGGCGAGGCCGTTGTGATGCGTAACATCGGCGGGCGAATCACTCCAGGGTTGTTGGAGCAGTTGGGTCTACTCGGAAGAATCGGCGAGGTTGCCGGAGCGATTCCTGGAGGCGGCGGAGAATTTCACCTCATCGTACTCCAACACACCGATTGCGGCATCCCTCGCCTCGCCGGTGACCTCGCCATGCTCACGCGCTATTTTCAAATAGCTGAAAAGGAACTCAAGACAAAAACGGTTACCGATCCCCGCGCGGCCGTTGCCGGGGATGTCGCCTTGCTCCGGGCGATTCCCGCCCTTCCGGGAGAGTGGCTGGTTTCTGGTCTTATCTATGACGTGGCGACCGGCCTTATTGAGATCGTCGTTCCGCCAACGCGGCTTCGTGGGGCGTAAATATCACTGCGATCAGCCGTCCCCATTACTCGTTCGTTACAGCCCGGGAGGTCGGCAGCGGGATGATGAGTAACCAGAAAAGGCAAGGTCATCAAAAACAGCCTCGGATGGGCCCGAAAGAAGAACCTGGAGTTGCATCCGCAGAGCGCAGGAATTGGAGGGACGTCTGCACGGAGCAACCAGCGAGCCTGCCTCGTTTCTCGTCCTTGAGCTCCCGCCCGACGGAGTTCTGGTGTGCTCGAAAGCGGTGGAAGTAGTTGAAAATGCTGCCCCCAGGGATTCGAACCCCGATGGGCTGCTCCAGAGTTATCCAAAGCGCGCTCGGTGCTCTTTGAGGATGCAGCGGTCCATGATCACGAAGATTCCCGCTTGGCGGGCCTTTTCCGCGGCTTCCTCATTGACCACCTCTTCTTGCATCCAAATGACCGGGACTTTCAACTGAATTGCGTGGTTGACAACCTCTCCCACGAACTGCGGTCGGCGAAAGATGTTCACAATGTCAATCCGTTCCGGGACCTCGAGTAGCGATCGATACGCCCTTTCTCCCAAAGCGCCCTTGATCTGTGGATTGACAGGAATGATGCGATAGCCGTGCGTCTGCATATAGGCCGAGACGCCATGGCTCGGACGCAGGGGACTATTGGAGAGTCCCACGACCGCGATAGTTTTCGATCGCTCGAGAAGCTCCCTGATCGGATCCGACCGGGACGGAGAAGCCATAGCTAAGATTGTAGCTGGCCCTTCTGCCGGCGCCAACCGTCGCTCGCGCTCCCGCGGGCACCTCAAGGTCGGTTAGCTTTTCTTCGTGGTGGCGGCCTTTTGTCGAAACATCTTTGCGGCCAGCTTGCGAACCGTATCGGACACTTCTTTGTTGCCGGAAAGATGGCGGAGATCTTGGATCAGGAGGTTCTTCATCAGTGCGAGCGATACATCGATTGGCGTGCGCGGGTTAAAGGTGAGGTTTCGAACGATCGGGTATTGTTTGATGAAACGGCGCTTCATAGAAATCCCCCGCAGCACCGCTTCCAGAATGTTTTTTTGGCCGGCAAAACGCTCCACTTCAGAATCGGTGATCCTGGGTGAATCGAGCACGGCCAGGGCTACGATTTTTGTCCCATCCCGAACCAACAATGAACGTTCTTCCTTGTTTCCTTTCATGGCCAACAGAATGCGACCCTTGATGTCGAGTTGCGAGATTTTTTGCAGCGCGCTACCCTTGTGCTCCTGCGGGTTCAG
>Ga0187782_10002090_pt1 | contig 14651 bp, 17 predicted proteins | sample 0715_SJ02_MP15_2_FD_132454 | JGI IMG/M metagenome (GOLD analysis project Ga0187782, IMG submission 132454) | Tropical peat soil microbial communities from peatlands in Department of Meta, Colombia - 0715_SJ02_MP15_20_MG | ecosystem: Environmental > Terrestrial > Soil > Wetlands > Peat | place...
ATGTCCATCTGCGTGTGGTTGAGCATGTGTCCCATGTGCAGACGGCCGGTCACGTTGGGCGGCGGCAGTTGCATGCAGAAGACAGGCCTGCCCGGCCCGACCGCGCTTGTGGGCACTTCGAAGAGGCGTTCTTTGACCCAGTACTCAGCCCAGCGCGCCTCGATGGCGCTCGGATCGTAAGCCTTGGGAAGTTCGTGGGGCATCAGTCTCGGTTGCAGTGTGAAGACCAAAACTTGATGGTACAGGCGAGGGGGAAAAAGGGTCAATCCATCGAGCACTTGAGCTCGGTAGTAATTTTTCATACCATAAGAAACATGGCAATGAGAGCAGTAAAAAAGACGATTTCCTTACCGTCCGATCTGGCACGGGAACTAGAGGCCCAGGCGCGCGCTGAGCGGAAGACGGTCAGCGGGGTCATCCAGGAAGCGCTGTGGCGCGCGAGACGGCAGCGACTCCGCAAGGAGCTGCACCAGATGCAGAACTACTGGAGCCGCAAGGCCAAGGAAAAAGGCATCCTCTCCGAACGAGACCTGGAGCGCTATCTCAGCAAGTGAGAGTCGTCTTCGATACGAATATCTTCGTGTCGGCGCTCGTTCTGCCCAGCGGCAGGGCGGCGGAGGCTCTGGCGCGCGTGGTTGAAGGCACAGATCGTCTGCTTCTGTCCAAGCCGATTCTGGATGAGCTTCTCGGCGTACTGGCGCGCAAGTTCAGCCGCGACCGCGAACAACTGGCACGAGTGGCTGTCTGGCTTGAAGAGTTGGCCGAGTGGGTGCGTCCCACCCGCCGCGTTACGGTTGCCACGGACGAGGCCGATAACCGCATTCTGGAATGCGCATCAGCCGGCCGATCAGACGCCATCGTCACCGGCGACAAGGTATTGCTTCAGTTGAAGAACTTCGAAGGAATCGACATTTTGACGCTTCGGGATTATCTGGCCAGGTAGCTTTTCCCAGACGAGCTCGCGTTAACGCGGTACTCGGCACTCGCAACTCGGTACTTCGAACAGCCGCTCCTTCACCCAGTGCTCGGCGAGCTTATCGGCCCGACTGAGAGCCTGCCCTGAGCTTGCCGAAGGGGTCGAGCCCTCCGAGCTACGTGAGGGCTAATGATGGCAACGCTGGCGTGTTGACACGGTCCGAGTTGCAGGAGTAGAAAGCCCCTGCTTCAGAAATCCTCATCGGGGAGGCGCACATGCATCGACGCAAACTGTTTTTCCTGGCATGTTTATTGTGTTTTGCCGCGTCAGCGGTTCTGGCGCAAGACGTCACCACGGTGGCCGGAGGACCGGAGACTCACAAAGTGGTACTCGACAATGACCAGGTTCGTATGTTGGACGTTCGAATCCCACCCGGACAAAAGGTCGCGATGCATTCGCATCCGGCGAATACCGCTTATTACATCACCGATTGCAAGATAAAGGCTACTGGGCCCGACGGGAAAACCGCGGTAGTCGAGCCCAAAGCCGGTACAGCAGTGTATCGCGGAGGAGAGACCAAGCACGCTGTAGAGAACGTGGGCACTGCTGAGTGTCATCTTGTGCAGACCGAATTAAAAGAAAAGAAGTAGGCGTGTTCTAAGGCGAGCGGCCCCGCTGGTCGTGGGAAATCACCGACTCTCATCGCAACCCAACGCGAAGCGCCGGATGGCCCACACGAGCGTCCTTCGCTCGTGGGTGATTGCGGAAATTTCCCGCTGTCAGCGTTGACGAGAGAACCGATTGCTGCTTCGGTAGTAGTCGCTGTCGCTCTGGTATCCCGACGGATACGCACTCGCGTAGGGACCGGGGTCGCCGTTGTATTCACCGTTTCCGTAATACGGACCGCCAGTGCCGTTGTAACCGCCGTTGCCATACGCATACTGGTTGTTGTATTCGTTCGCACGCCGGCGGCTGTCGATTGCGAATCCGACGGATGCGCCGACTCCGGCGCCCATCAATGCCCCGGTTGGCCCGGCGACTTTGTGTCCAACGTAAGCGCCCGCCGCAGTGGATCCGCCGATAATGGCAACGCTCTTCCAGGTGTCGGCGCTCTGAGCATGCGCGGGCCGCATCGCCAGCAACGTAAAAGCTGCGAGTATCGCAACTGCGACACAACGGCTGCTCTTGATTGCCCGGGCGGGGAGTTTTCTCAGTCGTTCAGAGAGTCTTGTGTAAGTCATTGGGTCCTCTACTCAACAGGTTGAACACCGCCGTCATCCCTGTGTTGCGGGAGCATCTAAAAAAATGTGGTGCCCGTCCTGGCCGGTTTTTGCCAGGGCGGGGCAGTTGACAAAAAAAACCACCCGAGCAAAACACGCTCGGGTGGAGCTTCTATCCTCAACTTTGATGTCACCACCGCTTACTTTGGCGCGGGCGTGGCGAGCGGCTTGCCTCTCTCGATGATGTACGTCGAGAGGATCTTCAGGGGCTTGGTGCTGCTGACATTGTGGACATCATGCGGGGTCCCGGCCGCAATCTCGAACGAGTCCCCTGGCTTGATGCGTCTTTCAGGCTGGCCTTCGACGTGGAGATCGCCCTCGCCCTCTAAAACGTAGGCCGTCTCAAGGCCGGGATGTGTATGGCGGGCGGCCGTCATGCCGGGCTCGACCTCCGCTATGGCGGTAATGGTCGTGTACTGATCAGGGAATTCGACCTTCTGCAGCACGGTCCGCTTGATCCCCTGAGCAAACGCGGCCGAGCCGATCAGAGTGAGGGCCAGGACGCCGCAGCAAAACGCCAATTTCCTGGACATATTCTTCCTCCTGTAGGCGATTTTCTTCCGAAACGGGTTCAGCTTGATCTTCCGACAGCGGCATAGACAAGCGGATTTCTACCTCACTGGCAGTCTGAGGTGAGTTGAGGCGTGTTGAGGGCCATCAGGCAGCCTGGTGCCCTTCAGCAGCTTTGGCCTCTTGGGTATATACAATGGCCTTCTCAATCCGCTCCAGAGAGTCGGCTTGGAACCAGTCCGGGTGTGCGATTACCTCTTCCCGCGACCGGTACAGATTTTGGAGCACGTAATCGGCAGGATACATAAAACACCGCCTGATGAATTGCTTGGCGTTGAGGCCGACTTCCGACTCCACCAAATTCCCCTAAGCGCCGCCATCCGGTTTCACTGCAGAGGAAATTGGAGGAGGCTGGACGCTGTTTCAAACTTCCGGGTAAAGGCCCTTGTCAAAAGCCGACTTGGCGCAACCGTTCCACCAAGTCAGGCTCGGCGTTTTTTCGAGCAAGCACGTATCGCACGATCAGAAAGCCGATCACCAGGCAGGCCGAACGCCGCATCTTGAATCTCCAGTATCGTCAACTGGCCTTCTCGAGCGAAGTCTCAATGCCGCCGGCAAGCTATGCCGCAACCTGCGGCCGGCCATCGAGAACGGTTAATACTGTGACCACGACCCAGTGGTCGTTGAGGCAAGCCCGCTCAAGCACCATGTACTTCCTCCCCTTGGATATCGCGCCACAGTACTTCGTCGTGCGCCGCCGTGGTGGCATCACCGGGTTCCGCCATGAGATGAACGGAAGAGCGTGTTCGTGTCTGTGGAAGAGAAACATGGTATCCGCCTGTAGTGCACCATAATGGCCGAACTGATTACGGTGACATCGGTCACAGATGGGCGTGATAGTCATCAGGGGACACCCAAAACGATTGGGTCGGCGGCAAGAATCGGAGCATGCGCGTTCAGCGAAATGCCCTGGCTGGCCGGACATGCCCCGTCCGCCCCAGCCTCTCAGCAATAGACTGCGAAGGCGTGCTTTGAAAGCCGCTTGACAGCATGCCACGATCTGCTATAAAATTGTTCCAGATGTTATCTTATTGATAATATATGACCGATGCGCGCCAGGGCGCTCAGGCACGAAAATCCCCCGATTTTGCACTTAAGTCTTTTGAGAATCGGATTTTGCGGCTAAGTCCTTTATTTCATCGGATCGCGATCAGACCACCCCGCCTAAGCTGTTGATTCCATTCACGGGGAAGAGGCAGGGGGGTAATCACTAAAGAGTAAACCGTGGCTTACGCTCGTGCAGCGAGCCTGATCGGTCGCAACCTACAAGGAGGCATTACTGTGAAGACATTCCTGCTGGCGGTCCTGGTGATTGCCGGACAAGCGCTCGCGGCCCAGACGGTGCCGGAGGGAGTCCTCCAGGGCTATGACGGCGAGTGGAAGCATGTTTCCCAGCAACTGATCGCGCTGGCCGAGGCCACGCCGGCGGAAAAATTCGCGTGGCGCCCGGCGCCGGGTGTGCGCTCAACCAGCGAAGTCTACATGCACATCGTCACGGCGAATTTTTATTTGCTGAGCCTCACCGGCCCGAAGATGCCCGCCGACATGAAAGAGGGCATGGTGAAATCCGTCATCGCGAAGGCGGAGGTGATCGCCTGGCTGAAGCGCTCGCTGGAGGCAGTCAAGACGGCGCACGCGGCGGCCACGCCGAAGGACCTGGAGCGCAAGGTGAAGACCTTCGCCGGGGACGCGACCGTGGACGGCGTGTATCTCCGCATCATCATTCACGCCAACGAGCACATGGGGCAGCTGGTCGCCTACGCGCGCATGACCGGAGTTGTCCCTCCGTGGACCAAGGAGTAGTCACTGGCGCCACGCTGCCGAGCCGGCTCAAAGTGAGCGGTAGTTGGGGAATTGAGCCAGGGCGGGCCGCAAGGAACACCGCAGAGCGTGGTTGCTAGCGCCTGTTTTCAAGTTCGCGGGTTACGGCAGCGATGACTTCAGGCTTCAACCGTTGCAGTACCTCTTCTACGATGCGGGCGACGCGTGCAGGATCGACCGGAACCTCGGTCATCGTTGGGACCGCGGCTTGCGGCTGGAACTCCGGGACTGGCGCGACGTAGTGCCCCATTTCCGGCGCTGGCGCGTTGGCCGGCTCCGTCGCGTCTAATTCCGCGCTCTCGCTCTCACCAGCGGTCTCCGACGGCTGTGGAGGAAGTCCGAACTCTGGCAGGATTGTCGCTTCCGGGAACGTAGGAAACTCACTTACCTGTTCAGTCGGCTCCGGAAGCTGCACAGGAGCCTCCCAACTCGGGGCCGAAAATGCCACGCCTTCAGCCGAGCTTGCCGGCGCATCGAACGCGTGTGCCTCACCGGCTTGCGTGTCTCGCTGCATTTGCTGGTGCAGAGGGACGGCGAACTCGTATGGCTCCATCTCGGCCTCTTCCGCCGACCAAACCGGCCCGCTTGCCGTGAACTCAGTGGACGCGCTTTCGGGCAGCGGGTCGGCAGCCAGGTGCGGCGCATCGGCGGGAAACGTCCCCGGCTGCTCCCATGAACCGAGTTCAGGCAAGAACGGTGGTGCCGGCGGGGTCTCGACGCCGCCTGCAACGGTCGCCTCAAGCGCGGGCGGGTCAAGGCGCTCCGCCGCAAGTTCCGAAGGGACGGAGTCGGCAGGCGATCCGGACCACTCTTTGATTGCCGACGCAGATTGGGCGGCCGCTTCGCAGTTGGGTTCCGGAGCCGTGTCCATCTGGAAAACGTGTTCAACTGTCTGGGCGCTCGCATCGGCAACCGCTTCGGGCACTGCCTGCGACGCGGCAGGCACGTCCGACCAGCGTGAAAATGTTTCGAGTCCCTCTGCAGCGACGGACTCTGCAGGCGTTTCCTCAGCAGGATGGGCGGTCGGCTCGATCTCGAACACGCCCGAAAGTCCGGCCGCGGAAGACATGTGTGCAACCTCACCCGTCGGCGCAGAGGCGGGCTCGCGCTCCACCTCGAAGTCAATGGGCGTAGCGGAGAGTGCAGACGGCTCCGCTGGTTCCTCAGGGATGAGTTCCATGCCGATCGCTGGTGTAAAAGCAACCGCCTGCGGTATCTCGACCGCCTGACGCGGCTTGTCAAACTCGGGCGCGTCCGCGATCGGATCGGCGGAGTCCAGCTCCACCATCATTTCGGGCTCGCTCTCAGGTTGGGGCCGGTGCTTTGGTCGCGCCAGAACCTTTTCCGCCAGCTTCTTCACCATCGTGACCAGTTCCGTAGCCTCGAAGGGCTTGATGATCAGGCCATCGGCGCGGACCCGCGTCACTTCCTCGGGCTTGAACGCTTCCATCTTGCCCACGCTGAGCATAACGGGGATGCGCGCGGTTTCCCGGCCGTCACGCATGCGTTGGCACAGTTCGAGGCCCGTATATCCGGGCATGTAGACATCCAGCACCACCAGGTCGGGCTGATCGGAGGCGATCTTCTTCATCGCCTGAGCGCCGTTGCTGACCGCGATCACCTCGTATCCGGCTTCGGTGAGGATCTTTTTCGCCATGTTCTGGGCGGTCAGGCTGTCATCGGCCAACAGGATTTTAAGAGGCACAAAGTTTCCTTTTGGGCTGAGGAGTCTCGCCCCAAAGTACTTTCATTAGCGCTGCAAAGTCAACGAAACATGCACCTCAGTAACGTAACTTTGGAGGCGGTTTAAGGGCTGGATTTTGTTGCGATTGCGATTCGCCGCCTGGTCGGCGAACCTGCCGCCGCAGGCAATCAGAACGGCCACAGTTTCCTCTTCTTTTTCTTGGCCTTGCTGGAGGATTGGGCGTCGTTCGATCCCTGCGTGGAATTGCTGGAGGAACTGGACCCTTGTTGCGTGCTGCTTGCGGTGCTGCTGCTGGCACTCTGCGAGTCGCCGGCCGCCTCGTTCACCTGCGTGGGAGGCGCTTGCGGCGGTTGCGTGACGGGCTGAGCCAGGTCGCCCACGGGCTTCAGCTCGGGAACGGCGTTATCGGGGACGCTCCCGCCGGCAGCAGTTGCCGGAGCAGAATTACTCCCCGGAGACCGGGGAATCGGCTGGCTGACCGGAGGAACTGTCCCTGCCGCACCGGCCTCGAGGCTCACCGCCCCGGTTCCTGTACCGGAGCCAGGTCCGGCCAGCGCTCGCTGCGCCTGCTCGGCCACGTCGAGCGCGCTGGTCTCAGGAGGTGGCACCAGAGTCGGTTCGCCGACCTTCGAGGCCTGGGAAACGTCCGGACGGCGATGGAAATTAATCATCAGCTTGTTGAAATGTCCCATCTCGCGGCGGCTTTCCTCTTCCTGCTTGTTCTGAGCGATGGCCTCCGGCGTGGCTTTGGGGATGGGCCGGTGCAACGCTTCCAGGCGAGCACGTGCCTCCTTGGCGCGGGCCATTGCCGGATAGCGTGTCAGAATCCTGTCATAAGCGGCAACGGCCGCATCCTCGAAATGCTTCACCTCAGTGGCCCGGGCAGCCTCATCCATTTTCGCTACCCGCGCGCGTTCGGCCAGACGTTCGTTAGCCTGCCCGAGCATGTACAGTGCGTCATCCACGTCGCTGTAAAGCGGATAGGTATCGGCCAGCGACTGCAGCCGCGCGATCGCGGCCGTCCACGATTCCTTCAGATAATAGAACCGCCCGATACGAAACTCGCGCTCGGCCAGCACCTCCTGCACCTCGCGCAAACGCTGCTTGGCCTCCGGCACCAGCTTGCTGTCGGGAAACTGCTGGATAAGCTGCTTGTACTCTTCCTCGGCGCGCTTGGCATGAGTGAAGTCGCGGTCCGGCTTCTCCATCTGCCGGTAATGGATGTTGGCCACCTTCAACTGCGCCTCGGCTGCCTCCGGCAGGTTCGGAAAGAAGGTGATGAAATCCTTGTACTCGATCTCCGCTTGCGCGAGTCCGGCCGAGCCGCCTTCCGCATACCAGGAATCGCCCACTGCCAGCTTGGCGCGGGCCACATACTCGGAATCCGGATAGGTGTTGATCATGGTCTGCAGCGTCAAACGCGCCACGTCGAAGCGGTTATGCTGCATCGCATCCATGGCCCGATCGAACAGAACCTTGTCGGGCTGGGCCGAGTTCACGTTGGCGATGGGATTGGTGACGTTCTTGTTCTTGCGGAAGCAGGATCCGGCCGCCAGCATCAGGAGAAGCAGGAGAACTATGAGTAAAAAACGTCGAATCATGAATACCTCAAGCCGCTCTCGGCTTTTAGCTCTTGGCCACGCCGTATCGCACGCGGACTTCTAATCCCCGGAAAGCGTTTACACCTTCTGCAGGGTGGCTTCATGGGCGGCCTTCAGGAGCCGTTCCGCGTTCTCCTTAGGATTACCTCGGCCGAAGACAGCGTTGCCAGCCACCAGGATCTCGGCCCCGGCACGGACAACGTCGGCGACGGTATCCAAGGCGATGCCGCCATCCACCTCAATGCGGAAGTTCACGCCCTTGGCGTTGCGCATGGTCGCGAGCTTGCGAATCTTCTCCACCGAGCCGGGGATGAACTTTTGCCCGCCAAAGCCGGGGTTCACCGACATCACGAGCACATGGTCCACCATGTCCAGCACCTCGCCCAGCGTTTGTACTGGAGTGGCGGGATTGATTACCACACCGGGCTTGCATCCATGCTGGCGCACCAGATCGAGGCTGCGGTTCAGATGGCGCGTGGCCTCCTGGTGTACCGAGATCCAGTCCGCGCCCGCGTCGGCAAACGCCGGGATGTACTGGTCCGGGTTCTCGATCATCAGGTGGACATCGAGTGGCAGCTCCGTGGCCTTGCGCAACGAAGCCACTACGGGCGGTCCGATGGTGATGTTGGGGACAAAATGACCGTCCATGACGTCCACGTGCAGAACGGTCGCCCCACCCTCCGCCGCCAGGGTTATTTCGTCCGCCAGCCGTGCGAAATCGGCGGACAATATCGAGGGTGCCAGCTCAATCAATTAGAACTCTCGAGAGACAAGATGGTGCAAATTGTAGCACGCACGCGGGCCAAGACGCTCCGTGCCTGCTGTCCCGCAGACGCAGCAAGCTACGTCTCTAATATAGTGAAAGTGAGAGAAAGTGGTCTTGTAGAAACGTTGCTTGCGACGTCTCATCGAAGTATGCCAACTGTTGTACTATCCGCCTGATGGCCCTCGTCGAAGTTCGCGATTTGACCAAGTTTTATCCGCTGGGCGAGTCCGCTTTTGGCGGCGGCGCGCATGGCGAGGTGCGCGCCGTGGACGGCGTCTCGCTCGATATTGCCGCCGGCGAGACATTGGGACTGGTAGGTGAGTCGGGCAGCGGCAAGAGCACGCTCGGCCGGCTGATCCTACGGCTTATCCAGCCGACCTCAGGCAGTGTCACGTTCGACGGTCAGGACGTGCTCGCGGCCGGCCGCGCCCAAATGCGCCGCCTGCGCCGCGACATGCAGATTGTCTTTCAGGACCCATTCGGCTCGCTCGACCCGCGCCTGACCGTGGCGGACATCGTTACCGAGCCGCTCATCATTCACAATGGCGCCAGCCGCGAGACGCGCATGCAAACTGCCGCCGAACTGATGCGCTCCGTCGGGCTGGACCAATCGGCCCTGCGACGCTACGCCCACGAGTTTTCCGGCGGGCAGCGGCAGCGGATCGGCATCGCCCGGGCCTTGGCGCTCAAGCCAAGGTTCATCGTGGCCGACGAGCCAGTCTCAGCGCTGGACGTGAGCGTAGGCGCCCAGATCGTCAACCTGCTGGCCGCGTTGCAGCGCGAATTCCAGCTCACCTATCTGTTCATCTCGCACTCCATGCCCGTGGTGCGATACCTCGCCACGCGCATCGCCGTCATGAAGGCAGGCAAGATTGTGGAAGTCGGATCGACCGCGCAGGTGACCACGTGCCCGCAGCATCCCTACACGCGGAGTCTGCTGGAGGCCACGCCAGAGCTCAGGATGTAGCGCGGGTTTCCAGTCGGGCTGGCGGCACTATCAATTTCTGATCCCAGGGTGGTATAAAACTCCCGCCTTTTTGTTGCTCTCACAGGAGGCGCCGTGTCCACAGTTCCTGCCGCGCCGTCCAGCGAGCCGCTTTCCGAACCGGCGCGCCTCATCGGGGCGTTGGTCGCGCCCGCCAAGACTTTCGCCGACCTGAAGCGGGTCTCGCGGTGGTGGTCACCGTTTATCGTGATCACCATCGCCTCGTACGCTCTCATCGTGGTAGCGGGCCAAAAAGTAGGCTGGGAGCAGATAACCGAGAACAGCCTGAGGATGTCGCCCAAGCAGGCAGCGCGGCTGGAAAGCCTCCCGTCCGAACAGCGTCCGGCGGCAATGGAGCGCGCCGTCAAGTTCACCAGGATCATCTCGTACGCCTTTCCGATAGCGGTGAACCTGCCTTTTCTGCTGATTGTGTCCGCGATCCTTATGGCGTCGTTCAACTTTGGAGCAGGCGCGGAGATTCCCTTTCGCACGGCGCTTGGGGTCGTAACGTATGCAAATCTGCCCGGGGTGTTGAAGGCCGTGCTGGCAATTGTGTCGCTGCTCGCCGGCTCGAATCCCGAGAGCTTCAACTTTCAAAACCCGGTCGCCACCAACCCAGGCTATTTCATGGATCCGCTGGCATCGCCGCTGCTATTTCGCCTGGCTTCGGCTCTCGACGTGATTGTCATCTGGATCCTGGTGTTGAATGCGCTCGGTTTTGCCGCCGTCAGCAAGCTCAAGCGGGGAACAACCTTCGCCGTGGTGTTCGGCTGGTACGTCGCCTTGACTTTGCTGATGGCGTTCGCGTTTTCCTGACATTCCGATGGCTGCCGACCCATGCCGTTCAGGGCCTAAATTACGCAAAATAAAGGGATTTTTGGACGAGACAGCAGGATCAATGGTTTAATAATCGAATTGATTATGCCAACCGCTGCCGTTAAGGCCAGGCGCCAGATCAACGCGATGCATCGCCGGTTCCGCGAGTGGAAGATGATCGCCAAGGGCCTGCTCTCTACCGACCATCCGGTTCTGGCACACCTCATCCCTATGCGGCGCTGCAATCTCGCCTGCGCCTATTGCAACGAGTTCGATACCGTCTCAAAGCCGGTGCCCTTGGAAATCATGTACGGCCGGATCGACAAGCTGGCCGAGCTGGGCACTACGATCATGACCATCTCGGGCGGCGAGCCGCTGCTGCACCCCGATCTCGATGCCATCCTGCGCCGCGTCCGTTCGACTGGCGCTCTCTGCGGGCTGATCACGAATGGCTATCTTCTGACCGCCGAGCGTATTAAGCGCCTGAACCGCGCCGGCCTTGAGCACTTGCAGATCTCCATCGACAACGTCATGCCGGACGAGGTATCGAAGAAGAGCCTGAAGGTGCTCGATAAGAAACTGCAACTGCTGGCCGAACACGCCGAGTTTCACGTGAACATCAACTCGGTGGTGGGCGGCGGAATCAAGAACCCGCAGGATGCCGTAGTTATCGGCCGCCGCGTGGTGGAACTGGGGTTCACTTCAACGGTGGGAATCATCCATGCCGGCGATGGCCAACTGTTGCCGCTTGGCGAAGAAGAACGCGCGATTTACCGGCAGATGAAGGCGATGGAGAAGGGCAGCTATGCCCGCGTCAACCGCTTCCAGGACAACATCGCCGACGGCCGGCCCAACAACTGGCGTTGCCGCGCCGGCGCCCGCTATCTCTACATCTGCGAAGACGGGCTGGTGCATTACTGCTCGCAGCAACGCGGATATCCCGCCAAGCCGCTCGCAGAATACACGATCGCCGACCTCCGCCGCGAATACCGGACTGAAAAGGGCTGCGCGCCGCACTGCACCGTCTCGTGCGCGCACCAGGTTTCGTATCTCGACTTCTTCCGCGGACCGCAGGAGCGCGTCCCCGCTCCGCCCGCCGGCGCAGCCCCGGATGCCGGCACCCTGGTGAGGATCGAGTAGCGATCAGCTCAGCATCTCAGAGACCGCAGCCTTCACGTGAATCCGGGTTGTATCGAGAAAAGGAATGTGCTGCCCGGCAGCGTCGCGCAACAGCAGAGGCAGCTCGGTGCCGCCGAGGATCACACCGTCAATATGCTCCCGCTCCTTCAGGCGGCCGATGATCTGCATCAGCCGGTCCCGCGTTTCTGCCAGGAAGATACCGTTCACCAGTTCGTCCATGTACTTTTCATGGATATAGGTTTGCTCGTCCTCCACGGGCACAGCCAAGGTCATTGCTGCCCTTGCGAAGACGTCAGGAAAGAACCGGCCCTGCATCGTGAACCTGGTTCCCACCAGTCCCAGTTTCTTTAGACCGAGCACTCTGGCAGCATCGCAGGTAGCTTCAACAATGCTGATCAGCGGGATGGGCGACTGCCGGCGAACGTCATCGAAGACGATATGCGCGGTGTTGGCGGTCAACAGGCCAAAGTCGGCTCCCGCCCTCGCCAGTCTTTGCACCTCCGTCACGAGATGTTCGGTGAGGTCGGCCAGGGCATTTGCTGTCACCAGGTCCCGTACCTTGTTGAGATCGATGCTGTTGATGATGATCGCGGGATAGCTGCCATCCTGCCTTTGCTCGCGATAGGCGGCGATGATCATGCGGTAGTAATCCACGGTTGACTCCGGCCCGAGTCCGCCGATCATGCCCAACGTCTTCATCCCACAGCCTTGCGCAGCGCCGCCCTGGCCAGCAGACGGGTCGAGTCCAGCGTCGGCAGCGGGGAATTCGAGTCGTTGACCAGCAGCGGAATCTCGGTGCAGGAGAGCGCGACCGCCTGGCATCCCTGCTCCTTGAAGCACTCGATCACCTGCTGGAAGCAGGCCAGCGACTCGAGTAGAAATTTTCCGTACACCAGTTCTTCGAAGATGATCCGGTTGATCGACGCGCGGGCCTTCGCCGAGGGCAGCCGTAACTCGATACCCGCCTCGGCGAACTTCGGCGGATACACCGGTCCCTCCATCAGGAACTTCGTGCCGGTCAGGCCGACGCGGTAAAAGCCCTGCCGCTGGGCTTCGCGCGCCACTTCTTCGGCGATGTGCAGCCAGGGCCGCGGCGATCGCGGCAGCAAAAACGGGAGCGCCTGGTGGATAGTGTTATCAGGGCAGATGAGGAAGTCCGCCCCCGCGCGCGCCAGGATCTCGGCCGAGCGCAACATCAGTTCGGCAACACCTGGCCAGTCGCCGCGCTGGAACAACGGGGTGTACTCGCTCAGCGGGATGTTGTGGAGCGTGATCTCCGGGTGGGCCCAATCCCCCATGAGCTTCGCGCCTTCGATGCCGATGGTCTCGTAGCAGAGAGCAGCCCCGGGAATGCTGCAGGCAACGATGCCGATGTGCTGGGCCATGGGGAATGGATGTGCTCAGGTCAGCAATAGATTCTGCTTCAGCGGTGCATGGGGCCTTTTATCCTGCTGCGTCGAACCGGTTCAGCAGTTCGATCTTCTTTTCGGGCGGAAGGAACGACGCCTCGAAGCCGTTGCGGGCGATCTCCCGCAACTGCTCGTCGCTGAAGCCGAACGCCTGCTGCGCCAGCGCGTACTCGCGGTTGAGCGAGGTACGGAACATCGCCGGATCGTCGGTGTTGAGCGTGACCATCACCCCTGAGTCGAAGTATTTCTTCAGCGGGTGCTGTTCGAGGCGCTGACAGCAGCTGGTCTCCAGGTTGCTGGTGAGGCAGATTTCGACCGGAATCTGCCGCTCCACCAGTTCGGCCATCAGCTCGGGATCCTGGCTCGCGCTCAGGCCGTGTCCAATACGCTCAGCCTTCAGGTTCAGCGCGCCCCAGACGGATTCCGGCCCCGTGGTCTCGCCGGCATGTGCGGTCAGGCGGAGGCCCTGGTCGGCGGCGTACTCGTAGGAGCCGCGGAAAAGTTCTGGTCCGGCCTGGCGCTCGTCACCACCAATGCCGATCCCGACTACGTTGCGATCTTTGAACTGCACGGCTTTTTCAACCACTTCCCGGGCTGCCTCCGGCCCGAACTGCCGGACGGCGTCGAAGATCCACAGCAGCGATACGCCGAAGTCGCGCTGGCCGCGCTCACGCCCGCGCTCCAGCCCCTCGAAAATCGCATCGAAATCCTTCTTCCGCCAGAGGCAGACGCCCACCGAGACGTACACCTCGGCATGCAGAACGTTCTCAGCGCGCAACCGCTTCATCAGGCTATAGGTGACCGCCTCGTAATCCTGCGGAGAACGCAGCCGCTGGACCGCAGCCTTGAATGCCAGCATGAAGCCTGTGAAGTCGGCATACCGATAGAGCGCTTCGGCTTCCTCGAGAGTAAGTTTGTCCTGATACTGCTGGCTGATCTCGGCCAGCGTCGCCGGCTCCAGGGAGCCTTCGAGATGCAGGTGCAGCTCCGCCTTAGGCAGGCCCAGAATGAAGGTGCTGGGCGAGACTGTGGCCACCGTCGATGTAGTGCGGGTGGAGGACATGGGTCAAACCCGCCGGCAACGCACGAAACCCGAGAGACATTGTACCGGGATGGCCTTGATCTCAACGACTCAATGGCCCATGACTCAATCTTCTAGCAAACTCGCTGTGCCGGCGGCTGTAGAGAATGTAGATCACCAGCCCGATCCCTAGCCACACGAAGAATCGGATCCAGGTGATGACGGTCAAACCCGTCATCAGCCCGGCGCACAGCACTACCGAGATCAGCGGGAACCAGGGCACGAAAGGCACGCGGAAGGCGCGCGATCGGCCCGGCTGCATCCGCCGCAGCAGAATCACGCCCAGCGACACCAGCACAAAGGCGAACAGCGTGCCGATGTTCGATAGGTCGGCAGCGTCGCCGATATCCACCAGTCCCGACGGGATCCCTACGGCGAAGCCGGCGATCCAGGTGGACCAGTGCGGCGTCTTGAAGCGCGGATGCACGTCCGAGAAGACGCGGGGCAGCAGGCCATCGCGCGACATGGCGAACCAGATCCGGGTCTGCCCGTACTGGAACACCAGCAGCGAGGAGAGCATCCCTGTAAGCGCCCCGATAATGATGATGGCGCGGAAGATCG
>Ga0187782_10002091_pt1 | contig 14650 bp, 13 predicted proteins | sample 0715_SJ02_MP15_2_FD_132454 | JGI IMG/M metagenome (GOLD analysis project Ga0187782, IMG submission 132454) | Tropical peat soil microbial communities from peatlands in Department of Meta, Colombia - 0715_SJ02_MP15_20_MG | ecosystem: Environmental > Terrestrial > Soil > Wetlands > Peat | place...
GCTGTTTCTTCTGATCGGCCAGTCCTAACCCCACGGCCAAAAGAGTGAGGGTGGCAAGGAGAAGCAATTTGCGCATGTGCGAATCCTCCTCGGTCGGACGTTTGCTCATTCCCGAGCATTGGATGCAATTCGTGCTTGAAAAGGTGCCGTGTTTATTGAGGCGCTACGCGGCGATGAAACCTGTCCAGTCGCCGTCGAGATTGAACTCGTTCCAGCCCCCAGCGCGGTTTTTGAGCACGTAGCCCTTCCATTTTCCCTCCAGATCGAAGACGTTGTAGCCTTCCTGGCTGTTGTCCACCGCATAGGCGGTCCAGTTTAGGTCGCGGTCGAAGAAAAGCAGGACGGCCTTGTTGGCGGTGCGCACGACGTAGCCCAGCAACTCCGCATCCGGGGAGCGGCGGCGGAGGCCGGAGAATTTCCTGGTCCGCTTGGGGTCGAGCAGGGGGTTGGAAGTGGGGTTAAGGGAAGGGTCGAGCAGAGGGTTCAAGGACTTCTTGAACTTCGGATCGATTTTCGAATTCCGGCCCGGATTGATCCAGGGATTGAAGACGGGATTAATCGCCGCCGTCACTTTGGGATTGATCGACGGATTCAGTTGGGGATTGATGGAAGCGTTATGTTTGGCGCGGGCCAGCGGATGGGTCATAGGAATAGTTCGGGCCGGAACGGGGAGTGTGTCAAGCAAATAGTTGCGCGGCTGCCTGCGCCGAAGGCGCCTTGGAGTGCGGCGGCTTGACGCCGCCTTTCCGCCGCTGGTAGGAACTCGAGGGGCCGTAGCGATCTCAAGGCGGCGTCAAGCCGCCGCACTCCAAGGCGCTTCGCGCATTTGCCCGTCAGCCGGCGGGCATGAGCGCCTGCTTTGAAAACCGTTAGTGGGGGCGGGCTGCCCGCGTTACGTCGCCTTTGGGCACGGCGGAAGTTGGGTTATCATGGCTGAGGCAAAAACTATGCAGTCTTTGGGCATTTACGTTCAGGTTCCTTTTTGCGCTTCGAAGTGCAGCTTCTGCAACTTCAGCTCGCGGGTCGAGCCGGCGAGTTTATTCGATGAATATGCCGCTGCGCTGGAAGAGGAAGTCGGCCGTCTGCCCGGCGAATTGGCGCGTTGTGGGTTGCGCATCGAGCTTCTGGAATCTCCGGTAGATTCGCTGTACTTCGGTGGAGGAACGCCGCCGCTGTTGGGCGCGGAAAGACTCGAGCGGATCGTTCGTGCTCTTGGGGCGCGGTTCGAACTCCAGCCGGGCGGCGAATTCACCCTGGAAGTGACGCCGGGTTCGGCCGATCCGGAGTTTCTGGCGCGGACGCTGCGGATGGGGGTGAATCGCCTCAGCATCGGGGCGCAGACTTTCGAGGATCGCGAGCTGCGCGCGGTCGGGCGTCTGCACACCTCGGCGGAGACGCGGGAACTGGCGCGGCGCGCGCGGGGCGTCGGTTTCGCCAACCTCAGCCTGGATTTAGTGGCCGGTTTGCCGCATCAGACGCGCGCGTCCTGGCAGCGCAGCCTGGAAGCCGTGTTCCGGGTCGCACCGCAGCACCTCTCGCTCTACCTGTTCGAAATCGACACGAAGAGCCGTTTGGGCAGGGAAGTGTTGCAGGACGGAACGCGCTATCACGCCGCCGAAGTCCCCGCCGAGGAGTTCATGGCTGACGCTTACGAGAGCGGACGCGAGGCGCTGGGACGGGAAGGTTATCTCCAATACGAGATTTCGAACTTTGCGCTGCCCGGATTCGAGTCGCGGCACAACTTGAAATACTGGCAACGCGCTCCCTATGTCGGGCTCGGGGCCGGCGCCCATTCTTTCGACGGCGTCAATCGCTGGGCCAACCAAGAGGACGCGAAGCTTTACATCGCCAAGCTTGCTCAGGCGTGCTCGCCTATCGCGGAAGTCCGCAGGCTTTCTCCGGCGGAACAACTCGAGGAGTTCTTCTTCCTTGGCTTGCGGCAAGCGGAAGGCGTCAGCCTGGCGTCGGTGCGGGAACAGTGGGGCGTTGAGCTGTTGAGCCGCTGGCAACCCCGCATCGAAGCCCTGACCGAAAATGGACTTCTGACCAAGTCTGGCGATAATTTCAGGCTGGCAAAAACGGCTTACTTGGTTTCGAACGAGGTATTTCGGGAGTTTGTTTGAGCCTTCGAAAAGCAGTCGTCAGTTATCAGTCGTCAGTTGTCGGTTAGAGAACTGATAACTGAAAACTGATAACTGATAACTGCTTACTGATTACTGATAACTGATATTGAAAGGAAGTCATGAACACCACCGTTGACTTGCGCAGCGATACCGTCACCAGGCCTTCCGCCGCCATGCGGCGCGCCATGTACGAGGCGGAAGTTGGGGACGATGTTTATCGTGAAGATCCAACCGTGAATCGTCTCCAGGAGCGTGCGGCGGAAGTCTTCGGCCGGGAGGCCGGCCTTTACGTGGCTTCGGGGACGATGGGCAACCAGGCGGCGCTGAAAGTGCACGGCAAGCCTGGGCAGGAAGTGATCTGCGAGGCGCGCGCGCATATTTACAACTTCGAAATGGGGACGGTGGCGGCCTTTGCGGGGTTGGTGCCGCGCACGATCTGGGCCGAGGGCGGAATCCTGAAGTGGGAAATGATTGCCCCGTTCGTGCGCGGACGCGGCGACCACCGGGCGCGAACCGCGCTGGTGGAACTCGAAAACACCTCGAATATTGCGGGCGGCACCGTCTACCCTCCCGAGGTGTTTGACGATATCGCCGATCACGCGCACGCCGCGGGCTTGCCCGTGCATCTGGACGGCGCACGAATCTTCAATGCCGGCGTGGCCGTGGGGCGCCCGGTGAAGGAACTGACGAGAAAAGCGGATTCCGTGATGTTCTGCCTCTCGAAGGGACTGGGCGCGCCCGTGGGATCGATGCTGGTCGGCAGCAAAGAGTTCATCGAAGAGGCGCGGATTGCCAGGAAGATGTTGGGTGGAGGCATGCGCCAGGTGGGCGTGTTGGCGGCGGCGGGACTGCTGGCCCTCGAGGAGGGCCCCAAGCGCCTCGCCATCGATCATGAGAACGCAAAGTTCCTGGCTTGCGGGCTGACGGAAATCCCCGGCATCACAATCGAAGCTGGGAAAGTGGTCACTAACATTCTCTTCTTAGACGTCTCCGGCACCGGCCTCACGGCGCCCGAGGTTTCACAAAAACTAAGGGCCAAGAACGTCCTGGCGAATCCCTACGACTCGAAGCTGATCCGCATGGTGACGCACCTCGACGTCGACCGCGCGGGCTGCGCGCGCGCCCTCCGGGCGCTCCGCGAGGTGGTCGTGGAGACAAAGAAGGCGGTAGGCAGTGGGCAGTAGGCAATGAAAGAGTACCCCTCACTTTTTCTTCTCTTTCGCCTGTGCGATCTTCGAAAGGGCGTCGAAATAGTGGGTGCGGTAGGTGGGGTCGGCGGGATCGAGACGGGTGGCCATGCGGTATTGTTTGACGGCCTCATTCAAGTCGCCCATTTTCTCCAGGGCGTAGCCGAGACCGTTGTAAGCGTCGGCATCGGTCGGGTCGTGGCGGATGGCTTCCAGCATCTCGATTCGTGCCCGCTTCCAATCCTTGCCGAGCAAAAAGGTGATTCCCAGCTCACGGTGGAGATCTGAGTTCTCGGAGTCGAGTTTGAGGGCTTCGTGCAATTGCTCAACGGCTTCGTCCAGCCTGCCTCGCGCACGCAGTTGAACTGCCCGCTGAACCAACTCGCTCAACCGACTTCTGGTTTCGGCGGGGCTGAGGGTTGTCTCGGGTTGAGCGCGGGCGGCTGCTTCCGCCTTTTCCGCATCCAGCTTGAGGTTCTCTCCGGCACGAGGGGAAATGAAGAAGGCCTGCTCGGCTTCGCTGGGGCAGTGGACGTGCAGGTAGTGGTCGCCGGGATCAACCTCCGGCGCAACGAGCAAACCGTGCTCATCCGTCTTGCCCAACCGGCGGTCGTCGAGGTCCACCGTGCAACCCGGCGCGCTCGCGCGCACAGTGACTTGCGCTGAGGCCGGGGCGCGCCCTTGCTCGGTCGAGGAAAGGCCGTGAAGGCCGGCCGGCGCCGGCAGGAGGGCGAAAATGACGGCAATGCGGCGACTACTTTTCAACACGGGTCTCTCGCTTCTCTGTAACTTGGCGCCCTTGAACTCTTTTTGGTCGATTTCTTGCACCAGGCATGGTTCAAGGTCAAGATGCAGGAGGAGATCGATTACTCTTATCGAGTTGACTTCGCTTTCGTGTCAACGTCGGCTGTCCCGCCCACGTATATGCACGCATCAGCCATTTGGCCGAGGGTAAGAGTGCTGCCTGTGAACGCGCTCACGCAGCCGCCGGGGCCGCGGCAGTTAAATATCCCGCCGCCAAGGAACTCCTCAGCCGTGAAATCCCGGAAGGGCAAGCGATGGAGTGGCACCAGTACCGGACGCACCTTCGTCTTCAAAGCGCGGTCGAACTTTCGATAGTCGGGATCAATGGGCACGGCGGCCCCGGGCGGAAGATTGAGTGGGCCGCCCACTGGGAGCACCGCGAGGGTTCGACCTGGATAATCCCTTTCCAGAAGCGTCGCGATACCGATGTCTTGGCCCATGGTGGCAAGGATATCGCTGGGCCAGTTCCGATAAAAGTGCCCGGCGCCATAAATAACCAGAGCCCTTCCATGCTTCTGAAGCACCTGCTCCTTCAGAACCGAGACAGCGGCCGTCTCACGGCTTCGGTTGTCTCCGGGGCCGGGGTCGCCCCCAAGGACGCGAATTCGTGCAGCCGCAGGCAGCTTCGAATTGACATCCCGGACAGCCGCGAGGAATTCCGCGTAAATTGGGTCGTCCCAGACTCCGTTGGCTGCCTGAGTTGTGGTCTTCCAAACCTGCGCGAGTTGGGCCGGGGATATGTTCTCGCCTCGAATGTAACGGTCAAGGGTCGCCTGCTCCGTGGTGCTGCCGAACTCTACCACGATGGACCGCACTTTCTTCGCGAAATCGGGATGACGAATCAGAGCAATTCGCAGATCGGAATCCACTTTCCGATCGTGGGCTTCGCCTAACGCGACAATGTCGGCCTGATCGAACGCGGAAATCAGGGCCCGGACGATCCCGTCAAAACCTGCCGCTTCGTCAGGCAGGCGCCAATTTGGCCGCGCCGCCAACTGGGGAGACTGAGCATGAAGAAGAGACTCAGTCGTCAGGCCAAGGGTAACCAGGCTGGCGCCAGCAGCAGTCATCACCGCGACCATTTGCAGGACGGTCTTTGCGGCAGTTGATCTGAATGGCATGACAAGCCTTGAACTTTTAGCTTAGACCATTTTGTTGCCCATCGGCAACTTGTGTTGCAAGCCCTCGGAGGCTGCGGAAAAAGTCTGGTGGCACAGCCACTCCTGGCTGTGCGCCGCAAGCGAGTCCAACAAAATCAGCACAGGCAGGAGTGCCTGTGCCACTGTCGCTCGATTGAATTCGACTTTTTCCCCAGCCGGCTAGTCACAGTGTCCCGCTTCACTGGACAGCGAAACTGCGGCTGCCGGGTTGAAATCCATTCGTTTATTATGGCCCCAGCCCCTAGCCCCTAGTCTCTAGCCCCTTGCACGTTGACGCTGCTGAGCTTGTGATATAGCCTTAGATATGGGAGACGTTGCGAGACGAGGCGCGCGGCGATCACCAGCGCACGGTAATGGCCTGCGCGGCGCCTGGCGAAGCCAAGGCGCGCACTCCCTCCACATGGCCGATTCAATTGAGACCTGGGCTGCAAAGGTGCTGGCTCGGGACCGGCGAGCCGTGGCTCGTGCTATCTCCGCGGTCGAGTCCGGCGATGCGCGCGGCACGGCGCTGCTGAAGCGGTTGTTCGCCGCCTCGGGGAAGGCGGAGGTCATCGGGATTACCGGGTCGCCCGGGGCGGGGAAAAGCACGCTGGTGGAAAAGTTGGCGGGAGTGTATCGAAGCGCGGGCGCGCGCGTGGGAATTGTGGCAATTGATCCAACCAGTCCTTTTTCAGGCGGCGCGCTGCTGGGTGACCGCATCCGCATGCAGAGTCTGGCCGGTGACAAGGATATTTACATCCGCAGCATGGCCACGCGCGGGCAGTTGGGAGGACTTGCGCCCACTACACAAGACGTGATCGCCATCCTGGATGCGGCGGGCTGCGATGTGGTACTGGTTGAGACCGTGGGCGTGGGACAAGACGAGGTGGAGGTGGCCCGCCTGGCGGACGCCACCGCCCTGCTTCTGGTTCCGGGGATGGGCGATGAGGTCCAAACTTTCAAGGCCGGGGTGATGGAAATCGCCGATCTCTACGTGCTCAACAAGTCCGACCTGCCGGGTGCGGAGCGCCTGGAGCAGGAACTGAGCGCCATGCTTGCGATGGCTTCCGGCGAGGACGGTTGGCGACCTCCTATCGTGAAGGCGATCGCCACAACGGGCGCCGGGGTCGCCGACGTGAGGCAGGCGCTCGAACACTTCCGGCTCTACCAGAAGCAGAGTGCGGGCAAGGAAGAGCGCCGCAGGCGCTATTGGCGCAGCCGCCTGCTGGAATTGCTGCGACGGAACCTCTTCGAAAAAGTCGTTACCGAACGTTTGCCCGATGGCTCTCTCGAGCGGCTGATTGACGAAGTGGTCGCGCACCGCGCGGACCCCTACTCGCTGGTCGAGGGAATCGTCGCGGAAGTACTGGGGACTGGGGGCTAGGGACTAGGGGCTAGGGTAAAGGGTCTAGGGGCTAGCAGGATGCTGATAAACACTTGAACACTGTCATTCTGAGCGAAGCGAAGAATCTCGGCAGTTGCAAGGCCAACGAACTACGGAGATCCTTCCTTCGTTTCACTCAGGACCGCCTGCGGCTCCTCAGGATGACAATTAAGAGGGTTTTCAGCATCCGGCTAGGGATTGGGAGGGGGCGGCTGGGGAACAGAAGCTAAGGTCGGGGACTCGGTTTTTCCCTAGCCCCCAGCCCCTAGCCCCCAGCCCCCGTTTTGCTTATGAAACTCCATCACATCGGCATCGCGGTCGGCTCGCTGGCGGCGGCCCGCCCCGCCTTCGAAAAGCTATTCGGCAAGCCGCCTGACTCAGAAGAGTTGGTCGAGGACCAGAAGGTGAGTGTGGCGATGTTTCAGGTAGGCGAAAGCCGCTTGGAATTACTGGAGGCAACTTCGGAGGATTCGCCGCTGGCGCGCTCGATCGCGAAGCGCGGTCCGGGACTCCATCACGTCGCCCTGGCGGTCGAAGACCTGGCGGGCATGCTCCGTCTGCTCGAGGGCGCGGGTTTCCGGCTGATCGACCGGGAGCCTCGTTGCGGGGCGGGGAAAGAGCAAGTGGCGTTTCTGCACCCCGCCAGCACGGCCGGGGTGCTGATCGAATTGGTCGAGGAGAAATGAAGATAGGCGAGTTTGAATTGCAGGCGCTCAGCGACGGCATATTTGCGCTGGATGGCGGGCAGATGTTCGGCGTCGTGCCGAAGCCGCTTTGGGAACGCAGGGCGCGGGCCGACGAACGCAACCGAGTTCAGCTTTCCTTGACCTGTTTGTTGATTCGCGCCGGACGCCAGAACATTCTGGTGGAGACAGGCATCGGCGACAAATTCGACGCGAGGTTCGAAGACATCTATGGCGTCGAACATCCTCCGACGCTGCTGGCGGGCCTGCGCGAGGTTGGGCTCGAGCCCAAGGACATTCACATAGTAATCAACACCCATCTCCACTTCGACCACTGCGGCTGGAACACGCGGCGTTTGAATGGGAAAACGGTTCCCACGTTTCCGCGCGCCCGCTATGTCATTCAGCGTGGAGAGTGGCAGCGCGCGGTGAATCCCAACGAGCGAGAACGTGGCAGTTACCTCGAGGAGTTCTTCCAGCCCGCTGAGTCGCAGACGGAGTTTCTGGATGGGGATGTGGAGATCGAGCCAGGCATTCGGCTCGAGGTGGTACCTGGCCACACGCGCCACTTACAGTGCGTGCGAATCGAATCGAGGGACGAGTGCGCGTACTTCATCTCCGATACCGTGCCCACCGCGGCGCACCTGGCGTACCCCTGGATCGCAAGTCTCGACCTTTACCCCATGGAGACCCTTGCCAGCAAGAAACGCCTGCTGCCGGAATTGGCTCGGAGACAAGCCCTCGTGATTTTCCCCCACGACACGCATGCGCCCTGGGCGCGCCTGGTGGAGCGCGGCGGAAAGATTCTGGCCCAGCCGGCCGAGAAAGTCGAAACAGCGTGCTAGCCCCTAGCCTGACGGAGGACCTTTGCCACAAGCGGAGATTGGAATCATTGGAGGAAGCGGTCTTTATAGACTGCCCGGCATAGAGCGGGTCCGGGAGGTTCATCTCGCGACCCCTTTCGGCAGGCCGTCCGACGCCTTCGTGCTGGGCGAGTTGGAGGGACGCAAGGTGGCTTTTCTCGCCCGGCACGGGCGTGGCCACACGCTATTGCCGACGGAAGTGAATTCGCGCGCCAATATTCACGGTTTCAAAAAGCTGGGGGTGGAGCGGATCATCTCGGTGAGCGCGGTGGGGTCTTTGCGAGAGGACTACCGGCCCATGGACATGGCTTTGCCCGGCCAATTCTTTGACCGCACCCGGCAGCGCGTTTCCACGTTTTTTGGAGACGGCCTGGTGGCCCACGTCAGCTTCGACGTTCCCGTCTGTGCGACCATGGTGGAGACGCTGGCCGGGGCGTGCGAGCAGCTCGAGATCCGATGCCACGCCGGCGGCACTTACGTGTGCATGGAAGGGCCGGCGTTCTCCACCAAGGCGGAGTCCAACGTGTACCGTTCGTGGGGCATGGACCTGATCGGCATGACGAGCTTGCCGGAGGCCAAGCTGGCTCGGGAAGCGGAGATCTGCTATGCCCTCCTCGCGATGGTCACCGATTACGACTGCTGGCATCCGGGGCACGATGCCGTGACGGTGAATGTGGTGCTCGAATACTTGAAGCACAATATCGAGAACTCGCAGAAAATCCTGCTGAAGGCCATTCGCGTTATGCCCCGCGAACGCAAATGCCCGTGTGCCTCGGCGCTCGCCCACGCCATCCTCACCGATCGCCGCAGCATTTCCCCGCAGGCGCGGAAAAAGCTCGCGTTGCTGGTGGGGAAGTACCTGAAGGCGAGGGCTAGGGACTAAGGGCTGGGGGCTAGGGACTCGAGTTCCGGAGGCTGCCGCAACGCGATGGAACCTGTCATCCTGAGGAGTCCCGATCCGATCGGGACGACGAAGGATCCCGGCAGTTTCTTGCAAGTTCGAAATTCGCGATGAACTGCGGAGATCCTTCGCTTCGCTCAGGATGACAATCGAGAACTGTTTTCTCAGCCGCAGGCCGGATGGCCGCGAGAGACGATTGACAAAAGACGGCAATCATTATGCGAACTCCAAAATCCAGAATCCCAAATCCAAAATCCAAAATTACCCCAGGCCGCAGCTCCCGCTCCCCAGCCCCCAGTCCCCAGTCCCAAGCCCCTAGCCCCCGTTCTCCGGGCTCGCTGCTGGTGGTGGGATCGGTGGCTTTTGATTCCGTCCGCAGCCCCTACGGCACAGCGGAAAACATTTTGGGTGGCGCGGCGAGCTATCTTGCGATCGCCGCGAGCTGGTTTGCGCCGGTGCGGGTGGTGGCGGTGGTGGGTGACGATCTTGGCGATGAACACCTGCGAGTGTTTCAAGATCGGGGCATCGACACGGCGGGCCTGGCGCGGACGCGCGGCAAGACGTTTCGCTGGTCGGGCGAATACACCGGCGACATGAGCGAGGCTCGCACGCTGGACACTCAGCTCAATGTCTTCGCGCAGTTTTCTCCCACCCTGCCGGGCGCTTATATCGACAGCGAATTCGTGTTTCTCGGCAACATCGATCCGAGGCTTCAGCTCCATGTTCGCAGGCAGCTCCCTCGAGCGCGCCTGGTGGGGCTCGACTCCATGAACTATTGGATCAAGGGCACGCCCGAGGCATTGAAGAAGGCCTTGGCCGAAGTCGATTTGCTGCTGATCAATGAAACCGAGGCGCGAATGCTATCCGGCATTGTCAACCTCAAGCAGGCGGCGGAGGCCATTCGCAAGCTGGGGCCGGCCACGCTGGTGTTGAAGCGGGGAGAACATGGGGTGACGCTTTTTTCGGAGGGTGGAATCTTCTCCGCGCCGGCTTTTCCCCTCGACGACGTGCGCGACCCCACCGGCGCGGGGGACAGCTTCGCCGGGGGCTTCATGGGGTATCTGGCCAAGATCGGCAACCTCTCGGATGCCCAGCTTCGCCGGGCAGTGATCTACGGCTCGGTGATGGCCAGCTTCGCGGTAGAAGAGTTCGGACTCTCGCGGCTGCTTCGGCTCACCCCCGAGGAGATTGAGGCCCGATATCGCGGCTTCAAAGCCCTGACCCATTTTGATGTGTGATCCAGCGAAGAAGAGTCTGTCTTTCAGGTCCGATGGCGCAGTGGCAATTTGCATCGCCGCAGTTTCACTGGCGGCCCTTTACTTTTTCTATTCGCGCGGACTGACCAACACCTATGGCGACGCCATCGCGCACATGGAGGGCGCACGCCGCATCTTCGACTCCTTGAATCCCGGCTATAGTGAAATCGGCGCGGTTTGGCTGCCCCTGTTTCATCTCCTGGCTTCGCCCTTGGCGCAAAACGATTTCCTGTGGCGTACAGGCCTGGCCGGGAGCTTCGTTTCCTGCGCGGCATTCAGCGGCGTGGCCTGGATTCTCTATCGTCTTGGCACGGAGATGGGCGGCGGGCGCGCGGCGGGCATTCTGGTGCTCGCGGGCGTTCTGCTCAGTCCCAACCTCCTCTATCTCGCGAGCACTCCGCTCACCGAACCCCTGGCCCTGTTTTGGACCGTGCTGGTTGTGTACGGGCTGTTTCGCTACCGGGAAACCGGCCGGATGCGCGGGCTTTGGATTGCGGCCGGGGCGGCGATGCTTGGGACGCTCACGCGCTACGAGGAATGGTACGTGCTGCCCTTCGCAGCGATGTTTGTACTGACGGCAAGGCGCGAGTCCTGGCCTGCGCGCTTCCGGCGCGCGGCGCTCTTCTCACTTGTGGGCGGCGCCGGTCCGCTGCTTTGGCTCCTCCACAACGCCTACCGCTTTGGGAATCCCCTGGACTTTTACAATGGGCCGTTCTCGGCGCAGGCGATTTACGCTCATCAGCTTGCTACGACTGCCTTCCCTTACCCCACGGATCGCAAGCTGTTGCTTTCCGCCCGCTATTATCTCGAGGACCTTAAATTAGTATTCGGAGTCTGGCCGCTGGAGTTGGCGATTCTCGGCCTCGTGGCATTTGCCGTGAATCGGACGGCGTGGAGGAGAGGGGCGTCGGCGTTTCTATTCCTGGTGCCCTTGCCGTTTTATATCCACGCGCTTGCCTACGCGGGCCTGCCACTTTACGTGCCGACGCTATTCCCATTCACTTATTACAACTTGCGGTACGGCACAGAAATGCTGCCGGCGCTGACGCTCTTCCCGATCTTCGTTCTTCCTCGAACCTTGCCCAAGGGCCTGCGTTACGGGTTGCTGGCGTTCTTTCTGGCTCTGTTCCTGGCGCAGACTTACTCGCTTTGGCGGGGCGGCGCCGAGGGGTTGGTGGTTGCCAGGGAGGGCATTCTGAATACTCCTTGCCGATCGGGGCGGCAGCAGGCTATTATCCGCTTCTTTCGAGACCATTATGATGGAGGGCGCGTCTTGTTGGCGGCGGGCAGATGGCCGTGCGTGATGCCGGAAGTGGGAATCCACTATCGTGATACCATCTCCGAAATGAACCGCGATTATTGGCGGCAACTCATTCCGGACGCTGGGAAATGGGTGGAGTGGATTATCCGCGGCGACGGCGACGCGGTCGATCGGTTGATGCGAGCTTATCCTCAGGCCTTTGCGCGTTTTGAGCTCCGCGAACAAGACTCGTTTCCCGTCGAGCGGGGAGTGGCAATTTATCGGAAACGCAGGGACTAGGGGCTGGGGACTGGGGACTAGGGATGGATGTCCTAGCCCTCTCCCCCTTGGGGGAGAGGGTGGCCCGCAGCCGGCGCTTTCATCAGCCGGGGCGGGTCGGGTGAGGGGGTCAGCTACCCAGACTCGGCCGCCCGAGGGAGACGAGTTGTAATGCAAAAGAGTATCCCATTTGCCAAGTTTCACGGTCTGGGGAACGATTGGCTGGTGGTGGGCGGGGAAGGCCTTCCGCGCACGCTGCCCAGATTCGCGCGCACGATTTTGGACCGCCATACTGGTGTCGGGGCGGACGGCCTCATCGTGATGATGTCTCCCCACGAGGCCGAGCATGCGGCGCGCGCTCGCTTCTTCAACGCGGACGGCAGCGAAGCGGAAATGTCCGGCAACGGCATTCGTTGTGCCGGCGCCTTCCTGGCGGAGTTGTCCCCGGCGCGGCGAACGTTCTTGATCGAGACATTGGCCGGTGTGAAGTCTGTTGAGAAGATAAAGCAGGTTGGGCGAACGTGGCTTTTTCGCGTTGGCATGGGGGCTCCGGTTCTGGACCCGGCCAAAATTCCGTTCAAAGCCGCGGACACCGTTGCGCCCGTCAAAGGGTATACGCTTCTTGCCGAGCGTGGCGTGCTGGCAGTGACGGTGACCTCGATGGGCAATCCGCATTGCTCTATTTTTGTGCAAGACTTCGAGAGTATTCCGGTGGCTCCAGGCACCACCCCTGCGAGCGCCGAGGGCGGCGGTCCGCAATCCGGCGGCAAGGCAGTGCGCCTGGATTGGAAGAGCCTGGGCCGAGAGATCGAAACCAGCCCGCTTTTCCCGAAGCGCACGAATGTTGAGTTCGTGAAGGTGGTCTCGAGAAAGGAGATCGCCGTGCGCTTTTGGGAACGTGGCGTGGGCCACACCCTGTCCTCCGGGACCGGCTCTTGCGCCGCGACGGTGGCGAGCATCCTGAATGGATTGACGGGCCGGCAGGTTCGCGTTCAAACTGAAGCAGGTTCGCTTCAAGTGGCTTGGCCTGAGGATGGAGAAGTCGTTCTGACGGGTTCAGTGAAACGAGTGGCCGAGGGTACCTACTACTATCGTTGAGGGCGCGGCCGACCGACAACTTTATTAGCCGGAATTTGTCATCCCGAGCCTTCGCTTCGCGCTCTCGAAAGTCCCGCGGAAGGGCGAAGCTTCAGCCCCGCCGCATTGAGGCCTTATAAGTTTAGGGGCCTTTAGGCCCTGAGGCCGCCTCGCTTCAGGGGCTAAAGCCCCTACTTCATCGGGCGCGTCGGGCGGCGGGGCTGAAGCCCCGCCCTTCCATCTGACTTTCATCTCTATGGATGGGCCGCAGGCCCATGTACACTTAGGATGACAACCGGTGGTATTTATTCGGCGGGCATGAAATCTCTCTTGGAGCAAACCCGATGACCTCTCGTGAAAGAGTTCTTACTGCCTGCAATCATCGCGAACCGGACCGCGTGCCGGTAGATTTTTCCGGCCATCCTTCCTCCGGGATCGCTGCCATCGCTTATGCGAAACTGCGCGACTATCTGGGGCTTCCCAAGAAGACCATTCGCGTTTACGATCCCATTCAGCAACTGGCCATCGTGGATGAGGATGTCCTGGAGAGATTCGGCGTGGACGTGCTGGATCTCAGCCGCGGGTTTGCTCTTGATGAAGACTCCTGGGCGGACTGGACCTTGCCCGACGGCACACCCTGCAAGATGCCGGCTTGGGCACTCCCCCAAAAGGAAAACGGCAAGTGGGTCTTCCACTCGAAAAGCGGACGAGTGATTGCCCACATGCCTGACGGCGCGCTCTATTTCGAACAGACCTATTTCCCTTTTGCTGATGAGCGTGGACCCAGGACCATCGCCGCCGGTATGCAGGAGTCGATGTGGAACGCGATCGGCGGCCCGCCCGGGCCATGGGTTGACCATACGAAGCTGCGGGAAGGCGCGAGACGCTTGCGGCAAGGCACAGATAAGGCAATTCTGGGCGGCTTCGGGGGCAATCTGCTCGAGACCGGGCAGTTTCTTTATCGCAATGACAACTTCTTTATGCTCCTGGCCGCCGAACCTGCGAAAGCACACAAGTTCCTCGACGATCTGGTCGCGATTCACCTGGCTAACCTGGAGAAATACCTGGGCGCGGTCGGAGACAGCATCGACATCATCAAGTTCGGGGACGATCTGGGAATGCAGAATGGGCCGCAAGTGTCGCCCAAGATGTATCGGGAGTTTTTCAAACCTCGCCACCAACTCATGTGGACGCGCGCCAAGCAAATGGCCAACGTGAAAGTCATGCTCCATTGCTGCGGCGGCGTGCGGGAGCTTTTGCCGGATTTGATTGATGCCGGGCTCGAGGCCATTAACCCCGTCCAGATTTCCTGCTCCGGCATGGACGCCGCGGAACTCAAAGCGGAGTTCGGGAAGGAGATGGTCTTCTGGGGCGGTGGCTGCGATACGCAGATCATCCTGCCCAACGCCGCCCCAGAGGAAGTGCGCCGGCACGTCAAACAACAGGTCGACATCCTCAAACCGGGTGGCGGGTTTGTCTTTCAGCAGGTTCACAACATCCTGGCGAACGTTCCCCCCCAGAATGTCGTGGCCATGTTTGAGGCGGTGAGGAGTTAGTCGAGAGTCGAGAGTTGAGAGCCGGGAGTCGAAAGTTGAGAGTCGAGAGTTGAGAGTTGAGAGTTGAGAGTCGAAAGTCGAGAGTTGAGAGTCGAGGGCCGGGAGTCGAAAGTTGAGAGTCAAAAGTCGAAAGTCGAACACAGCGTGAGATTCGATGA
>Ga0187782_10002092_pt1 | contig 14650 bp, 15 predicted proteins | sample 0715_SJ02_MP15_2_FD_132454 | JGI IMG/M metagenome (GOLD analysis project Ga0187782, IMG submission 132454) | Tropical peat soil microbial communities from peatlands in Department of Meta, Colombia - 0715_SJ02_MP15_20_MG | ecosystem: Environmental > Terrestrial > Soil > Wetlands > Peat | place...
AGTCACCGCCCTGCGCGGCGACCAGCGCGCGGAATCGGTCCATCGCGGTGCCGTCACACAGCGTCTGCGCCGGGTCACGCCCGTCGATGCCGGCGATCTGCAGCATCTCGCCGGCCAGCCGCAGCGTCAGCTCCACCACGTCCGGCGGTCCCCCGCCGGCCAATACCTCCAGCGCTTCGGCGACTTCGAGCGCGTTGCCAGCTGTCGCGCCCAGCGGACTGTTCATGTCGGTCAATACCGCGCAGGCCGGCAGCCCATGCTCTGCGCCCAGCGCCACCATGGTCTCGGCCAGCTCACGACACCGCGATTCCGAGCTCAGCAACGCGCCGGAACCGACCTTGACGTCGAGCACCAGCGCGCCGGCCCCCTCGGCGATCTTCTTGCTCATCACCGAGCTCGCGATCAGCGGCAGCGACTCGACGGTGGCGGTGATGTCGCGCAACGCGTAGAGCTTCGCGTCGGCGGGCGCCAACCGGCCGGCCGCGAAGATGGCCGCGCCGACCTCGCAAAGCTGTTGGCGTACTTGCTCATTAGACAGATTCGCGGTGAAGCCGGCGATGGATTCCAACTTGTCCAGGGTGCCGCCGGTGTGACCGAGTCCGCGACCGGACGCCTGCGGCACCGCGCCACCGCACGCCGCAACCACCGATACCAGCGGCAGCGTGATCTTGTCTCCGACTCCGCCGGTGGAGTGTTTGTCCACGGTCGGCAGCGGCTTGCCATCGCGCCGCAAATCGGTGAAATCCATCCGCTCACCGGAGGCCACCATCGCTGCCGTCCATCGTGCGGTCTCGCCGTAGTCCATGCCGCGCAGAAAAATCGCCATCAACAGCGCCGACATCTGTTCGTCGGCGATCCGCCCGTCGGTGTAGGCGTCGATGACCCAGTCGATCGCGGCATCCGACAGCCGACCACCATCGCGTTTGGTCGCAATGATGGTCGGCGCGTCGAAGCTCACGCGGGGCCCTGCTCCCGCCGGGCGAGATCGCCGGGACCGAACGCCTCGGGCAGCAAGTCGCCAAGCCGCCGGGGTGCGTCGGGGTGGTCGATCAGCAGGTCCGGTCCGCCGTGTTCCAGCAACACCTGACGACAGCGGCCGCACGGCATCAGCGGCGAGCCGCTCGCGTCGACGCACGCCAGTGCGAGCAGTCTGCCGCCGCCGGTTGAATGCAGCGCACAGACGACTGCGCACTCGGCGCAGAGACCCAGGCCATATGAGACATTCTCCACATTGCAGCCGGTGATGATCCGCCCATCGTCGACCAACGCCGCCGCGCCCACCGGAAACCGCGAGTACGGCGCGTAGGCCGCATGCGCTGCTTGGATAGCCTTGTCCCGCAGCAGTTTCCAGTCAATTGTGTTGGTCACGGTCGCGATACCACGCGTATTGGGAACGCATCGGGCCACCTCGTTCACTGTCGGCTAATTCACAAGGCCACCCTAGATTCTTCGCGCTGGAAATCGTTGGCAGACACGAAGCGGATCATTCAGCAATACGAATGGGTTTAGAGTCGCTACCGACGGTCCCACACGATGAGTGGAGGCGCTGATGACGACGACGACATCTGCGAATCCGGCTACGCCGACACCGCGGGACGGATCGTCGCGCGCACGGCGGCTACGACGAACCCTGTACCGCGGCGATCCGGGTATGTGGTCGTGGGTGCTGCACCGGATCACCGGGGCGACCATATTCTTCTTCCTGTTCGTGCATGTGCTGGACACCGCACTTGTCCGGGTGAGCCCGCAAACTTACGACGAAGTCATCTCGACCTACAAGACACCGATTGTGGGCTTGATGGAACTCGGACTGGTGGCCGCGGTGCTCTACCACGCGCTCAACGGCATCCGCGTCATGCTGATCGACTTCTGGTCTCAGGGCACCCGTTATCAGCGGCTGATGCTGTGGGCGATCGGCATCACCTGGCTGCTGGTCATCGTTCCCGCGACGGTGGTCATGGGCGTCCACATGATCGGGCGCTTCGGATGAGCTCCCCCTCCCGCCAACTGCGGCCCCAAATCAGGGACAGTCAGGTCGCGCCGATACGACAGCGCAGCCACGACCGCCCCGCCAGCCTGGACAACCCGCGGGCACCGCGCCGGCGGGCCGGCATGCCCAACTTCGAGAAGTACGCCTGGCTGTTCATGCGGTTTTCCGGCATCGTGCTGGTGTTCTTGGCGCTCGGGCACTTGTTCGTGATGCTGATGTGGGACGACGGTGTGTACCGCATCGACTTCAACTACGTGGCGCAGCGCTGGCACTCGCCGTTTTGGCAGACCTGGGACCTGCTGCTGCTGTGGCTGGCGCAGTTGCACGGCGGCAATGGTCTACGCACCATCATCGACGACTACAGCCGCAAGGATTCCACCCGCTTCTGGCTGAATGCCCTACTGGCGCTCTCGATGGTGTTCACGCTGGTGCTGGGGACCTACGTGCTGCTGACGTTCGACCCGAACATTTCGTGAAAGGCGAGCTGTGATCCAGCAACACCGATACGACGTGGTGATCGTCGGCGCGGGCGGTGCCGGAATGCGGGCGGCCGTGGAGGCCGGACCTCGGGTGCGCACGGCGGTGCTGACCAAGCTCTACCCGACCCGCAGCCACACCGGCGCTGCCCAGGGCGGCATGTGCGCGGCGTTGGCCAACGTCGAAGACGACAACTGGGAATGGCACACGTTCGACACTGTCAAGGGCGGCGACTACCTCGCCGACCAGGACGCGGTGGAGATCATGTGCAAAGAAGCCATCGACGCGGTGCTCGACCTGGAGAAGATGGGGATGCCGTTCAACCGCACCCCCGAAGGCCGCATCGACCAGCGCCGCTTCGGCGGACACACCCGTGACCACGGCAAAGCCCCGGTGCGCCGGGCCTGTTACGCCGCCGATCGCACCGGCCACATGATCTTGCAGACGCTCTATCAGAACTGCGTCAAGCACGACGTTGAGTTCTTCAACGAGTTCTACGCGCTCGACCTGGTGCTCACCCAAACCCCGAGCGGCCCGGTCGCCACCGGCGTGGTGGCCTACGAGCTCGCCACCGGTGAGATCCACGTCTTCCACGCCAAGGCCGTCGTGATCGCGACTGGCGGGTCGGGCCGGATGTACAAGACCACCTCCAATGCGCACACCCTCACCGGTGACGGGATAGGAATCGTCTTCCGCAAGGGACTTCCGTTGGAAGACATGGAGTTTCATCAGTTCCACCCGACGGGGCTGGCCGGGCTGGGCATTTTGATCTCCGAAGCCGTGCGCGGTGAGGGTGGTCGGCTGCTCAACGGCGAAGGCGAGCGGTTCATGGAGCGCTACGCTCCGACGATCGTCGACCTGGCGCCTCGCGACATCGTCGCCCGCTCGATGGTCCGCGAAGTGCTGGAAGGCCGTGGCGCGGGCCCGCACAAGGACTACGTCTACATCGACGTCCGTCACCTCGGCGCGGATGTGCTGGCCGCCAAGCTGCCCGACATCACCGAATTCGCCCGCACCTACCTGGGCGTGGACCCGGTCAAAGAGCTGGTCCCGGTCTACCCGACCTGCCACTACGTGATGGGCGGCATCCCGACTACTGTCACTGGAAAAGTTTTGCGGGACAACACATCAACTGTACCTGGCTTGTACGCGGCCGGGGAGTGCGCGTGCGTGTCGGTGCATGGCGCCAACCGGCTCGGCACCAATTCGCTACTGGATATCAATGTCTTCGGCCGGCGGGCCGGAATCGCCGCGGCCAACTACGCCCTGGGTCACGACTTCGTCGAGCTGCCACCGGAGCCGGCAGCGATGGTGGTCGGCTGGGTGGCCGACATTTTGTCGGAGCAGGGCAACGAACGCGTCGCCGACATCCGCGGGGCGTTGCAGCAGTCGATGGACAACAACGCCGCGGTGTTCCGCACCGAGGAGACCCTCAAGCAAGCGCTCACCGATATTCACGCACTCAAAGAACGTTACTCACGAATCTCCGTGCACGACAAAGGCAAACGCTTCAACAGCGACTTGCTGGAAGCCATCGAGCTGGGCTTCCTGCTCGAGCTGGCCGAAGTCACCGTGGTCGGTGCGTTGAACCGCAAGGAATCCCGCGGCGGGCATGCCCGCGAGGACTGTCCCAACCGCGACGACGTCAACTACATGCGCCACACCATGGCGTACAAGCAGAGCACCGACCTGCTGAGCGACATTCGGCTGGATTTCAAACCCGTGGTGCAGACCCGTTACGAGCCAATGGAACGGAAGTACTGATGAGTTCGGTTGTCGAGACCGCGCCGGGCGGTGATCCGCCGTTGCCGCCGATCCCCGAGGGGGCGGTGATGGTGACGCTGAGGATCGCCCGGTTCAATCCGGAAAACCCGGACCAGTACGCCGATTCCGGCGGTTGGCAGAGCTTCAGGGTGCCCTGCCTGCCCACCGATCGGCTGCTCAACCTGCTGATCTACATCAAGAGCTACCTGGACGGCACGCTGACCTTCCGGCGATCCTGCGCTCACGGCATCTGCGGCTCCGATGCGATGCGGATCAACGGTGTCAACCGACTGGCGTGCAAAGTGCTGATGCGCGACCTGCTTCCCGGCAAGCCCCGCAAGCAGCTGACCATCACGGTCGAGCCGATCCGCGGGCTGCCGGTGGAGAAGGACCTGGTGGTAGACATGGAGCCGTTCTTCGATGCCTACCGCGCGGTGAAGCCGTACCTGATCACCAGCGGTAACCCGCCGACGCGTGAGCGAATCCAGAGCCAGACCGATCGCGCGCGGTACGACGACACCACCAAGTGCATCCTGTGTGCCTGTTGCACCACCAGCTGCCCGGTGTTCTGGAACGAGGGCAGCTACTTCGGTCCGGCGGCCATCGTCAACGCGCACCGCTTTATCTTCGACAGCCGCGACGAGGCGGCCGCCGAGCGCCTCGACATCCTCAACGAGGTCGACGGGGTGTGGCGCTGCCGCACCACGTTCAACTGCACCGAGTCCTGCCCGCGGGGCATCGAGGTGACCAAGGCCATTCAGGAGGTTAAGCGCGCATTGATGTTCACGCGTTGAGTCGAATGCCGGGCCGTGGGCGGGCCCAGCACAGTGGGTCTCAGAGGTTCTCCACAGGTGGGAATAAGCTAATAGACAGTCCCGTTCCCTACGCTATGCTATTCGGCCAGCAACCTGCGGGAGATTCCGCCACGCTCACAACCACACGCAACGTGAACCGCATGCTGGTGGGGGAGATCGAGCCCCGCCGTTACCAGACCAACGCGAGCCTGAACCAGCCGCCGACAAGGGCCGCCGACCGGCCAGTGCGCGAGTACGCGACCAACGTCAACCAGCGGCGAACGGTTCGGACATTCCGTCGGATGACACCAGCCGCCTGATCAACTGATCGATGGTCACACCTTCGTGGGCTATCTCGTCTGACTGGTATGACACAGAAAACCCGCATCGAACCCTTGCCTCCGAAACGGGCCAAGTGGCTCATCCGCATCATGTACCGGTACGCCAAGCGGCGCTTCGGCGAAGTCCCCGAGCCATTCGCAGTAGCTGCGCACCACCCGCGGCTGCTGATCGCCAACGCCGTTCACGAGACCATGCTGCAATCGGCGTCACGCAAGCTCCCAGCCAACGTCCGCGAGCTGGCGGTGTTTTGGACTGCGCGCACCGTCGGCTGCTCATGGTGCGTCGACTTCGGGTCGATGCTGCAGCGCCTCGACGGACTGGACATCGAGCGCCTCAAGGACATCGACAATTACGCCACATCACCGCGATTCACCGATGATGAGCGGGCCGCCATCGGCTATGCCGACGCGATGACTACCGACCCGCACCGCGTCACCGACGAGCAGGTAGCCGACCTGCGGGCTCGCTTCGGTGAGAACGGCTTGATCGAGCTGACCTATCAAGTCGGCATCGAGAACATGCGGGCGCGGATGAACGCCGCCCTGGGCATCACCGAGCAGGGCTTCAATTCCGGTGACGCGTGCCGGGTTCCCTGGATGACCGAGCCCAGCGAGGCGGGGGAAACCGCGGCACAGCGCTAGAGTGGCGGCATGCAGGTCTGGGAGCTGGGGCCGGGCCGACTCATGGTTGCCGGCGGGTTTTCCGACCTTGCCCTGCACCACCACGCCGCGGTTCAGGTCACCGTCGGCGGGCGCGGTCCGTTGACGGTCACCTGCGACGGCGATACACACGACGTCGCGCGACTGGTCGTGATCGCCAGCGGAGCTCGCCATGCCGTGCGGTCGAATTCGGAGTCCGGGGCGCTGACGCTGTACCTGGGGCTGCAGACAACCGAGGGCATTGCGCTGAACACCAAAGCGCGCCATGGTGTCTGGGTTGTCGATGATGGACAAAACCTAGCGGAGACGACGGCCGCATTGCTCGACACCGACGGTCCGGACGCCGCTGCGGACTTTCTCGTCGATCAGCTTTGCGGAACGCAGCAACCGGGATCCGTTCACCCGCAGCTAAAGAAAGCGATCGAAGTCGTGTCGAGCCGAGTGCCCGACCGCATCGACGTGGCTTCGGTCGCGGAGGCCGTAGCGCTCTCCCCCGACTATCTCGGGCGACTATGCAAACAGCAGGCCGGCATCTCATTCTCGGCCACGATCCGCTGGGAGCGCCTGGTTGCCGCCGTGAGCCACCTCCTCGATGGTTACTCGGTCACCGACGCCGCCCACCTGGCCGGGTTTGCCGACGGATCGCACGCCAACAAGGTGTGTTGGGAGATGACTGGGGCAACCCCACGCGAACTCGCTGAAGCGGTCCGGAAAACCCTGATCTGACGGATCCATACAAGCGTTCCCGTCGCGGCTGACCCACGCTTGGGATATGCCTGCGATGTCCTCATTCGAACGTGCCTACTGCTGCAGCTCGTTTTGGCGTTCCAGCAGCTCGACCGTCGCGCGTGAACTCTGCGCCCAACGACTGGGCCACGACGTGCTGGAAATCGGCGCGGGTTGTGGATCCGTTGCCCAACAGGTTCTTTCGGAGAATCCCGAACTAGCCTGGACGGCAATAGATATCGATCCGTACATGGCGCAGGTCGCCGCCGCGCGCTTGCGTGGATTCGCAGGCGTATCGGTGAAAACGGCCGACGCGACCGCGCTGCCGTTTCCCGATGATTCCTTCGACTCCGTCGTCAGCTGCCTGATGCTGCATCACATCATCGACTGGGAGCGCGCCGTCGCCGAGGCCGTACGGGTGTTGCGACCAGGAGGGATCGTCGTCGGCTATGACCTGGTCCGCACTCCGCTGGCGAGCCTATTTCACCGTTTGGATGGCTCGCCGCATCGGCTGATCGTGCCCGACGACTTCCAGGACGAGTGCGCGCGCAATGGGCTCACCAGCAGCCTGCAGTCCCGGCTTTTCGGCCACGTAATGCGATTCGTCGCCCACAAAAATTGAGATAGCGAACGGAGATATGTCATGGCACAGAAACGAACCCGCGTCAAAGCCGCGGTGGTCCGCAGCGTCTTTGGCTTGCCCAAGCCGGTCCGCCGTTTCTTGACCGGCGCGCCGTTGCAAATCGACGGACAGCAGATGGCACTCGACGCGCAGCTCGCCATCGCACTCAAGAACCGCTCGGGCTCTGATGTTTTCGACGGCCCGGTGGAAGAGGCCCGGGCAAAATACGACGAGCTTCCTCATCTGATCGGCTACCAGCCTCCGGTGCCCGTCGCGACCCGTGAGATCGCCATCCCCGCCGAGCACGGCGAGGTCCTGGCCACCCTCTACTCCCCCGCAGACCTGCCCGAGCCGTCGGGGCTGCTGGTGTATTTCCATGGCGGCGGCTTTTCGGTCGGTTCACGGGTGAGCCACGATCCCATCGCTCGTTACCTGGCAAGCCATGCCGGCGCGCGAGTTCTCTCGGTGGAGTACCGGCGCGCGCCCGAACACCAATTCCCCGCCCCGGTGAATGACGCGCTCGTCGCGTTCGAATTCGCCCACGGCCACGCCGCTGACCTCGGCGTGGATACCGCCCGCATCGCCGTCGGGGGCGACAGCGCCGGCGGCAATCTCGCCGCCGTGACCGCGCAGCAGGCGGTGCGACGAGGTGGTGCCGTGCCGGCTTTCCAGCTGCTGATGTATCCCGCGACCGATCTGAGCACGCGCCGGCCGTCACGCGACCTGTTCGCCGAAGGTTCGACCTTCACCGAACGCAACCTCCAGTGGGTGATGGCCAACTACATACCAGCGGGAACCGATCCGAAAGATCCGCGACTGTCACCACAGCACGGCGACGTCGTCGGCCTACCGCCCGCCTATATCGCCAGCGCCGGTTTCGATCCGGTCCGCGATGACGGTGAGGCATACGCGGAAAAACTCCGGGCTGGTGGCATCCCGGTGGCACTGACCCGGCAGGCCGACCTGCCGCACGGATACCTCAGCTTCATCGGGCTGGGCGGCCGGTTCGCCGAAGCCGCGAGCGAAGCAGCCGGTGCACTGAAACTCGGCCTCACGCTGGGATCAGGATCGTCGACCCAAGGGAGAGCCGGTGAACTTGTCAGGATTGGCGATATCCCATAGGGCGCAGACCTTTCCGTCACGTACCGTCACCGCCATGATCCGCGGCAGCATTTCCCAGTGCCCGTCATCGCCGGGGCTGCCCGCCGTGTAGACGCCGAGCTCGCCGTTGACCAGACCCAGCCGATTCGCCGTGAAGAACGCCTCGCCGTAGCGGCGGGCGAGGCCGAAGAAGAACCGGGCCACCTTGTCCGCCCCCTGGATGACCTGAACTGCCGTGGGCGCCTTGCCATTCGAATCGCCGGTGAACGTCACGTCGGGGTGCAACAGTGCCACCACTGCTTCCAGATCGCCGGCGGCCATGGCGGCCATCAGCCGGCCGACCACCTCGTTGTGCGAAGGGTCGGGTTCCGGTGGCGGTGACGCGGTCACAGCCTTGCGGGCCCGCGACGCCAGCTGCCTGGCGGCGGCATCGTTGGTGCCCAGCACCTCGGCCACTTCGGCGAAGGGCACGGCGAATCCGTCGTGCAGCACGAACGCGACGCGCTGATCGGGCGACAGGCGCTCGAGCACCACCATCGCTGCGAACCGGGCATCCTCGCTGGCCACCACGGCGGACAGCGGATCGGCGTCGTCAAAACCGGTGACGACCGGCTCAGGAAGCCAATTGCCGGTGTACGTCTCGCGCCGACGCGCCGCCGACCGCAACCGGTCCAGGCCGAGCCTGCTCACCACCGTGGTAAGCCATGCCCGTAGGTCGCCGATCTCCTTGTCCTGTTTATCCCAGCGCAGCCAGGCATCCTGGACGATGTCCTCGGCATCGGCCACCGTGCCGGTCAGCCGGTAGGCGACCGACATGAGATGCGGTCGCAGGGCTTCAAACTCGCCGACCTGCTGGGCTGCGGTCATATCGCGAGGCTACGCTCGCAAACGAGATGACCGACAACCTCTGGCTGCACTTCGCCCGGCACGGCCCTAACATCACGCCGCCGATCATTACTCGCGGCGAGGGCGTCACCATCTTCGACGACCGCGGCAAGAGCTACCTCGACGGGCTTTCCGGGCTGTTCACTGTGCAGGTTGGCCATGGCCGTACCGAACTCGCCGAAGTCGCCGCCCGGCAGGCCAGCACGCTGGCGTTCTTCCCACTGTGGGGATACGCCACCCCAACCGCGATCGAACTCGCCGAGCGCCTGGCACATTACACCCCGGGCGACCTGAACCGGGTGTTCTTCACCACCGGCGGCACCGAGGCCGTCGAGACCGCGTGGAAAGTGGCCAAGCAGTACTTCAAGCTGACCGGGAAACCCGGTAAGCACAAGGTGATTTCGCGGTCGATCGCCTACCACGGCACCACCCAGGGCGCACTGGCGATCACCGGGCTGCCGCGATACAAGGCGCCGTTCGAGCCGGTGACGCCCGGCGGCTTCCGGGTGCCCAACACCAACTTTTATCGCGCACCTGAGCCGTTTCACACCGACCTGAAAGCCTTCGGGCAGTGGGCCGCCGATCGGATCGCCGAGGCGATCGAGTTCGAAGGGCCCGACACTGTGGCCGTGGTGTTCCTGGAACCGGTGCAGAACGCCGGCGGCAGCATCCCTCCTCCCCCACGCTATTTCGAACGGGTGCGCCAGATCTGCGACGAGTACGACGTGCTGCTGGTCTCCGACGAGGTGATCTGCGCGTTCGGCCGGATCGGGTCGATGTTCGCCTGTGACGACTTCGGCTTCGTCCCAGACATGATCACCTGCGCCAAGGGAATGACGTCGGGCTACTCACCGATCGGCGCGATGATCGCCAGCGAGCGGTTGTTCGAGCCGTTCAACGACGGCAACACGATGTTCCCGCACGGCTATACCTTTGGCGGCCACCCGGTGTCGGCCGCTGTCGGCCTGGCCAACCTCGACATCTTCGAGCGTGAGGGCCTCAACGACCACGTCAAGAACCACGCACCGAGCTTCCGCGCCACCCTGGAAAAGCTGTACGACTTGCCCATCGTCGGCGATGTGCGCGGCGAGGGGTTCTTCTACGGCGTGGAACTGGTCAAGGACAAGGCGACCAAGCAAACCTTCACCGATACCGAACGCAGCGCGCTACTTGGCCAGGTGTCGTCGGCCCTCTTCGAAGCCGGGCTGTATTGCCGCACTGACGACCGGGGCGATTCAGTCATCCAGTTGGCGCCGCCGCTGATCAGCGGTCAAGCCGAATTCGACACCATCGAATCCATCCTGCGCAGTGTGCTGGCGGATGTTGGGAGTCACCTATGACCCGCTGGCGACGATGCAGAGCGAAGCGATGAGGAGGAGCGGCGTGATGACCAAGCCGAGCATCGACCCGATCCGGTGGCAGCCGCCGCCGTCGCGGCCGCTTCCCGACCCCGACCTCACCTCGACGCTGCACGTGGTCGAGGTACCCGGCAATGCCCCCGAGGATGTCGTCGCCGATGCCGACGGCAACATCTGGACCGGTGTCGAGGACGGACGCATCATCCGGATCACCCCAGACGGCCGCACCGTCCAGATGGTCGCCGACACCGGCGGGCGACCGCTGGGCTTGGCGGTCGCCCGCGACGGTCGGCTGCTGATCTGCGACAGCCACCGCGGCCTGCTGCGATACGACCCTGCCACCGGGACGCTGGAGACGTTGGTGGCCGAGGTGTCCGGGCGGGCGCTGACGTTCTGCTCCAACGTCGTCGAATCATCGGACGGCACAATCTTTTTCACCGAATCGACTAGCCGTTTCCATTACGAGTACTACAAGGGCGCGGTGATCGAGGGTCGCGCCACCGGGTCGCTGTTCCGGCGTGATCCCGGCGGCACGGTGAGCGTGCTGGCGTCGGGTCTGCACTTCGCCAACGGAGTGACGCTGACCGCCGACGAGTCGGCGTTGGTGTTCGCCGAGACGACCGGCTGCCGACTGTCGAAATACTGGCTCACCGGAAGCCAGGCCGGCTCGGTCACTCCGTTGGTCGCCGATCTGCCCGGTTACCCCGACAACATCTCCACCGGTCGCGACGGCAGGATCTGGGTCGCCATGGTCTCGGACCGCAACCCGCTTAACGAATGGCTGGGCCCACGCGCACCGGTCATCCGCAGGCTGTTGTGGCGACTGCCCGACCGCTGGCTGCCGAACCCGAAGTCTCTCGCGTGGGTGGTCGCGTTCGACCCCGACGACGGCCACGTCGTGACCCAGCTTCGCAGCCGGCATGCGGCCTTCGGTCTGGCTACTGGAGTGGTGGAAACGCCCGGACGGCTATGGCTGGGCCGCATCGGCGGGCCGGGCGTCTGTTACCTGGATTTGTAACTTCTGCAACACCAGTCACAGCGCGGCTCCCGGGATTCGGGCCACTGATCACCTACTCTGCACAGACGATGGCCTACTTACGCACTGCGTCATGCCTGGCGGCGGCGGCTCTCCTGGTGACAGCGCCGGCTGTGCTCGGCATGCCTGCCGCGTTCGCCGAGCCTGCCGTCGCGCACGACACCTGCCCGTACAGGGTGTCCACCCCGCCGGCGGTGGACTCGTCGGAAGTCCCGCAGGCCGGCGATCCTCCCCTGCCGCTGCCGGTGCCCGCGTCGCCGATCGGCGGTAGCGTGCTGGGCGGCTGCGGAGTGGTCGCGGCAGCCAACACTCCGCCGGTGCCGGGCGACATCTCCGCCGAGGCCTGGGTGGTGGCCGACTTGGACAGCGGCGCGATCATCGCCGCGCGTGACCCGCATGGGCGCCATCGCCCGGCCAGCCTCATCAAGGTGCTCGTTGCGATGGCGTCGCTGGGCGAGCTCAACCTCAACAAGACCGTAAACGGCACGCCTGAGGATGCCGCCGCGGAGGGCACCCGGGTCGGCATTGCCCCGGATGGCGCCTACACCGTCGACCAGTTGCTGCACGGGCTGATGATGCACTCCGGCAACGACGCGGCGCACGCGCTGGCCATGCAACTGGGCGGCATGCAGGTCGCGCTGGAGAAAATCAACATGCTGGCCGGCAAGCTCGGCGGCCGCGACACCCGCGCCGCAACGCCGTCGGGGCTGGATGGACCCGGCATGAGCACATCGGCCTACGACATCGGGCTGTTCTACCGATACGCCTGGAAGAACCCGACTTTCGCCGAGATCGTCGATACGAAGACGTTCGATTTTCCCGGGCACGCCGACCACCCCGGCTATCAGCTGGAAAACGAAAACCAACTGCTCTACAACTATCCCGGCGCACTGGGCGGCAAGACCGGTTACACCGACGACGCGGGCCAGACGTTCGTGGGCGCCGCCAACCGCGACGGGCGCCGGCTGATAGCGGTGCTGTTGCACGGCACCCGTCAGCCGATGGCGCCGTGGCAGCAGGCCGCACATCTACTGGATTACGGTTTCGCGACCTCGCCGGGAACCCGGGTGGGAACACTGATCGAACCCGACCCGTCGTTGGGGGCCAGGCTGACGACTGGCGGTGACGCCGCTCCCGGCACATCGGCGAGCGCCGCCGCGATCGTGCCGCCCGCCGACGCGCTGCCGGTGCGAGTCGGTGTGGCGGTGATCGGCACCGTCATCGTGTTCGGGTTGATCATGGCGGCGCGCTCGATGAATCGCCGGCCGCAGAACTAGTTCACCCGGATCTGGCGGCCGGGAGGAGTTCGGCGATGAGTGCGCGGACACGGCCGGCTATCTCATCGCGGATCGCGCGGACGGTGTCAAGTGGTTGGCCTGCCGGGTCGTCAAGTTTCCAATCCCGGTAAGACACACCGGGGAAATAGGGGCACGTGTCGCCACAGCCCATGGTGATGACGACGTCGCTGAGCTGCACCGCGTCGGAAGTCATGCCTTTGGGGACCTCTGCGGTGATATCGATATCGAGTTCGGCCATCGCCGCGACGGCGACCGGGTTGACCTGATCGGCGGGTTCGGTTCCCGCCGAGCGAACTTCGATGCGATCACCGGCAAGATGGCTCAGTAGCCCAGCGGCCATTTGGGAGCGCCCGGCGTTGTGCACACAGACGAACATGACACTGGGCCTGCCGTTCATCAGTGAACCCTGCTCGAGCCGTCGACGGCGACAGAAGGCGCTGGGAATAGGCGTGTCCGCAGCGCCAACGATACGTAGACCAAGGCGACGAGCACCGGTACTTCGATCAGGGGTCCGACGACGCCGGCCAGCGCTTGGCCGGACACCGCGCCGTAGGTGGCGATCGCCACGGCGATGGCCAGTTCGAAGTTGTTGCCGGCGGCGGTGAATGCCAGGGTGGTGGTGCGTTCATATCCCAAGCCGAGCGCGGCGCCCAATAGGTAGCCACCCACCCACATGATGGCGAAGTAGGCCAGAAGCGGCAGCGCAATGCGGGCGACATCCCATGGCCGGGAGGTGATCTGGTGACCCTGAAGTGCGAACAGAATCACGATCGTGAACAGCAACCCATCGAGTGCCCATGGTCCGATCTTGGGGAGATAGCTGGTTTCGTACCAGTTGCGCCCCTTGGCCTTTTCGCCCCATTGGCGGGAGAAGTATCCGGCGGCCAGCGGTATGCCCAAGAAGATGAGCACGGACTTGGCGATCTGCCAAGGCGAGGTGGAAATGGAGGTTTGGGGCAGATGCAGCCGACCGGGAAGCGCTGAGAGGTAGAACCAACCCAGGGCGGCGAACATGAGGACCTGGAAGATCGAGTTCAGCGCGACCAGCACGGCGGCGGCTTCGCGGTCCCCACAGGCCAAGTCGTTCCAGATGATGACCATGGCAATGCAGCGGGCCAGGCCGACGATGATCAGCCCGGTGCGGTACTCGGGCAGATCGGCCAGCATCAGCCAGGCCAGGGAGAACATCAGCGCGGGGCCGAGCACCCAGTTGAGCAGCAGCGAACTGAATAGCAGACGGCGGTCGCTGATTACGGTGTCGAGCCGGTCGTAGCGGACCTTGGCCAGCACGGGATACATCATGATCAGCAGCCCCACTGCGATGGGCAGCGAAATCCCGTCAACCTGCACTTTTTGCAGCGCAATGTCGAGGCTGGGCACCCAACTTCCCAGCAGCAGACCAGCGGCCATCGCCACCGCGATCCAGACCGGCAACATCCGATCCAGCATGGAAAGCCTTGTCACAGCCCCCCGCAACACGCGCCTGTGCCGCCTTGGCCAGACTGATCGGGGCCGATACCGAAGCTCTCGGAATCGGCGAGCACGGTGTAGACCTCCCAACGCTCGCCGCCGGGACCGGTGACCCAAACCTTGTCCTG
>Ga0187782_10002094_pt1 | contig 14635 bp, 14 predicted proteins | sample 0715_SJ02_MP15_2_FD_132454 | JGI IMG/M metagenome (GOLD analysis project Ga0187782, IMG submission 132454) | Tropical peat soil microbial communities from peatlands in Department of Meta, Colombia - 0715_SJ02_MP15_20_MG | ecosystem: Environmental > Terrestrial > Soil > Wetlands > Peat | place...
CCACGTCCGTTGAAGGGCGTTCGCGGGGCGAGCTGAGCGATTTTCTCGACGGCTGCGGGGTTTCGCGATTCAAGAATCGGATAATTCGCGATGCGCCGCCCGAGCCGACGACAGAAGACCTGCTTGCGCTCGTGGCTGCGCAGGCGGCTCGGATCGAGGCGCCGCTCGCCGAGAACGCGGCGCTGAAGGCGCGGATCGCGGAACTTGAGCGCCGACCGGGCTTGAACAGCGCCAATAGCTCCAAGCCGCCATCGAGCGACGGCTTGAAGAAGCCGACGCGGGCGCGCAGCCTTCGTGAGCGCTCCAAGAGAAGATTTGGCGGGCGGAAGGGCCACAAGGGCGAGACGCTGCGGCAGTCGGCCAATCCCGACAAGATCGAAGACCACCACCCGCAGATATTTTCCGGCTGTGGCGAGCCAGACGACAGCACGGGTTTTGGTGCGCGCCAGGTGTTCGACCTGCCGGAACCAAAGCCGCTCGTGCTGACCGAGCATGGCGCGCACGCCCGCCAATGCCGTGCTTGCGGGACGGTGACGGGGGCGGAATTTCTCGAAGGCGTCAGCGCGCCCGTGCAATATGGCGCGCGCATCGCGGCCTTCGTCGTTTATCTGCGGCGCTGCCCTTATCCAACAACGAGGCGGAGCGCGACGTGCGCATGATGAAGCTGCGGCGGAAGATCTCCGGCGGCTTCCGCTCAAGCGAAAGCGACGCGGACTTCGCGACCGTCCGCTCCTTTCTCGCCACCGCCAGAAAGCAGGGCTGGAACATCATCCAGGCCTTCACCGACAACCCGCAAAACCTGGCCCAAACGCTCCGCCTGAGCTAAGCCCGCCAGCCGTCTAGGCAATTACCACTTTTGCTCTGCGGGGGCCTTGATCTGTTTTTCGCGCTGGATCGCGCTCGCCGTGTCTTCATGGTGTTCATAATAGACCCGCATTCTGCATCCATAGCGGCGCGTGAATCCCTCGACGAGGCGCTCGCGATGACTGAAGGCGCGCCGGGTCAAGTCCGACGTGACGCCGGCGTAGATGGTTCCGTTGAGCTTGTTTGCATGATGTAGACTGTGGGCCGCCTCAATTTCTGATCTCCGCGGCGACGCCGCAACCACAAATTTAGCTTCCCCATAAACCCCGTCTTAACTTAAAAAAACGCCTAATGCGCATGGTTGCCGAATTGGCGCTGCGGCGGCCCGTTGTCGCTCGACGCCCGCCTAACGCTCGATGTCGTCGCTCACCGCCCGCCCGCTCCCCGGCCTGCCCGCCCGGCGCCGCCGCGGCGCGCCTGCGAGCCCTCCCAGCCGCCGCAGGAGCTCCGCCATGATGAGGCGCGACGGAGAGGTCCGCCATGTCCCCGTGCTCGGGCGCGAGGCGGTCGCGGCGCTCGACCCCAGGCCGGAGGGCCGCTACCTCGACGCCACCTTCGGGGCCGGCGGATACACGCGCCTGCTGCTGGAGGCGCCGCGGACGCGCGTGCTCGCGCTCGATCGCGACCCGCGCGCCGTTCGCGCGGGCTTTGACCTGGTCGAGGCCGCGCAAGGAAGGCTGACGCTCGTCCAATCCCGCTTCTCGGAGCTCGACAGCGTCGCCGCGCAGCGCGGCTTCCTGCCGCTCGACGGCGTGGTCTTCGACATCGGCGTCTCCTCGATGCAGCTCGACGAGGCCGAGCGCGGCTTCTCCTTCCGCGCTGACGGCCCGCTCGACATGCGCATGGAGGGCGAGGGCCGCTCCGCCGCCGACATTGTCAACGAAGCCGAGGAGGAGACGCTCGCCGACATCCTCTTTCACTTTGGCGAGGAGCGCGCCGCCCGCCGCATCGCCCGGGCGATCGTTCACGAGCGCCGGTCAGCGCCTTTTTCCTCGACGCTGCAGCTCGCGCGCCTCGTCGAGCGCGTGGCTCCGGCGCGCCCCGGCGACCACATCCATCCGGCGACGAAAAGCTTTCAGGCGCTGCGCATCGCCGTCAATGACGAGCTCGTCGAGCTCGTCCTCGCGCTCCAGGCCGCCGAGCGCGCGCTCGCGCCGGGCGGGCGGCTCGCGGTCGTGACCTTTCATTCGCTCGAGGACCGCATCGTCAAGCAGTTCTTCGCCGAGCGCGCCGGGCGCGGCGAGACCTTTTCGCGGCGTCTGCCGGGAGAGGCTGCGCCGGAAGACGCGACCTTCAGCGTCTCCGGGCGACAGCCGGTCGCGCCGGGACCCCAGGAGATCGCCGACAACCCGCGGGCGCGTTCGGCGAAGCTGCGCTTCGGCGCGCGCACCGCGGCCCCGCCGCGCGATCTCGACGCGCGACTTGTGAGGCTTGCGCGCCTGCCGGAACGCGGCGCCAGGAGAGGCTAGCATGACGCGCTATCTCAATATCGCCGTGATTCTGGCCTTGATCGGCTCCGCGGTCTACGCCTACACGATCAAATATCAGACGGCGTTCCGCGCCGAGCAGATCACGAAGACGAAGCTCGAGATCAAGGCCGAGCGCGACGCCATCGCCGTGCTTCGCGCGGAATGGTCGTTCCTGACGCGGCCCGCGCGCATCCAGCAGCTCTCGGAGCGCTACCTGGATCTGCAGCCGCTCACCGTCGACAGGCTCGTCGTGGCGCGGCAACTTCCCGAGCGCGCGGCACGCGTCGACGCGATCGGCGACAAGATCGAGACGCTGGGCTTGGGCGTCGCGAGCACGCCCGCCGCCGATCCCGCCAAAGCGCCCACGACGCCGAAGTCCAAGACCAAAGCCGCAGGACATTGACCATGACGACGATGGACGCAACGTCCGCGAAACACGCGCCCGAACCGGCCAGAGGCCGGCTTGCCAGCTCGCTGCGCGGCTTCGTCGCCCGCGCCTTCTCGACGAACATCGCCTTGAGCGGAACGCGCATCCGCCTCATCGCCTTCGTCTTCTTCTCTCTCTACTGCGTCATCGCCGGCAAGCTCGTCTATCTCGGCTTCAAGCCGGACCCGGCCAATCTGCGTCGCGCCGCCGCCGCAGCGGCGGCGGCGGCGCGGCCCGATCTGCTCGATCGCAACGGCGAGATTCTGGCGACCGACGTGAAAACAATGTCCGTCTTCGCCGAGCCGCGCCGACTCGTCGACAAGGACGAGGCGACGGAGCTTTTGACCGCGGCGCTGCCGCAGGTCGACGCCAAGGAGCTGCGCGAGCGGCTCGCCTCGAAGAAAGGCTTCGTCTGGGTCAAGCGCGAGGTCACGCCGCATCAGCGCGACGAGGTGTTTCACCTCGGACTTCCCGGCGTCGGCCTCATCGCCGAGAACAAGCGCGTCTACCCCAACGGCCCGCTCGCCGCCCATGTGCTGGGCTTCGCCAATATCGACAACGCCGGCATCGCCGGCATGGAGAAATATATCGACGGACAGGGCCTGGCGGACCTCTCGGGCGCGGGCTTCAGCCTCACGCCGCAGGACCTGCAGCCGATCACGCTATCGCTCGACATCAAGGCCACGCAGGCGCTGCGCGACGAGCTCGCCAAGGGCGTCGAGCACTTCAAGGCCAAGGCCGGCGCGGCGGCGATCATGGACGTGAACACCGGCGAGATGATCGCCACGGCGTCGATGCCGGACTACGACCCCAACACGCCGCCCGACGTTCACGACGTGAACCTAATCAACCGGCTCAATGTCGGCGTCTATGAGATGGGCTCGACCTTCAAGGCGCTGACGATCGCGATGGCGCTCGACTCGGGAAAAGTCACGCTCAACTCGCGCTTCGACGCCCGCGGCACGCTGAACTTCGGACGCTTCCCGATCCACGACTACCATGCTCAGAACCGCGTGCTCACCGTGCCGGAGGTCTTCACCTATTCGTCGAACATCGGCACGGCGCGCATGGCGCTTGGCCAGGGCGTCGAGAAGCACAAGGCCTACCTGCGCAAGATGGGGCAGCTCACGCGCATGCGCACGGAGCTGCCGGAGAGCTCCGAGCCGCTTGTCCCGAAGAACTGGGGCGAGCTCAACACCGCGACGATCGCCTTCGGCCACGGGCTCGCGGTCGCGCCGCTGCAGGCGATGATGGCCGTCGGCGCGCTCTTGAACGGCGGCTATCTGATCACGCCGACCTTTCTCAAGCGTAGCGAGGAGGAGGCCAAAAAGGACGCGCCGCAAGTCATCAAGCCCGAGACGAGCGAGGCGATGCGCTATCTCATGCGCCTCAACGCCGAGATCGGCACGGCGAAGCGCGTCAACGTTCCCGGCTATTTTGTGGGCGGCAAGACCGGCACGGCTGAGAAGGTCATCGGCGGCCACTATTCCAAGAATCGGCTGTTCACGACCTTCATGGCGATCCTGCCTGCCGACAAACCGAAATATCTGTTCATGACGGTCATGGACGAGCCGCAGGGCCTGCCCGAGACGGGCGGCTACGCCACGGCGGCCTATAACGTCGGCGCCGTGACCGGGAAGCTCCTCGAGCGCGTCGGTCCGATCCTCGGCGTCGCGCCGCGCCCGACCCCGGCGCTGCCTTTCCCCTTGCTCGCCAAGCAGGGTTACGCCTTCGCCAACACGCCTGCGCAGGGCGGCGGGGGTCATTGATGCGCCTCGGCGACCTGCTCGAGGGCTGCCGCCTGGCGCCCGAACTGCGCCCTGTCGACATCGCCGGGATCAGCGCCGACAGCCGCGAGATCAGAGAGGGCTACGCCTTCTTCGCGATCGCGGGCCACGCTGGCGACGGACTCGACTATGTCGGCGACGCCAGGGCGCGGGGCGCGCGCGTCGTCGTCGCGCCGCGCGGCGCCGACTGCGGGCTCCCGGTGGTCGTCGTCCAGGACGTGCGCCGCGCGCTCGCGCGGGCCGCCGCCAAGTTCTATCCGCGACAGCCTCAGACGATCGCCGCCGTCACCGGCACGAGCGGCAAGACGTCGGTCGTCGCCTTTCTGCGTCAGCTCTGGGAGTCGCAAGGCGTTCACGCAGCGTCGCTGGGCACGGTCGGCGTCGTCGACTCGACGGGCGCACATTACGGCTCATTGACAACTCCGGGGCCCGTCGAACTGCATCGCACGCTCGACGACCTCGCGCGCCGAGGCGTCACGCATCTCGCGATGGAGGCTTCCTCGCTCGGCATAGAGCAGCGCCGGCTCGACGGCGTCGAGATCGCCGTCGGGGCCTTCACGAATTTTTCACGCGACCATCTCGATCTCCATCCCGACATGGAGTCTTATTTCGCCGCGAAGATGCGGCTCTTCGACACGCTCATGCAAGCGGGCCGGCCTGTCGTCGTCGACGCCGATGGCGACATGGCGTCTCGCGTCGCCGAAGTCTTGCGCGCGCGCGGTCTCAAGGAATTCAGCATAGGCGCCAAGGGCCGCGACCTCACGCTCGTGGAGGCGACGCCGCGCGCGCTCGCGACCGGCCTGCGTCTGCGGCATGCGGGCGTCGACTACGAGCTCGACCTGCCGCTCGCGGGCGCGTTCCAGACATCCAACGCGCTCGTCGCCGCCGGCCTCGCGATCGTATCAGGCGGCGCGCCCGCGCGCGTTTTCGGCGCCCTCGAGCGGCTCAAGGGCGCGCCCGGCCGTCTCGAGCTCGTGGGCGACAGCGATGGCGCTGCGGTTTTCGTGGACTATGCTCACAAGCCCGACGCGCTCGAAAAAGTCATCGAGACTTTGCGTCCGCTGACGGAAGGCCGGCTTGTCGTCGTGTTCGGCTGCGGCGGCGACCGCGACAGGGGCAAGCGTCCGCTGATGGGCGAGATCGCCGCCCGCGCGGCCGACCGCGTCATCGTGACCGACGACAATCCGCGCGGCGAAGACCCTGCGCAGATTCGGGCGGAGGTGCTCGCCGGCGCGCGTGACGCGGGGCGAGGCGACGTCATCGAGATCGGCGACCGGCGGCTCGCCATCGAAACCGCCGTCAATTGCCTCAATTCCGGGGATGTTCTAATCGTCGCAGGCAAGGGTCACGAAACCGGCCAGATCATCGGGAAGACGACTTTGCCTTTTTCGGATCACGCCGTCATTGCCGCCGCCCTGGCGCAGCTCCGGGAGCGGCACGGAAAGGAACAGGGCAGATGAATCAGGATCCGCTATGGTCTGGGCTCGCGCTCGTCGGCGCGCTGCACGCCAGGGTCAGCGGCGGCCTGCCGCGCTCGGCCTCGGGCGTTTCGATCGACACGCGCACGCTCCAGAAGGGCGATCTTTTCATCGCGCTGAGGGGCGATTCGCGCGACGGCCACGAATTCGTTCGCGACGCCTTCGCGAAGGGCGCGGTCGCCGCGGTTGTTGATGAAGAGCATGCGCGCGCGCTCTCCGGCGCCGGTCCGCTCATGATCGTCAGGGACGTGCAGGCGTCACTCGAGCGTCTCGGCGCCTATGCGCGCTCGCGCACCGGCGCCTATGTCGCGGCGATCACGGGATCCGTCGGCAAGACCTCGACGAAGGAGATGGCGCGCGCCATCTTCTCGCGCGTCGGCGCGACGCACGTGTCGCCCGCCTCCTACAACAACCATTGGGGCGTGCCGCTGTCGCTCGCGCGCATGCCCGCCAGTACGCGCTACGCCTTCTTCGAGATCGGGATGAATCATGCGGGCGAGATCACGAAGCTCGTCGATCTCGTGAAACCGCAAGTCTCCGTCGTGACGCGCGTCGCCCCGGCGCATCTGGCGCATTTCTCCTCGGTGGAGCAGATCGCCGACGCCAAGGCCGAAATCTTCACCGGCCTGCTCGAAGGCGGGGTCGCGATCATCAACCGTGACGACGAGACCTTTGAACGTCTGCGCGACGCGGCGCGCGCCGCAAATGTCGAGCATGTTCTGAGCTTCGGCGCCGGGGAGGGCGCCGACGCAAGGCTGCTCTCCTACGAGGCCGACGATGAACATGGACTCGTGCGCGCCGAGCTTTTCGAGCGGGAGGTCACCTTCCTGCTCAATGCGCCGGGACGTCACCTGGCGCTGAACGCGCTCGCGGCGCTGCTGCTCGCGCAGCTCTTCGAGCTCAACCTCGACGAGGCGGCGGCGGCGCTCCTTGACTTCAAGGCGGACGGCGGGCGCGGCAAACGCGAGACCCTGGTCATCGACGGTCGCCGGATTACCGTGATCGACGAGAGCTACAACGCCAACCCCGCTTCGATGCGCGCAGCCATCGAGCTCTTGGCGCAAGCGAAGACGGAAGGGAGGGGACGCCATATCGCTGTGCTCGGCGACATGCTCGAGCTCGGACCGAGCGCCGGCGAACTCCACGCCGAGCTCGGCCGGGATTTGGCGAAGGCCGACATCGACCTGCTGTTCACCACCGGGCCGCTCATGGCGCGGGCCTTTTACGCGGCCCCGGAGAAGATGCGCGGCGCGCATCGCGCCGGCGCCGGTGAGCTCATGGAGCCGTTGCTCGACGCGCTACGCGACGGCGACGCCGTCATGGTCAAGGGCTCGAACGCGTCGCGCCTGTCCGCAATCGTCGCCGGATTGCGCCAGAAGTCCGCGGCGCCGGCTCCAGCCCAATAAGGAAACAAGATGCTGACGCTGCTCTCGGAGTATTCCTATCTCTTCAGTCCGCTCAACGTCTTTCGTTACATCACGTTTCGCGCAGCCTGCGCCGCTGCGACCGCTCTGTTTTTTGTGTTCTTCTTCGGACCCCAGATCATCGCCGCGCTGCGCCTCAAGCAGGGCAAGGGCCAGCCGATCCGCGAGGATGGTCCAGCCTCGCACCTTCTGACCAAGAAGGGCACGCCGACGATGGGAGGGCTCATGATCCTCTCCGGCCTCGTCGCCAGCACGCTGCTTTGGGGCAACCTCAAGAATTATTTCACTTGGATCGTGCTCTTCGTGACCGTCACCTTCGGGGCGATCGGCTTCTATGACGATTATCTCAAGGTCACGAAGCAGACGCATGAGGGCTTCTCGTCGCGAATGCGGCTGCTGCTGGAGTTCCTTGCGGCCTGCGGCGCCTGCTATGCGCTGACGCTCATCGGCGGCGACGACATGACCAAGCTCGCCATCCCGATCCTCAAGGGCTGGTCGATCAACCTCGGCTATTTCTTCGTGCCATTCGGCGCCTTCGTCATCGTCGCGGCGGGCAATTGCGTCAATCTCACCGACGGCCTGGACGGGCTTGCGATCGTCCCCTCGATGATCGCGGCGGGCGCCTTCGCGATCTTCGCCTATCTCGTGGGCAATTCGGTATTCTCGCATTATCTCGAGGTCAACCACGTCCAGGGCGTCGGCGAGCTCGCCATCGTCTGCTCGGCTTTCATCGGCGCGGGCCTTGGCTTCCTCTGGTTCAACGCGCCGCCGGCGCAGATCTTCATGGGCGACACCGGGTCGCTCGCGCTCGGCGGGCTCATCGGCGTCGTCGCCGTGTCGATCAAGCAGGAGCTCGTGCTGCCGATCATCGGCGGACTCTTCGTGCTGGAGGGCGCCTCCGTCATCCTGCAGGTCGGCTATTTCAAGCTCACCGGCGAGCGCATCCTGCTCATGGCGCCGATCCACCACCACTTCGAGAAGAAGGGCTGGAAGGAGCCGCAAATCGTCATTCGCTTCTGGATCATCGCCTTCGTGCTGGCGCTGATCGGCCTCTCGACCCTGAAGCTGAGGTGACCATGACGCCGGTTCGGAGTTTCGACGGCAGAAGCGTCGCGCTCTTCGGGCTCGGCGGCTCGGGCCTCGCGACCGCCAAGGCGCTTCTCGCCGGCGGCGCGAGCGTCACGGCCTGGGACGACCAGGAAGCGGGCCGCGCCAAGGCGGTGACCGCAGGCGTGCACGTCGAGGATTTGAAGGGCGCGGAGTGGGCGGTGTTCGACGCGCTGATCCTCACCCCCGGCGCGCCGCTCACGCACCCGGCCCCGCACTGGACCGTGGAGCTCGCACGCGCCAACGGAATCGAGGTCGTCGGCGACATCGAACTCTTCTGCCGCGAGCGCGACGCGCACGCCGGCGGCTCGCCCTTCGTCGCCATCACCGGCACCAACGGCAAGTCGACGACGACGGCGCTGATCGCGCACATCCTTCGCCAGGCGGGACGGGATGCGCAGCTCGGCGGCAATATCGGCACGCCGATCCTGGAGCTTGCGCCGCCGAGCGATGAACGCATCCACGTGATCGAGTGCTCGTCGTTCCAGATCGACCTTGCGCCCTCGCTCGCGCCGACTGTCGGCCTGCTGCTCAATGTGACGCCCGATCACATCGACCGACACGGCTCGATCGAGAACTATGCCGCGGTGAAGGAGCGGCTGGTTGCGGCGTCGGAGATCGCACTCGTCGGCGTCGACGACGCCTATTGCCATGCGATCGGCGCGCGCCTCCTCGCGGAGCCCCGCGAGGGCCAGCGCGTCCTGCCGGTCTCCGCGACGCGCGTCCTCGATTGGGGCTTTTACGTCGAGGGCGACCGGCTGATCTTCCGCGAGGCCGGACACGGTCCGGAGGAGGCGGAGTTCATCGCCGCGCTCGCGGGCGCGAAGGCCCTGCGCGGCGCGCATAATGCTCAGAACGCCATCTTCGCCGCCGCCGCCTGCTGGGAGCTCGGCCTGGAGGACGAAGAGATCGCGCGGGGGCTCGCGAGCTTTCCAGGCCTTCCGCATCGCATGGAAGAGGTTGCGCGCGCCGGACGCACGCTCTTCGTCAACGACAGCAAGGCGACGAACGCCGACGCTGCGGCCAAGGCTCTCGCGAGCTTCACCGACATCCACTGGATCGTCGGAGGCAAGCCGAAAGAGGGCGGCATCGAGCCGTTGCGCGAATTCTTTCCGCGCATCGCCAAGGCCTATCTCATCGGCGAGTCAAGCGACGCCTTCGCCAGGACGCTCGAGGGCGCGCTGCCCTATGAGCGCTGCGGCGCGCTCGACGTCGCGACCGCCCAGGCCGCGCGCGACGCGGCGCTGAGCGCCGCCCCGGAACCCGTCGTGCTGCTCGCGCCGGCCTGCGCGTCCTACGACCAGTTCGCCAATTTTGAGCAGCGCGGCGACGCGTTTCGCGCGCTCGCGCAACAGTTCGCCGCAACGCCTCAAGGAGCCGTCCCATGATGTCGCGCGCCCACCGCACGCCCCTGTCCGACTGGGCCTACACCATCGATCGTTGGCTGCTCGCGGCGATCCTGCTGCTCGTCGTCTCCGGACTCGTGTTCTCGATGGCCGGAAGCCCGCCGGAGGCCGAGCGCCTGCACAAGGCGACTTTCTATTACGTCAACTGGCAGGCGGCTTTCCTGCTGCCGGCGCTTCTCGTCATGTTTTGCGCCTCGATGCTGCCGCCGCGACTCGTGCGCCGCGTCACGCTGGCGCTCTTCGCCGTCTCGCTCGCGCTCGTCGTCGCCACGCTCTTCTGGGGCGTCGAGGTCAAAGGCGCGAAGCGCTGGATCTTCGGGCTCCAGCCCTCCGAGCTCCTGAAGCCCGCCTTCGTAGTGATCTGCGCCTGGGCCTTCGCGGAAGGCGCGGCGCGCAAGGACGTGCCGGGCAATCTCATCGCGCTGCTCCTGTTTCCGCTGAGCGTCGCGCCGCTCGTGCTGCAGCCGGACTTCGGCCAGACCATGCTCGTGTCGATGGTCTGGGCCTTCCTGTTCTTCCTGGCTGGTCTGCACTGGATGTGGGTCGCGGGCATCGGCGGGGCCGCTGTCTCCTCGGCCCTGCTCGCCTATAAATTCGTGCCGCACGTGCATGCGCGCATTCAGGCCTTTCTGGAGCCGCCGCCGCCCATGACCGCAGGCGTGCCGACGAACTTCCAGTCCGAGACCGCGCTCGAAAGCTTCATCTCGGGCTCCTGGCTCGGCAAGGGACCCGGCGAAGGCACGATCAAGCGCATCCTGCCCGACTCGCACACCGACTACATTTTCGCCGTCATCGGCGAGGAGTTCGGAGTCATAACCTGCGTCGCGCTCGCAGCGCTGTTCGCCTTCATCGTCATCCGCAGCCTGCTGCTCGCCTCGCGCGACGAAGATCCGTTCCGACGCTTCGCGACCTCCGGTCTCGCCATGCTGTTCGGACTGCAGGCGGCGATCAACATGATGGTCAATGTACAGCTGATGCCGGCCAAGGGCATGACGCTGCCCTTCGTCTCCTATGGCGGCTCGTCGGTGATCTCGCTGGCGCTGGAGATGGGCTTTTTGCTCGCGTTGACGCGCCGGCGTCCGCTCGCGCACCGGCTCGCGCCCGAAGGCGCAGCGCAAGCGCCCATCGGCGCCGCGGAGGCGCTGGCGTGAGGGAGCCGCTCGTTCTTCTCGCCGCCGGCGGCACAGGCGGACATCTCTTTCCAGCGGAAGCGCTCGCGCATGCGCTCGCCAGGCGCGGCGTCGCCGTCGAGCTCGTGACCGACGAGCGCGCGTCGCGCTATGGCGGCGCTTTCCCGGCGCGCGCCATGCATACGATACCCGCCGCTTCGCCGCGCGGGGGCTCGCTTCTTTCTCGCGGCGTCGCGCTGGCGCGTCTCGGCTTCGGCGCGCTGAAGGCGCTGCGTCACATCCGCCGCTTGAAGCCCGATGTCGTCGTTGGCTTCGGCGGCTATCCGACCGTGCCGCCGTTGCTCGCCGCGTCGCTGCTCGGCGCGCCGACAGTGCTGCATGAAGCGAATGGCGTCATGGGCAAGGCCAATCGCTTCCTGGCGCCGCGCGTCAAGGCGATCGCCGCGGGGTTTCCGCTCGATGACGCGACCTTCCGCGAGAAGATCACCGTCACCGGCAATCCGCTGCGCCCGAACGCGCTTGCGGCCGCTAGCGAGCCGTATCCCGAGGAGGACGGTCGTCTGCGGCTGCTCGTGACCGGCGGCTCGCAGGGCGCGCGCATCATGGCGGACGTGGCGCCTGCCGCCGTCGCGGCCCTGCCTGACGATTTGCGCGCGAGGCTCGTCATAGCGCAGCAGACGCGGCAGGAGGACATCGCGCGCGTCACCGGCGTCTATGAGCGCGCCGGGGTCAAGGCGGAGATCGCCCCGTTCTTTTCGGATCTGCCGCATCGCATTGCGAACGCGCATCTCGTCGTCGCGCGCGCGGGGGCGTCCACGGTTTCGGAGCTCGCGGCCATCGGTCGCGCATCAATTCTCGTGCCGCTGCCGCACGCCCTCGACCAGGACCAGGCGAGCAATGCCGCCGTGCTGCAGGCGACGGGCGCGGCGGAAGTCGTGCGTCAGGAGAATTTCACGCCGCGCTATCTGACCGAGCGGCTCGCGGCGTTCCTGGCCGATCCGGGAGAGCTGCGCGCGCGGGCGGAGAGGGCGAAGGCCGCCGGCGTAACGGACGCCGCCGAGCGCCTCGCGGACCTGGCGCTGAAGACCGCGGGCTTGAGGGACTGACGACTCTTGTCGCATCTACAACGCACGCCTCCTGGAGGTCCCCAATGAAACTGCCGCGCGAGCTCGGCCCCATTCATTTCGTCGGCATCGGCGGCATCGGCATGTCGGGCATCGCCGAGGTGCTCATCAACCTCGGCTATACGGTGCAGGGCACCGACGCCGCCGACAACGCCAATGTCAAGCGGCTGCGCGACAAGGGCGCCACGATCAGCATCGGTCATGACGCCAAGTCGCTCGGCAATGCCGCGGTCGTCGTCGTCTCGACCGCGATCAAGCGCGACAATGCTGAGCTCGTCGCCGCGCGCGAGCGCAGGCTCCCCGTCGTCCGCCGCGCGGAAATGCTCGCCGAGCTCATGCGACTCAAGCAGTGCGTCGCCGTCGCCGGCACGCATGGCAAGACCACCACGACCTCGCTCGTCGCGACGCTGCTCGACGCCGGCGGGCTCGACCCGACCGTCATCAATGGCGGCATCATCAACGCCTATGGCACGAATGCGCGGCTCGGCGGCGGCGACTGGATGGTCGTTGAAGCGGACGAGAGCGACGGCACGTTCTTGAAGCTCCCCGCCGATGTGGCGATCGTCACCAACATCGATCCCGAGCACCTCGATCATTTCCATACCTTCGACGCGATCAAGGAGGCGTTCCGCAACTTCATCGAAAATCTGCCTTTCTACGGCTTCGCAGTCATGTGCCTCGATCATCCGACCGTGCAGGAGCTCGTCGGGCGCATCGAGGACCGGCGCGTCATCACCTATGGCGTCAATCCGCAGGCCGACGTGCGCGTGCTCGACGTCAATCTTGAGGGCGGCGCCGCGCGTTTCAACGTGCTGCTGCGCGACCGCAAGACCTCGCAGGCCACCTATCTGGAAAACATGATGCTGCCGATGCCCGGCCACCACAATGCGCTGAACGCGACGGCGGCGGTCACTGTCGCCTATCAGCTCGGCATCGGACCGGACCAGATCCGAAAAGCCTTGGCGAGCTTCGGCGGCGTCAAGCGCCGCTTCACCAAGACTGGCGAGTGGAACGGCGTGCAGATCTTCGACGACTATGGTCATCACCCGGTCGAGATCGCCGCGGTGCTGCGCGCCGCGCGCGCCTCGACCAAGGGCAAGGTCATCGCCGTCGCCCAACCGCATCGCTACACGCGGCTGCAGTCCCTGTTCGACCAGTTCGCGACCTGCTTCAACGACGCCGATGCGGTGATCGTCGCGCCGGTCTATCCGGCGGGCGAGCAGAAGATCGACGGCGTCGATCATGACGCGCTGGTGGCGTCCATCAAGGCGCACGGCCATCGCCGCGCGCTCGCGATGCCCTCTCCCGAGGTGCTGCCGGCGATGATCAAGGACATTGCGGCGCCGGGCGACTATGTTGTGTTCCTGGGCGCCGGCAACATCACGCAATGGGCCTACGCGCTGCCGGAGCAGCTGGAGCAGAAAGCGTGAGGTCGAGGTCAGTCGTTCTGGCCGCGCACTGGAAAGAATGGTTCGCAGAAGATAAAAGGCGCGCGCTTCTTGGCGCCCCTCCGCTATTTGACTCCGACGAGAATGCGACTACAATCAACTACGCCCACGTCCGCCCTCGGCTCCGCCATGAAGCAAGCTGCGCCCACCTCCGTGCGTCTTTCGGACGAAACGCGCAAAATCCTTGATGAAGCGGCGCGGCTCACGCGTCGCTCCCGCTCCTATCTCGTGGAGGAGACGCTGAAGCAGTTCCTTCCGCGCATCTTGCAGAAAGAGGTGTGTCCTTCGCCCGAGGAGCGCATTCGGCGCTTGAAGGAGCTGCAGGGCATAGGTTTCCGCCTCGTAGGCCCGCAATCGATCGAGGAAATCGACGCGCGCATCCGAGAATTCCGCGGCGATGAATGAGAAGCTTCCGGTCGAAGCCTCGCGGGCCTATTTTGACGCCAATTCAGTCATATATTTCATTGAGGCTAACCCGGTGTTGCAAGCGAAGATTTCCAAGCTCTGGTTCGGCCTCATCATGCGAAATGCCAGCTTTGTCACAAGTGAGGTCTGCATTGCGGAATGCTTCTACGGCGCCTTCAAGCGTCAAAGCCAAGTTCTCGAAAAAGGCTACGAACGTCTGTTTTTCGAGGATAAGACATTCGACATTCATCCATTGGACTTGGAGACTTTGATCGAGTCGGCGAGGCTCGGCGCCGGCCTAGGACTGAAATTGATCGACGCAGTGCATTTTCGTGCGGCCGTGATCACGCAATGCGAAATATTCGTGACGAACGATCGCCGATTCCGTTCCAGCCATGGCGTGCGGGTCATCCAAATCGACGAGCTGTGACGAAGAAGCTCCCGAGCAGAAAGCCGCCCATGACCTTCGCACACCTCTCCGCCGACCTCCGCGCGCTGGCGCCCGACCTGCGCGGCGCGTTGCGCGCCAACGAGCCGCTCGCGCCGCTGACCTGGTTTCGCGTCGG
>Ga0187782_10002095_pt1 | contig 14633 bp, 16 predicted proteins | sample 0715_SJ02_MP15_2_FD_132454 | JGI IMG/M metagenome (GOLD analysis project Ga0187782, IMG submission 132454) | Tropical peat soil microbial communities from peatlands in Department of Meta, Colombia - 0715_SJ02_MP15_20_MG | ecosystem: Environmental > Terrestrial > Soil > Wetlands > Peat | place...
AGCAACTTTTCCGAAGGCGAAATATTACGTACAGGAAGGCGAGTGGCAGCATGGGCACCGCCAACTCGAACGCGATGCCATCAGCTATATGAGCGAGAATTACGACCCGCTGATAGCCAGTGGACAAATGCAGTTACTTCGCGGCGATCACGAAATCGTTCCCGGAGTTTCAGTGAAGGTCTTTCCCGGGCACACGCGGCACATGCAGGCCGTGATCATCCGGAGCGGAGGTCAGACTGCCTGCTATATATCGGACCTGATTCCGACCACGGCCCATCTTGACTTGAACTGGGTAATGGCATTCGACCTGTTTCCCCTCGAAACCATCGAAAGCCGCAAGCAGTATTACTCGCATTCCATTCCCGAAAAATGGCTGACTATCTTTACCCACGATCCGAATCTGCCATGGGCGTACGTTGAGAAGGATGAGCGTGGGCGCATGGTGGCACGCGCGCCCAATGAAGCAGCCTAAACCAGCGCTACCGCAATCTCCCTGCCATTTCGTCCCGCGGCACGGATACTTGTTCTCCCGTCTCCAGATTCTTCAGCGCGAACGCCCCGGCCTTCACTTCGTTCTCTCCCACAATCAGAATGAACCGCGCCCCCACCTTGCTGGCGATCTCGAATGATTTTTTCAATCGGAATGATTCGTCGCCGAGTTCAACTATGACTTCCTGCCGGCGCAAGTCGCGCGCCAGCCGCGCAGCTTCGCGATCCATGCCGGGGCCAAGCGGCGCGATGTAAACATCTGGTTTCGCTTGCACTGCTTCCGCGGACTGTTTCAGCGCCAGCACCAGCCGGTCTTCGCCGATGGCAAATCCAATTCCTGGAGCTTTCGGTCCGCCCAGCGATTCGGAAAGCCCATCGTAGCGGCCTCCGCCAAGAATGGCATTCTGCGCGCCTAAAGCTCCATGCGTGAACTCGAACGCGGTACGCGTGTAGTAGTCGAGGCCGCGCACCAGACGATCGTTCAGGATGTAGGGCACGCCAACTGCTTTCAAAATGTCCTGAACTTCCTGAAAGTGCTTACGGCAAGGCTCGTCGAGATACTGGCTGATGCGCGGCAGCTTCTCGATGGTGGGCTGATCTTCCGGCACTTTGCAATCAAACACGCGCAAAGGATTGGTCACCGCACGGCGCTGACAATCGGCACACATCTTGGCCGCAAGTGGTTCAAGCGCTTTGCGAAGCGCCTCGTTGTATTCGGCTCGATCATTCGCGCAGCCGATTGAATTCAATTGCAGTTGCCAGTCTTTGATTCCAAGCCGATCCAGCAATGTGGCGAGCAGTTCCAGAATTTCGGCATCGCGCGCCGGAGCACCGCTGCCTGCGCTCTCCGGCCCGATCATTTCTGCGTTGATCTGGTAAAACTGGCGATAGCGTCCTTTCTGCGGACGCTCCCGCCGGAACATGGGCCCGATCAAGTAGAGCTTGTTCAGGCCGCGTTCCCAGAGTGTGTGTTCGATGTAGGCGCGGACGATTCCAGCAGTAGCTTCGGGGCGGAGGGTGAGAGACTGTCCCTTATCGCTTTGGGCCCGGCCGCGGTCCTCCCACGTGTACATTTCTTTCGCCACGATGTCGGTCTCTTCGCCCACGCTGCGCGCAAACAACTGCGTTTCTTCGAAAATCGGCGTACGAATCTCGTGGAAGTTGTAGGTGCGGAAAACGGCGCGAACTTTGTCTTCGACAAAGTTCCACACCGCCGTATCCGGCGGCAGCAGGTCACGCGTTCCGCGAATGGCTTTGATCATGTAATTGAGCTGTCATCCTGAGCGAAGTGGATTCATTCGCTTGCGAATGAACCCACGTAGCCGAAGGATCTATGCATTTCAACCCGTGTTAACGGCGCCTCAGGGAATTCTTCCCATGCACCCCTCCAGAGCACCCAAGAGAATGCCTTGATACTTCCGGAAACATCTGTCAATGCAAGGGTCCTTCGACTACGCATGATCTTCGCGCTGGCGCGAAGATCATGCTTCGCTCAGGATGACACTACATAGTAGGCTCATGACGGCAATTTTATGAAAGCCAATGGCTGGACACTGCCCACTGACTACTGCTCCTTCAAATACGCTTCCTTATACCCCAAATAATTATTCGCGTATCGCATGATGCTCTCCTGATCCTTCTCAGCCAGCTTGCGGCGGAATTTCCCGGGAGAGCCCATCCACAAGGAGCCGGGTTCCACAATCGTCTTCTCAGGAATCACAGTGCCCGCCGCGATGATCGAGCCGGAACCGATCCGCGCGCCATTCAGAATAATGCAACCCATACCGATCAGGCAGCGATCTTCAACCGTGCAGCCGTGCAAGGTGACCGAGTGACCCACCGTGACGTATTCACCGACAAACACTCCATATTGCTCCTTCATGCCGTGCAGTACGCTGCAGTCCTGGACGTTGGAGTGCGAACCAATTCGGATGGAATGCACGTCGCCGCGCAAAACGGCGTTCATCCACACGCTCGCGTGCTCGCCCAAAACCACATCGCCGATGATCTGCGCTGACTCATCGACGTAGCACGACGCCGGAATCGTCGGCTTCATGCCCTTATAAGAGCGGATCATGTCCGGTGCTGCACCCTTTCAGAGAACTTTGAAGATAACATGATGCAGCGGACAGGAATAATGGGGCCGACAGGATACCAGGAGACGCTTGCACCGTAGGGCAACCGGAAGCGTTCAGTTCTCCGTAACCCTGGGCTCGGTCGGCGAATGTGGCGGCTTGGGCTTTTCGGGGATTTCTGACTCTTGGTCGGAAGATGACGCCTTGCGAATCTGTATCGTTCCATGCTCGTTATTCAACACCAGCCGAGGACCACCACTGCCGACGTTTCCGGTTGCGGTCGTTTGGGAATCGTCGATTTTCAAACTGCTGAAATCGGTTTCGATTTCGCCGCCCGAAGCCCGCGCATCCACTTGAAAGCTGGCTTTCTCTGGAATGTAGAGTTGAATGTCCCCTTTACGATTCTCCACTTGCATGCTGCCCAATTTTTTGACGTGTAATTCGACTGTGCCGTTCTCATCCTGCAGGCGCAGGTCGCCAGAGATATCGGCTAAACGAATGTCTTTGGAACGTGTGGTCAGACGGATCGGCCCCGTCACGTTCGTAGCTTGCAGGTCGCCCGAATCCAGATCCAAATCGCCATCCAGGCGGGCAAGCTGTATGTCGGTGCGCGAAGACTTAAAGATCACTCCCTGTCCAATTTTTACCAGCTTCACGCTTTCCATGAATTCGCCGTCAAGGTGGACGGCGCCCTTGATGTCCTCGAGCGAGACGTCATTGGCTCGTCCTTCGACGGAAACATCTGAGCTGACCTGCGAAACTCGCGCCGCACTGTGATCAAGGTTCAAGCTCACTTTGCCGTTGATATCTGAGGCAGAAACCTCATTGTGCTGCGCGGCAATCTCCACGTCGCCATCACGGCCCAAAACGCTCACATCTCCGGAGTGGGTGGAAATACTCACCTCAGCCTTACGGGGAAGAGAGATGTCCAAATCCTCGGCCACTCGGTGATCGCTAACGCTTTGATTATTGGCATTGAGTGTGACCGTGTTGCCGCTTACGGTAATTTGCGGCTTGGTGGCGGCATTGTATTTATCCGCATCTGACTGTTTCTCGGCATTTATACGCTTGTGAACCGATACATGAATTTCGTTGTCAGTCGAAGTGCTGACGTTCACCGCTCCTCGCGCATTGGCCACGTGCAGGCTCGCGCCAGAGGGGAATGCCTGCGCCAGTTGATCTTCGTAGGTGAATTTCTCACCGAACCAGGTGAAGTCGTTGTCGTCGATGTTGATCTGATCGCGCAGCTGACCCCAATCGACACGCGATACTTGGGTGGCCGTAAGACCCAGAACGATTACGGCGATGATGAGGAAAACTCCGCCCACCCCGAGCCCCGACGCGCGCAGACCTTGCCTTTGCGCCGCCTGATATTCAATCAGCTTGATCACGCCCGCAACGATGAGAATGACCGGCCAGTAATGAGCAAACAAATAGCCGAGTCTGGCCCAATTCAGATAGCCCATCGTGCCCAGCAGGAACAAGGTTCCGATTGAGATAAGAATGATCGGGCCGGAAATCGAACGCCGATATCGCGGCGGCGGAATCTGGCTCGGCGGAGCCTGCACCGGACTAGCCATTCCTCACCTCACTCACCGGCGGTTGGGCTTCTCCCGTGCCAGCTGCGGGCCCTCCCGTCAGGGGGGCAGCAGGTGGCGGCAGAGTGGGTGGTGTCTTGCTTTCCAGTAATTTGGTGATTCCAATTGCCAACAACAGCACCGGCCAGGTACGGTGCCAGCCTGGACCGCCGAGGTTATCGATCAGCGAAAGCAGACCGACGGTGATTAACACGACGGGCCCCACCAGGCCGCGCATACGCTCGCTATGGGAGTAGACGCGGTTCGAAGGAATGACGCCCCAACGTTTGCCTATCATCCAAAGCCCGAGCAGGATCAACAGCACCGGCCAGAACCTGTCTACGCTGAATTCGAAAACGCCCGTCGTTTGCAGAAGGAAGAGAGCTCCCAGCCCGATCAGGATAAGTGCCCAGACCGGAACCTTGGAGGCGTCAACTTTGTCTCCAGCGCTGAAAGCCTGCCCGAGTCCCAGCGGGTCAGGCGCCGGCTGTCCCAGCTGGATCGCCTTTGCGGATCGCACAGCGTCAATGATCTGGTAGATCCAAAAGAATGCGATGCCAACACCGCAGATTGTGCTCAGCGCCTCGCTGCCTCCATTAGTTCCAACCACAAGGAGGACAAAAATCAGTAGGTGTGCCAAACCTTTCGCATATTGGCCGGTATAAACCGCTCCCACGCCGAATGGAAAGAACCCGGCGAGAATGCCCGCGAGTGCGGGATTCGGTCCGCTGCTGGGCGCAGGCATTGGCGTGGTTGGCCCCGCGACTCCCGGCAGAGGTTGACCCGTAACCACGGGTTGTACGCCCGTCAGGCGCTCAGCGAGGCAATTTTCGCAGTAAATCACCCCCTTTACGTCGCGCGTGCAGCTTGCGCAAAGTGGCTTTCCGCAAGTGCGGCAGTAAGCGACCGCCGCATTTGACGGGTGGTTAGCGCAGTTCATAGATCCCTCCTGAGTGTGGCCAGATTCACCGCAGGCGGGTTGTCGGGAAGAGCAGCCAGAATCACCTGGCTTTCTCCTCGACTGTAGTTGCGTTCTTTCTGGTCGGGGCGTCCACTGGTATTGTCGTTTCTCTGATTGTTGTCTTTCTTTGCGGGCGCCGGCTCGGCGGGAGTCGTGGCGCGCTTGAATTCCCGGACGCGGGACTCAACTTCATAGACAAAGCGAATGTTCTCGTAATATTTCACGATTTTGCCCGACGTCTCGTAATACGTCCGGCGGATCGCGCTGGGCCGCAAATCGACATGCCGCAAATCAGTCAGCCTCACGCCAGCCAGGCTGAGTGAGATTGAGAGCGAGAAGAATGCCATACCAAAAGACATGGCAAACCTTGGCTGCTTCAGGACAGCCAAGATCGGACTCAAAGCTGCACTCGCTGCAGACGAGATCCGATCGAACCATGAAATCTGCGCAGTTGCGCTCGTGTGCAAGCGAGCCGTGTCAATCCCGCTGGTGGCAGCGAGAATGTTGTGCACCAGATGCTGCGGAGGGTCGACCTCGACTAACTGCTCCAGCCAATGTTTGCCCATCTCGGCTTCGGCCAGCAACGGCCCGCAAACCGGGCATGACTTGGCGTGCGCCTGAAACTCCTGGGCCTTGGGCCCAGTTAGAATGTGATCCAGAGCATCGCTGAGCAGAGCATCGAACTCGCTGCACTGCATGTCGTTATGGTGGTCCGCTGCCATTACATCACCTGTTTATATGTACGTTGTAGCAGGCGTGCAAGTTCCGCTCGCCCACGGTTTATTCGTGATTTGACAGTTCCCTCCGGCACCTTCAGTACCGTGGCAATTTCCTTATAATCCATATCCTGTAAGTCCCTTAATATCACTGCCTCACGCAGATCCGGCGACAGTTTCTGCAGCGCGCGGTGTACGGTCTCGCCGACTTGCTGACTCTGTGCCCGCGCGTCGGGGGCTACAGTGCTGTCCTGAAGTTGTTCGCTTAATGGCATGGCATCTTCACGCTCCGAAAGCGGCGCGTCAAGTGAATCCGTGACTCGATCCTGCTTGGTCTTACGAAAATGGTCGACAAGCAGGTTCCGAGCCATGGTCGTAACCCACGTCATGAACGCCCCCCGGTCGATGTCGTAGGTGTTCAACGTGCGGTACATTTTGATGAAGACCTCTTGCGTGAGGTCTTGGGCATCGTCAGCCGACCCGGCAAAACGATAGCAAATGTTATAAATTCGGCGGTGATAGTGCTGCACGAGTTCTTCCCAGGCGACCGCGTCGCCGGCCAGGCAGCGACGGACAAGCAGCACGGCGACTTGGGGATCTTCCAACCAGCACTCCGGGGAGCTCTTGGTTTGACGCCGGCACCGCAGCCATCACTTCTGCCGGCCATCAACAGCACAAGACAATACGCCTGTACCACAACAGAAGTTCGAGGTTGTGTGAAACAGAGCATTTTAGCAGGATGACTGGAGATGGCGAATATAGGGCGAATGCGACGATTCACAAGCCGTGGCCTTCTCCATTGTCGTCCCGAGCGAAGTCGGCCCGAGTGCCTTGCGACTCGGGTGTAGAGTCGAAGGACCTCACGTCTCCGTGCTGCTTCGGCTGGCGATTCGGGGAGTTCGCAGCACTGCTCTGCCTTGAAGGGAACTCCTTGGTGGGCCGTCACTGGCTGTCGACAGGCACGGGGTCGCTCGACTTCGCAGGATCGTTCGTCAGCGAACGATCCTGCTCCGCTCGGGATGACAAGTTGGATTGCCCGTGCAGCGTGGACATTCTTGTCCGCGCTTATTCGCTGGTGAAGTAGTCCACCGTCACCGGATTCTCGAACAGCGAGTAATCTCGCGTGACCACGGTGATCCCGCTATCGGTGACGAAGTAGCGCTGGCGATCGGCTTCGGTGTCATAGCCGATGGTGGTTCCTTCGGGAATGTGAACGTCGCGGTCAATGATGGCTTTGCGAATCCGGCAATGGCGCCCAATATTGACGTGCGAGAACAAGATGCTGGCATCGATTTCGCTGTAGGAATTCACCCGCACATCGGGCGAGAGCACGCTGTTTTTCACCATGCTGCCGGAAACGATGCACCCTGCAGAAACGATTGAATCCAGCGCGGTTCCGGTTCGTCCGGGCTCGGCAAACACGAATTTGGCAGGCGGATACTGCCGCTGGAAGGTGCGGATGGGCCATCCTTCGTCGTACAAGTTGAATACCGGCGACACTGAGACGATGTCCATATTGGCTTCGTAGTAGGCCTCGAGCGTGCCCACGTCCCGCCAATAAAGTGCTTCTTTCTTGTTTTCGTCAACGAAGTCAAAAGAGTAAACCCGGTAGTCATCCACCATTTTGGGAAGAATATCTTTGCCGAAGTCATGGCTGGAGTTGGCGTCTTCAGCATCTTTGAGCAACACCGGGATTAAGACGTCAGTGTTGAAGATGTAGACGCCCATGGAGGCCGAGACCTTTTCCGGGTTGTAGGGCGAACGCAATTCGGTTTGCTTCGGCTTCTCCTGGAATCCATTCACCCGGCTGTCGCTGTCGATGTCCACTACACCAAAGCGAGAAACCTCGGAGGGATCCACCTGAATCGTGGCGAGGGTCACGTCAGCGGCGGAGTCGGTATGCTGCTTCAGCATGAGCCCATAATTCATCTTGTAGATGTGGTCGCCCGAGAGGATGAGTACGTGCTGCGGCTGCTCCGAGCCAATAGAATAAATATTCTGATATACCGCGTCGGCCGTGCCCTGGTACCACTCTTCGCTCACCCGCTTCATGGGCGGCAGCACTTCAATGAACTCTCCCATTTCACGGGCCACAATGTTCCAGCCTTCGCGGATGTGGCGATTCAGCGAGAGCGCTTTGTACTGGGTAAGAATGTAAACCCGACGCAGGTCGGAGTTGACGCAGTTGGAGAGCGTGACATCGATAATGCGGTAGTTGCCACCGAAAGTGACCGCTGGTTTGGCCCGGTCACGGGTGAGTGGATACAGACGCTCCCCCGCTCCTCCTGCCAACAACACTCCCAGAGTGTCCTTCATCGGGTTTCCGCTTGGATGACGTTAGCAGCGCACTGGATGCGTCGCGAAGCTCAGACTACCGCATCGAGCTCAGAAACGCTAAATACTAGCATAGAGAATACGGAACCGCCGGGGGCCTCAAGCGAGAGTTTCTGGCTGTCGACCGATCGAATGGCGGATAGAACAAGAAGCCGGGAACTGCTTTCCGGTGCTACACTACGTTAACTGCATGGCAAACAACGGCCGTTCCCACACTCTGCTTTGGATTGTGATTGGAGGCGGAGCATTCTTTCTTTTCGTGCTGGCGGTTTTCACGCTGGTCTATCTGGCTATGCACGCCGGCGGAGAAGAAACTTCGCTGACCACTTTCGGTGACAAGATCGGAGTAGTGGACCTCGAAGGCGTGATTCTTGATCCCAAGACGGTTGTCCCGCAGATCAAGAAGTTTGGCGATGATGAGTCGATTAAGGCCATCGTCCTCCACGTTAATTCGCCCGGTGGAGGGGTCGCGGCATCCGAAGAAATTTATCGTGAGGTTAAGCGGGTTCGGGAAGAAAAGAAGAAACGAATTGTGGCTTCGATTGAGACCGTGGGGGCGAGCGGGGCCTATTACGTTTCCTCGGCTACGAACAAGATCTATGCCGACAACGGCAGTATTGTCGGTTCAATCGGCGTGATTGCCGAGTGGGTCAACTACGGCGATCTGATGCGCTGGGCCAAGCTGAAACCGCAAATTTTGAAAGTTGGAGAATTTAAGGACACGGGCGATCCCACTCGCGAAATGACCCCAGCGGAGCGGGCCTACATGCAGTCGTTAATCGACAATATGTATGGACAGTTTATTCAAGCGGTTGCCGATGGACGGCATGCGAACAAGGAAAACATCAAAGCTATCGCTGATGGTAGAGTCTGGACCGGCCAGGAGGCGCTGGAAATACACCTGATCGATCAGATCGCGGATTTTCAAGCAGCGGTCGAAGACACCGCGAAGTCCGTGGGGATTAAAGGCGAACCTACTCTGGTACACCCGGAGCGCAGGCGTGAAACCCTCTTCGATTTACTCTTCGGCGATCTGTCACAATGGCTGCCGACCAGAGAAAAGCTCCTGGAAGACCATTTAGGTTTCTACTATTTGTGGAAGTGAAGCCTCCGGCTGAGCCGAAATTGCTCTTGCGGAGAAGCCCTGAAATTTGAGAAGGTTATGCAGACTGCAAGGCGGGCTAAGAGCCAAGCTGAACAGTCCCCGGGGTGAACCCCTGATACGGAGCGAAAAGGCGTTATGACAAAGGCGGACTTGATCGACGAAGTCTCACGGCTGGCGGAGCTGACGCGCAAAGACAGCGAAGTCATTGTAGAGACGATTTTTGACAGTATTGTGCGCTCGCTTCGAGTAGGCGACAAGATCGAGATTCGTGGATTTGGCAGCTTTCGCACTCGTCAGCGCAAGCCTCGCGTAGGGCGCAATCCCAAGACCGGCGATCGGGTGGAAGTTCCAGCCAAGAAGATCCCATTCTTCAAACCCAGCAAGGAATTAAAGGACTTAGTTAATACCGGAGTTAGTGAAGCCGCACCGCCGCCGGCAACTCCGGCGTAAGAGTCAAATAGGACCAACCGATAACCTTTTCCAAACCGGTAGTGCATCAGTTTGAATTTCGCACAGGTATTACCGGTCGCGTGCATCATCCGGAGCACTGCCAGGGATTGGTACTTCCACGCGAGATTCCTCGCCCGCTGGTGAAAGCGCGGGGCTTCGGAATGACGCCTCGGTATTAAGGGCGAAAATTCAACTGAGACACTACTCAGAACTCGGTGTCTCAGTCGCGGATGGCTTGATGGAGATTGGGATCAGGGTCCCACTCGGAAAACTAAAAGAGCATATGGAAGACTGGTTCCGGCGCAAGAGCTATCTACCAAAGAGCGCTAGCTTAGTGCTGACCGAACTTGACTGAACCGCCTTGCTCGACCGCAGGGTTGCGCCGCCATGCCAAAGGCGCGCCTTTTCTGGTAGGGACGGCTGTTCTGCACCTGCCGATGTTGCGCTCACAGGTCTATTTATCGTAATGCAATAATGAAAACACGTCGTACTGCTTTAGTTTTTCGCGGCCCTTCAGAAAATCCAGCTCAACCACAAACCCGAGTCCGGCAATCTCCGCGCCCAGCGATGTCGCCAGCTTGGTAGTGGCTTCCGCAGTGCCACCCGTGGCGAGCAGGTCATCGGCAATGATAACCCGCTGCCCCGGCTGAATCGCATCCTTGTGAATCTCCAGCGTATTCGTCCCGTACTCGAGCGCGTAATCATAACGAGCAGTCTCGGCGGGAAGCTTGCCCGGCTTGCGCACCGGAACAAATCCCGCATTCAGGCGATAAGCCAGCGCCGGGCCAAAGATAAATCCGCGCGCTTCCATTCCCAGCACCAGGTCAATGTCTTTGTTCAGGTAGTGCTCGGCCAGGGCATCGATCAGGATCGCCAACCCCAGTTTGTCTTTCAAAAGAGTCGTGATGTCATAAAAAAGGATTCCCTTCTTGGGAAAGTCCGGAACCTCACGGATGAGCTTCTTCAATGGCTCGCAATTCATGACCTTAGCCGAAGCAGAATCAGGCGGCATCACCACGCTCCTTCGATACGAAATGTTGTCAGGTCCGGGACCGGCTTGACTTCGAACTCCTCGACATCATCGACCCGCGCAGCGCGCGGACCTTCGCGCAGACGCGAGCGCAAGGCGGAAAGCTGTTCAGGCATACCCATGGCCAGCACTTCCACGCTGTTATCGGGATTGTTGCGCACCCATCCCGCAATACCCAGAACATGCGCTTCACGCTCTACGAACCAGCGGAAGCCCACACCTTGCACTCGTCCCCGGACCAGAAAACGGCGAGCCTGCGTGGATTTCTCAGTGGAAGTCATCGTTCCGGAATACCGAATTGAAGTAAAAAGGCAGAAGTAATCAGTTTCTGGGCTACCGAATTTAGCCTCTCACTTCTGAATTCTGGCTTTTTTACGCTCGGGATAAATACACGCCCTCAGCCGTGTCCACTTTGATCCTTTCTCCTTCGTTAATGAACGGCGGCACCTGCACCACCAGCCCCGTCTCCGTCTTCGCCGGCTTGGTCACGCTGGAAGCCGTGGCGCTCTTGAGTCCGGGCTCAGTCTCCACAACGGTAAGCTCGACCGTCTGTGGAAGTTCGATTCCGACGGCCTTCCCGTCGAAGAATTCCACTTTGATCTGCAAGTTGGGAATCAGGTAATCGACGGCATCGCCAAGAATGTCTTTGGTCAGATGCGTCTGCTCATAATTGGAAGTATCCATGAAGTAGTAACTGTCGCCGTCGTTGTAGAGATACTCCATCTCGACCTCGTCGACGTTGATTTTCTCGATCGGGTCGGGCGAGCGGAACCGGTGCTCAAACATAGCTCCCGTGCGCAAGTTGCGCAGTTTTGCCTGGATAAAAGCGCGCAGGTTGCCGGGAGTGCGATGCTCCACGCTGAAGACAGAGTGCAGATCATTGTTGTGTTTAATGATCATGCCGGGACGAAGCTGGGTCGCAGGAATAGCCATTGCTGAATTGATCTCCTTTAAAATTGCGGCTGGCCAGCGGAAGGCGGGCCATTCTCTCCGCCAGACAGGTGGCGAGTACTCTTGGTTATTTTATACAGCTTGAAGCGCATTGGGAAAGCCGAGTGGTGCGTGCCGATTGCAAATACTCGCAGTCCCCCCTCTGGGGCGGCTAAAATAGCTGGAGATGAATCCAAGATGACCATCCAGTGAATGGAGTGTTGCTTATGCGCGAGGGAAATTACGAAGCGTTGGAACCGAGCCGTACGGGTACAGCCATCACGTTCTTTTTGATTGGCCTGGGAGCGGGGGCGCTGATTGGATTGCTCTTTGCTCCGAAGCCCGGCAAACAGATGCGAAAAGAATTGCGGCGCCGGTACGAAGACGCACGCGAAACCATTGAGGATTGGAAGGAAGACGCAAAATCTGCCGCCGAGGATGCGTTAGAGCGCGGCGCTGAGCTTGCCGAGGAACTGCGCGACCGCGTGACCCCGCTAACCAAAGCTGGCCGCCGCAAATAAAATCAGCTTGTCTGGCCTATCAACCGAAGATTGCGAAGAAAAATCCTTTGACCTTGCCAAAGAAGCCGTGGTGAGGCGCTTTGGCAGGCTGAAGGACAGCCACTTGCAACCAGGCGGGGCGGGGGATATCGCGAACTGGCAAGAGTTCAGCTTCGTGGGTCGGTGCCAGCCTCGCTTGGTGCGTATCGTCCGCGGGTTCGTTTGCACGGAACACAAATGGGACGTCCACCTGTACATGAAGTTCATTAGGCTTCGACGGCGGCAGCGCTGCGGTTTCCGGTGCCGGAGACGTGTTGCTGCCGGGCGAGCGTGCCTCAGGTGATGCGTCCTCTGCGGACTGCGCTACTTGCTGTGACGACGGCGGCCCGGTGTCAGGAGCTGTCTCAGGCGCAGAGGCACGCATAACCTCCGGGGCTGGCGCCGGACAGCCGCAACTGCTGCCTATTGCTGAGCTGGCCGTTCTTAATTGCCCGGAGTGAAACATCACCTGCTGCGCTGGCGTTACCTGGTAAGTACCGTCTCCTAATACTTCAGAAATGATTATGGACGCAGTGTTTCCCGGTAGAGCCTGTACGCAGGTATTGCCGCGCAGGTCGGCACTGATTGCGTAGTGAAATTCTCCCGGCCCCGCCAGCAGGATTCGAAAATCCGGGGTAAGGATCGAATCCGAAGAAGCATCCAGCGCATAATGCGCTTCGAGCGAACCCGTGCTCATGCCCAACATCAGTGATCGTGCATTCTGCGACGGGGTAACTGAGACGGTCGTTCCCGGGCAAACTCGTATTTCCCCTTCACGTCCCAAACTCAACACGGCAGTGTCAGAGCCAGCGGTAATCGAGGAGCCCGCAGTCAGGCGGTTATCCGCGAGACTGACTGTCCTCTCCCCGGTGGAACTGATCGGCACGATGGTTCGCGGAGGCTCCGGAGTGAATGTCGGAATCGAAGTTGCTTTAGGCCCACTCTCCGCTGCATGCAAGCGGACCATGAGCCGGTTCCCGGCCGCATCCCAGGAGTAATCGAGCGGCTGGATCAGATCGATGACGATCCGGGCAACAGAGTCCTGAAACTGGCCCATGCGGACCCCCGCCACCGCGTTGCTTCGAAATACAATTCGCTTCTTGTTACCGGACAGGCGCGCATTGGGTAGGTCAACGACGATCCGTGCCGGATTGTCCAGCTTGCCGATCGCAGGCACGAGGGGACGGTCCGAAATGATTTCCAGCGCACACCCCTGGTAGTCGGGAATCATGCGGATGGATCGGATCGTAATGTTGCTTTGACTGCTGGCCGCAAGCGCCTGCCCATTCAGTGCGGCTGCAAGGGGATGCAGGGGGATAGTGCCAAGCAGCAGCCCGCCCAAGACAGAAGAAATGCGAAAGAAGCTCATCTCCGCAGTGCGTTTCTCTTACGATAGCACGGTATTTAGGAGAAGGAAGATTACACTTAGGTTCCAGTCGAGGGTTCTGGTTTTCGCTGGATTAGGGTTCCGAGAGGAACTCGTATTCATCGATCACGGCCGCCACGGCAACTTTGCCCTCTGGCGTGGCGTCATCCACCCTGACGACTTTTCCTTTGCAACGGACACGGATGCTCTCCGTGAGGGTAATCTCCGGTGGCAGGGTAAGGGTGAATTCGATAGATGAGCCGGCGGCAATGGCGGAATCCACGTAGAAACAGATGCCACGGGCGCTCACATCGCGCGTCTGCGCGGTCTTCTCCTGCTGCCCATTTTGAGCATAGCTGACCGATACCGGTAGGCGTAGGGCAAAGCGACGGGTGGCACGCTTGTTGTCCTGCGTCGTCTCGACCATGGACCCCTCCAATGAGAATGTAGTCTGGCTTGTCGCGGCCACCCTGTCAAGACACTTTCAAGGCGATAGGCGTGCTAGCCTCATGTTATCTGCCGCTTGCGAGCTCCAAAGGGCATTTTGCGATATGCTGTTAAGTCGTTCCAGAACCATGGTTTTCGTCCTCGACAACTACGACTCCTTTACCTACAACCTGGTCCAATATCTGGGTGAACTGGGCCAGCAGGTGGTGGTCCGCCGCAACGACCAGGTCACAGTCGCGGAGGTGGAAGCCATGCACCCGCGCCATATCGTGATTTCGCCCGGACCCTGCACGCCGGCGGACGCCGGCATCAGCGTCGGTCTGGTACTGCGGTTGGGGGACAAAATTCCAATATTGGGGGTTTGCCTTGGACATCAGGCAATTGGTGCGGCCTTCGGAGGTGAAATTGTGCGCGCTCCCAGATTGATGCATGGGAAGACCAGCGAAGTGATGCACGACAACAGGACTATCTTTCAGGGCATGCCCATGCCGCTGACCGCGACTCGTTATCACTCGCTGATTGTCGACGAGGAAAGCCTGCCCGCTGAACTAGAAGTCAGCGCCTGGACGTCAGATGGAAACGGCTCACGAACCATCATGGGGCTTCGGCACAAA
>Ga0187782_10002096_pt1 | contig 14632 bp, 12 predicted proteins | sample 0715_SJ02_MP15_2_FD_132454 | JGI IMG/M metagenome (GOLD analysis project Ga0187782, IMG submission 132454) | Tropical peat soil microbial communities from peatlands in Department of Meta, Colombia - 0715_SJ02_MP15_20_MG | ecosystem: Environmental > Terrestrial > Soil > Wetlands > Peat | place...
CAGCGGAAACATCACGGTGGTGGACGGTACCTCGAATACCGCGGTTGCCGTTGCCGACGCAAATTCGGTCAACCCCTTGGCCATTGCGGTGAATCCGGTGACCAACACCATCTACTTCGCCGACGGCACCACGGGCAGCGTGGCGGAAATCACCGAACAGCAGGTGCAGCCCAATCCGCTGGTGACGTGGATCGAACCGCTGGCAAATAACCAGACGACCAGCACGACACCCACATTCAATCTAACTGCATACAGTTCGTTCTCGCCAACGGCTCCCACACCGCAGGCGGTGTGGTATCAGATCGACACCTGGCAGGGGACGTGGACGCGAGCGACCGGCACGGCGCCGAACTTCACGATTACCACACCAACGCTATCTTTGGGCACGCACATTCTTTACGCCTTCGCCACCGACGGACAGGATGCGACCTCGACCGGAATGGGCCAGCAGTTGATCGGCAGCATGGCGGCGTATGTGTTTACGGTGACGGCAGCGCCGGCGGCGCCAGTCCGCGGCTGTCAGGGAAGGATTTGTCGGTTATAGCGAGCCAACGCGGAGAAAGCTTTGATTCAGTTCAGGAAAACAATGCAGGTTCCTCGAATTCGCGAAATTGCCTGGAAAGCGGGCAATTTCGCTTTGCCTGGAATGACAGAGTTGAACCCAGTCAGAGTGACCAACTGAAACTAAATCCAAGTTTCCTTAGGTCAAAATTCGAATTTTGCGGCGATCTGCATCAGCCGCGGGGAGGCTGCTCCTACGACTTGTCCAAAGTGGGGGTCGTTTACTTCTCCATCGACTGACGCGGGGCTGTAGAACTGCGCGTGATTGAACAGGTTGAAGGCTTCGGCGCGGAATTCCAGCGACTTGGATTCCGTGAGCTTCAGGGTCTTGCTCAGGGTCATGTCGAAATCGTTGATGCCCGGTCCGAAGAAGAAGCGGCGGGGCACGTTGCCGAGTTGTCCGAGAATTTCGGTGGTGAAGGCCGCCGGGGTGTTGTTGAAGGCCGGGCTTCCGCCTCTGGGATTGGTGTTGAGGTCGAGTGGCGCGCCGTGATATTCGGGCGTATCGAGCAGATAGTTGTTTACGCCATTGCCGAGTGTTCCCAGCAGAGACCGATCTGAGTCGTCCATCAGAGTGACGGGGAATCCGGTGCTGAAGCGCACCGTGCCGGCAAGGCTCCATCCTTCGGTCAGGCGGCCGGGGCGCTTGAATAGCGTGTCGAACGGAAGCGCAGTCTTATAACTCGCGACCAGGTTGTGGCGCATATCCCAGGCGGAAAGGGCGCGCGTGGCACGGAGATTCAGCGGGTCGAGTTGCTCACCGAGATTCGATCCCTGGTCGATGGAATTGCTGTAGGTGTAGCCAATCAGAAAATTCGCGTGCTGACCGACATAGCGGAGGTTGGCTTCGAGTGCGTTGTAGGCGGAGTTTGCGATGGTCTTTTGCGCGGTGACTTCTCCGTAGTCGGGGCCAAGACCGGCGCGAGTGCCGTGATAGGTTTGGCCGCGGGCGCTGGTGAGGAGCGCGCCTTCGCCGAACGGTCCGCAGGTCGGACTTGCCGGCGCGACTTCATTGGGCTGGCTCAGGCTCAGGCACAACGCCTGGTTGCCGGGATTGGTGGAAACTATCCCCAGAATGTGGTGGCCTTCATTGCCGACATAACTTACGGTGAGAAGCGTGCCGGGGGTGATCTGACGTTCGAATGAGAGCATGTAATTCTCGGTATAGGGCACAACGTTGCGATAGTAGAAGTAGGGATCGCCGGCGATGGGAATCACGCTGGACCAAAGGAACGATGTGTCGGGGTTGCTTGCCGACACATTGTGCGGGGGAAACGTCAGTGGAAATGGATTGGTGTTCTGCGTGCCATTCGCAGCGCTGACGAAAGGCGAGGCCAGCAACGGAGGCTGCGGGGTGAGATAGGTATAGCCGAACGGCGGCACGGCATACATGATGCCGGCCGCGAGTCCGGGAAATGCGGTGTAGAAGAGGCCATAGCTGGCGCGGATGCTGCTCTGTCCGCTATTGCCGAACATCTTGTGGAGAAGGCCGCGGTCGAAGGCCGGGGCATAGGCTAGTCCGATGCGCGGAGCAAAGTTATCGGCTTTTGACGGAGAAATGGTGCTCGGAATCCCAGGGTCGCCGGGGACCACGAGTCCTTGCGGCGCATTTGGATACAGCAGCGATTGCCGCCCAGGGATGATGGTCTGAATCTCGTTGTATTTCTCCCAGAACGGCATGATGTAGTCCCAACGCAGTCCGGCGTTGATCGTCAAGTCGCTGCGGGCACGCCAGCTATCCTGCACGAATAATCCGGCGTAGCGGTCACGGAGATAAAACGGTTCGCCCGAGGATTGGGTGAAGTTGCTGGGAACTCCGATGAGAAAATCGGCGAAGGCCGATCCGGTCTCGGTGCCGGCAATGTTGAATGTGCCGTTGAATGTAGCGTTGGGATGCTCGTTAACCTGATCCGTGTGAAATTGCGCGCCGAACTTCAGAGTGTGGGAGTGCACCACCTTGGAGACTAGATTACTTAAATAGAGAGTGTTGTTGACCTGGGTTTCGTTGGTGATGGGGACGCCCATGACGAACGTTGGAAAGACAATGTTTTCCACGCCGGCAAATTGCGGCGCTTGCACGGTGAATCCGGGTTGGCCGGACGCAGTAACGAATCCCTGCTGCGCCAGGCTGACGCCCAAGCCGCCGCGGGGCTGGCCGATCACGTTGGCATAGCGCAGAAATCCGGCGTGAAATTCGTTGACCGTGCTGTTGCCGAAGGCTTTTACGTCGCCCACGCTGAAGAATTGGGCGCGGCCAAAATTCACAGCATTAAATCCCGGAATGGTCGCGCCGCCTTGCTGGCCGGGATATGGGTTGTCCAGGCGATAGCTGTCGAAAAAATAGTAGGAAGAGATTTGGCCCAGGCGGGTATTGGCGTCGATGCGCCCGGAGAATTTATCGTCGTGCAGATTCTGCAAGTAGGCCGACGTGGCGAATTGATTGGCTCCGTCGTTGGGTGAAGGAATGTACTGCAGCAGGTTCTGCGCCGGGGTGGACCACGCGGTTGCCGGAACGGCTGCTGCCGGAAAAACGCAGGTTGCGCTGGTGCATCCCGCCGAGTAGTAGGGTTCGCCGGAATAGACCGTGTACCCAAGTTTTTGGGAAAGTAGCGAGGCCAGCGAAGCGCCGCTGACATTTCCGGTGAGCGTGCTGGCGAGATCGGACAGATTGCCGCTTCTGTCCTGCAGCGATGGAACCGAGATCAGGCCAGTCTCAATGCCTTGATCCATGCGCGTGCCTTGATAGTCGGAGAAGAAGTAAATTTTCTGGCGAAGCAGCGGGCCACCGAAGGTTCCTCCAAACTGATTCTGGCGAAACGCCGGCCGGGTGGGATCGAAATATCCGCGGGCATCGAGCGCGGTGTTGCGCAGGAACTCAAACGCGCTGCCGTGAAAAGCGTCGGTGCCCGATTTTGTAATCACCGTGATCATGCCGCCGTTGTAATTGCCGTATTCCGGATCGAAATTATTGGTCAGGACGCGGAATTCGTCGATGGAGTCGAGATTGGCTACGATGGAAGTGCCCCCGTTCATGTGCTCTTGCACGTCGATGCCGTTCATCATGAAGCCGTTCGACGACTCACGTTGGCCGTCGATCGAGAGATTGCCTGGATTCAGATCTCCGGAAGGATCGAGACCGCCGGTAACTCCCGCCATGATCACGGAATTCGGCAGCAGTGTGCTCACAGGGGTTACGCCGGGTTGAATCGGCAGCAGGTCGGTGTAGCTGCGGCCGTTCAGGGGGAGGGACGTCATCTGCTGGGCGGTCACCAGTTCGCCAAGATGCGTGGCGACGGTGTCCACCTGAATCTCAATAGCCGTGCTGCCACCTTCCACCGTGACCGATTCTTTTTGCTGCGCGACGATTAGAGTTGCATCCAGGCGAATTGCTGAATCGGTATCGATGATCAGGTCAGCTTTCTGCTCCGGCATGAAGCCTGCCGCGTTGATCGCTACGTCGTAATGCCCAACCGGCAAATCGGGGAAGGAATAAAAGCCTTCGCCATTGGAAGTGGCCGAGAACTGCGACTTCAATGCGCGATTGACGAGCGTAATTTTGGCTTCCGGGATGACCGCACCGGTCGAATCCTTCACTGTGCCGGAGAGGCTGCCGTTGGCGGCGGCAAAAAGTGCTGGAGCGCAAAGCAGCCACGCGGTGAATAGCGTCCAGACCCAAGATCTGCTCACGGTTTGTATGGACCTTGGAGCGGGACGGGCGTGTGCGTGTGGGTCCGCGAGAGTTTCTAGGATTTGTGTCTTTTTCGAGTCTGGCATGAGCTCCGGAGGACGACGAAATTGAAATTGAATTTCATTTTCATAATGCTCCGGACTGGGCTTTCCGTGCTGTGATTCAAATCACGCACTGCTGTGCGCTCAAAGAGGAGATTTCGCCGAGGCTTACTTGGACCCATTCTGCCGGGGGTTCCGGGTGGGGCTCGGCGTGCTCGGCTCCGCCTTCGCTGCACGGACGAGGCGTCCGCCTGCATGGTTCGTGGTCGATTCGACGGCTAGTGGCTGGTGGGTTGGAGTTCGTCGAGCAGGGGGCGGAGGGCGTTTACGGAGATGCCTAGCGTGCCTCCGGAGAAGCCGTCCATGAAGGCGGAGTTGACGCCGATGACTTCGCCCTGGGAGTTGAAGACGGGGCCTCCGCTGCCGCCGTGGGCGGTGGGGGCGTCGTAGATGAGCTTGTCGCCGACGATGTCGCCGAGGTGGCCGCAGGTGGTGGAGGGGCGGATGAGCGAGAGCGCGGCCAGTTCGCTGGCGGCGCTGATATCTCCGTGGCGGTAGGCGAGGTGGCGGTAGATTCCTTCGGGTGATTTGGCGACCATGCCGGCGATACCCATGGGATATCCGATGACCGTGACGAACTGGCCGGGAGCGGCAGGGGATTTAGAGAGCGGCAGGGCGGGCAGGCCGCGGATGGTGGAGGAATCTTCAACGCGAAGGACGGCGAGATCGGAAGTCTTCGAGGCTGCGGCCGGCAGCAGGCTTATAGGCGTGGGTGAGTTGGGGAAGAAGATGACCAGGCTTTCGAGCATGGCGGTGGCGCCGTGGTCGAGGAGGTGTTGGGCGTCGGGGTCGCCGTACCAGGGCTCGGCGACGTGGCGGTTGGTGGCGATGAGGCCGCCCGAGACCAGGAACCCGGTGCCGGAGACGCGGGCGCGGATTTCAGGCCGGCGGTCGGCGTAGCCGACGTGATAAACCCCATAGATGTAGCCGATGGAGTTGCGATAGCGGTTGAGGACGACGGCGGGCATGGACTGCTCCTGGCGGAGCTGGGCGACTTGGGCGGTGAGGGCGTGGATCTGGTTCTGGAGGTCGTCTTGAGTGGGATCGGCGGGGGATGGTTGGGCAGCCTGCAGCGTGTAGTAATGGTAGGCGGCGAATGAGCCGGCGAGCAGGACCACGGCCAGGACGATTTGCATCATTTGAGCCCAGAGGTCGCAGACGGGCTCGGGGTTGGGCGTGGCGGGGGGTGGATCGGAAGGTTGGTGGGTCTCGGCCATGAGGTTCTGGAAGGATCATCTTCGCCGGTTGGGGGCGGGATCGCCACGGTACTGAGGGAGATGTACGGGGGTTATGGGGAGAGACGTTGGACCTTCCACATTGGCTCTTAGCTTTTTCGCGTCGGTGCGCCGTTTGGCCTCGGCATGTCGTGGTTCCCAAGTCTCGCAAAGGCGGCGAGACGTGGGGCATCCCCATTTTCCTACTCTGATTATTATTGGCTGTGGCCGGCGCAGTGCATTACGCCGAGATAGGCGCTCCAGGGGCCGACTGCTTCGCGATATTGGTGGGCCATGGTGCGCGAGATCTGGTGCAGGTGCGTTAGGTCATGGGCTGCCCACGCGGCCAGCAACTCTGACAGCGTGCATACGCCCAGGGCGGGATGGCGGCCGCGGCGGGCCAGGTCATCCGGGGTTAGATTCAGGGTCCGGAGCGCGGTCAGGTTTTCGGATCGCAGGCGGGCGAATTCGTCTAAGAGCCGGGTTAGCGATTTTCCCTGACTTTCTCGCGCTTGCGCCCAACGGTCGAAGGGATCGAACGCACGCGACTCGCCGGATTCGAGAATCCTTCTGGCGCGCGGCATCCAGTCGGTGCGTTCGCCGTGGATCAGGTGGCCGATGACATCGTAGGGGCTCCAGGTGTTTTGGCCCTCGTTGGTCGTTCCCTCGTTAGTCATGGTCCAGGCGTCGGGGAGATCGCGTAGCAGCGCGTTCAGCGTGGCGGGCGTGCGGGAGAGAAGCGAGATGGTGTGGTCGAGATGGTGAGGCATGGCGCTCCTTTGTTTCCCTTTGGATGTTTAGGATGACTTGGCGATGCCGAGGCGCTCGGACATTTCTTGGTAGAGGAAGCCTTCGCCGAGGCGGTAGGGCTGGACCCATTCGCCGTCGATGACGAATTGCGGGACGGCACGCTTGCCGGTGTGGCGGAGGACTTCCTCAGCGGCGCCGGGGGTGGTTTCGATGTCGATTTCGGTGTAGGGGATGTGGTGCTGGTCCAGGAAACGCTTGGCGGTGCGGCAGTCGGGGCACCAGAAGGCGGTGTAGAGAATGAGTTGCATTTCCAAGAATTTAAACACAGAGGACACAGAGGATCACAGAGTCTCACACATGTTCGAGTTCATGGTGGGTGCGGTCGTTGACTACGTTGCCGGTGTTGAGCGTTGACTTGGGTTCGAACAGCAGGAACCAGCATTCTTCATCAGCGGCGGGTTTGTGTTCGACGCCGCGGGGGACGACCACGAACTCGCCTTCCTCAATCCATTCGTGGTGCTCGCGCTGATCCTTATCGCGGTAATGCATGCGGAAGCGGCCTTTGACGACCAGGAAAAGTTCGTCTTCGTGTTCGTGATGATGGAAGATGAATTCGCCTTTGATCTTGTCGAGCTTGACGCATTGTCCGTTGAGTTCGGCGGCGATGTAGGGCTTCCAGAGTTCGGTGATCTGGGAGAATTTTTCGGCGAGGTTGACTTTGGGCATAGCAGTGGGATGGGCGCGGGGCGGGAAAGGTCGCAGAGAATTCGTGCGACGGGACGGTTCGCAAGGCGGGCGACCCTACGTTAGACGAAGCTCCCCCTTCGCTTCGCTCAGGGTCGCGGGGCGGACCAATGGGTCCGCCCCTACACGAGCTTCTAGAGGCCTTGGGTTGCCGCGCTGGAGTGCGGGTTGTGCAGCGTGAGGCGGATGCCGCGCTGGTCGTTGAGTTTGGTGGTGGCGGTCCAGTCAACGTCGGAGCTGCTGATGACGCCGGAGCCTCCGCCAATCAGCGTGTAAGAGATGCGGTTGTCCTGGTAGCCGTAGCCGCTGACTGAAAGAATCGTGCCGGAGGTCAGGACGAAGACGGGCATGCCGGGAAGCGTGACCAGCCTGGCGGGATCGGGGAGTGCGGCCTGGACGGCTGGTTGGGAGTATGTCGCCAACGAAGCGTGAACCGAAGCTTGGGCTCCGACTGCCACATCAGCATTTATGGCAAGCTGCGGGCGCGCGCTCAGCTGGGCGTTGTTGTAGGAATCCATGTGGAAGTAGTGCCATCCGGGGCCGAACGTCTGGGCGATTTGCGGAATTTCGACGTCGTCCATGAGGCGGAGGGTGAGCGGGGTTTCGCCTTTGAGAGTGGGGCGCGGGCCGCGCAGGGGCAGGGTAATCACTTTCCAGGGCCAGAGCGGCGGTAGCATCCACTCCACTACGTCGCGCTTGGCGTGGCCTTTGCCGTCGATGGCGCCGGTTTTGTCGACTTTGTAGCCGCGGGTGGCGATAACTTTGGCTTCGAGCGGCAGATCGCCGGAAGGCAGGCCGATGCGATCGAACTGGATTTTGAGATAGCCTTTGCCGACCAAATGGCCGGGATCTTTGGCGGACTCGAGATGGCCAACCAGATAGGCGCCGCGCGGGACGGCCTGCTGGCCGAATTCGGTGACGCCCTTCAGATGGCAGAGAACGGGATCGCCAACCTCGGCGGTCTTGGAGGAGAAGTTGGGCTCATTCAGGGTGCACTGCAAAAGGGTGCCGGCTGGGAGAACGATTTCGCGGGCACTAGCGCAGACGGTGAGAGCGAGGAGCGACACCACAGCGATCGCGAATACGGATTTCATTCTTCACCTCGGACGCTTACGAAGTAGCGGGCCCTGGCTGGGGAGTCCGCGGGATTTAGGAATGTAATCACAGGTGGGGGTGGAGGGTCAACGGCAGGGGCCCCCGGGTAGTGCCTGAAAAGTGCGAGTACACCCGCAGATTTCAGGCACTACCGGCCCCCGCACGAGGCGTGCGGGGCTACGTGGCTTGTGATTGAATTAAGGGCGGCTAGTTGGGGGGCTTTATGGAGACGTTGCAGGTGATGACGGTGGATTCGCCGGTGGGGCCGCTGTTTCTGGCAGCTTCGGAGAAGGGATTGGTGGCGCTGGAGTTTGACCGCAGGCAGCCGGGGCAGCAGACGATTCGTCCGAACCCGAGGGATTTGCGGGCGGAGAGTTCGGCGGTGCGGTTTGAGGAATGCTGCTTGGATGGATTGGAGGGCTCTTCACCACCCTTCGGCTCCGCTCAGGGCAGGCTCCGGACACAGAGGGACACAGAGGCCCTGCGCGCGATTCGCGTTTGTGTGCGCGAATTGGGCGAGTATTTTGCCGGTCGTCGGCGGGAGTTCAGCTTTTCGCTCGATTTGCGCGGGACGGAATTTCAGCTGGCGTGCTGGCAAGCTTTGATCGCGATTCCTTACGGCGAGACGCGGACGTATGCCGACATTGCGCGGGCGGTGGGGCGTCCGCAGGGATTTCGGGCCGTGGGGATGGCCAACAACCGGAATCCGGTGGCGATTGTGGTGCCGTGCCATCGGGTGATCGCGTCGGATGGAACGTTGTGCGGGTACGGCGGCGGGTTGCATGTGAAGCGCAAGCTGCTGGAGTTGGAAGGGGCGCTGAGCGGGAGGCTGGTGGCGTAGGGGGTAGATGTTGCCAAGGACTCCGCTTTGGATATACAATTACAATGTATATCTAAGGAGGGCCGTGCAAGTCGCAAAGTGGGGTAACAGTCTCGCCATCCGGTTGCCAGCGCAGGTGGTGGATGCGCTGAAGTTAAAAGCGGGAGACCACATCGAAATTCGCATTGCCGGCGGGCGGGCGTTTGAAGTGGGACGCGATCAGGCCCGCCAAAGAGCCTTGGCTCGTCTGATCAAGCTGAGTCGCCCTCTGCCGGAGGGATTTGTCTTCGATCGTGAAGAAGCCAATGAGCGGTAGGGCGTTCCTCGATACCAACGTGCTGGTCTATGCCGTTGTTGAGAATGATCCGCGCACGGGGCGGGCACGGGATCTGCTGGCGGCTGGGGGGACGATCAGCGTGCAGATGCTGAATGAGTTTGTCTCCGTGGCGCGGCGGAAGTTGGGGATGTCGTGGGAGGAAGTAAACGAGGCGGTAGAGGCGATTCTGGTGTTGTGCCCGTCGCCGGAGCCGATCACGCTAGCCACACACCAGGTGGCGCGGAAGATCGCCGAAGAATGTGAATTCAACATCTATGACGCGCTGGTGGCAGCGGCAGCTATTCAAACAGGATGCGCGACTTTGTATTCTGAAGATTTTCAAGATGGGCAGGTGATCGAGGGGAAGGTGACGGTGCGGAATCCGTTTTAACGCCCCGCAAAATTTGCGTCCTAGGTTTGAGTGCGATCTTTCAAGTTCGGCCGCTTGCGAACTCGCGTCCAGTACTCTTCGCGCACATCCTCATCGATAAATACAGGAAGATTGCTTACGTAGAGTCGATCGTCTCCATCATGCCGCGGTCCCGAGATCCAGTATTCATCATGATTCGCAACATCACGGTAGTTCGCCTTGAAGCCGCTGATACGGTAAAACTCTTGGTTCTTGTAATAGATCCTCAGGCCGGTTTTTGAGAAAGTCACGCGCCCGATTCGGGCCGGTCCATTCAAGCTTTCCGCCTTCGACTCGATATACATGATCCGAGAAACCTTGCGCGATTTCGGCATTTAGGGAACTCCTCGGTCGTTAGCTCACCCAATCCAGCACCTTATACCACGCGCCTGCCAGCGGCAGGAACCACGGGTTGCCGTTGTAGAGGCCCAGCGGGGCGCCCGGAAACGGGATGCCGACGAAGGGATTCTCCGGCTTATCGTCCGCAGCATGGTCCGAGGCCATGAGCCCGGCGATTTTCTGGCCTTGATATGTCGCCATGGCGACGCCGTGTCCGGCATAGCCGACGGCGTAGTACATGCCGTCGATCTGGCCGGCGTGGGGCATCATGTCGAAGGCGAAGTCGAGGGTGCCTCCCCAGACGTATTCGACGCGGGCGTCGGCGAGTTGGGGGAAGACTTCGATCATGCCGCGGCGCAGGAGGTCGGCGCTGCGGCGGATGGTCTGGCGGGTTTCGGGGAAAAAGGCGGCGCGGCCGCCGAAGAGCATGCGGCAATCGGGGGTGAGGCGGTAGTAGTAAAGGTAGTTCTTGGAGTCGTAGATCATGCGGTTGCGCGGGCTGAGTTCCTGGGCGAGTTTTTCGGGCAGGATTTCTGTGGTGATGATGTAGGAACCGATGGGGATGATTCGTTTCTGCAATGCGGGCGTGGCTGGGCCGGTGTAGCCGCTGGTGGCCACCATGACTTCGTGCGACCAGAGCGAGCCGCGGGAGGTTGTGAGCTTCCATCCCGGCTCGCCCTGGCGGGAGTCGCGTTGAATGGACGTGGTGCGGGCGTATTCGAAGAGTTCGGCTCCGGCTTTCGAGGCGGCGCGGGCGAGTCCGGCGACGTAGCGGGCGGGATTGCATCCGGCGCTGGTTTCGTCGACCAGGCCGCCGTGGTAGATAGCGGAGCCGATTTCTGCGCCGAGATCTTTTTTTTCCACCACCCGCAGTTTGTGGTTGAACTCGGCTTCGATTTGTTCGGCCTGGCGGGCGTAGCTCGCGAAATGTTTAGGTTTGCAAGCGACTTCGAGATGTCCCGAGCGGGAGAAGTCGCAGGCGATCGATTCTTCCCGCACGATTTGCTCAACGCAGTCGATCGAGGCGAGAGAGGCGTCATACATGCGGCGGGCAAGGTCGCGGCCGTACTTGGAAGCGAGTTCTCCGAAACCGAGTTTTAGCCCGGTCAGGACCATGCCTCCGTTGCGCGAGCTGGCGCCCCAGCCGATGGTTTCGGCTTCGAGCACGGCAACGCGAGCTCCGAGCTTGGCCAGCGCGCGGGCGGCGGAAAGTCCGGTGAAGCCGGAACCGATGACGGCGACGTCGACCATATCGGGCAAAGGTCGGGATGGGTCGGATGGCGGGAAGTCGGTGGTGGTGAGCCAGTAGTTAAGTTCTTGCAGGGGCATGGGATATGGAGTCCAGAGACCCAGAGAGCGCTCACCACAAGGGACACAGAGAACACTCGTCGGAACTCTGCATTCTAGCCCATGGCGACCCGGTGGTACATGTCCCTGCGACAGAGCGGCGGTGGTCTTACGACCGCGCAGGTAATCTTGCTGAGGTTACCGGATGACCCTAGTCTGGGGGCGGATGACTCTCACCTGCTTCGTGTTTTCTACGGACGAGGAAGCGGCTGGACTGATCCGCCAGGTGTTGGACGATCTCGGCGTGGCGGGAGAGTTCTGCGCGGAGGGTTTTGCGGCGGTTGAACAACTGAGCCGGCAGGCATTTCAGTTGGTGATTGTCGACTGGGACGATCAGCCGGAAGCCGGTTCGCTGCTCACGACAGCACGGCAACGCAAAGCGAGTGAACGGCCGCTGGCGCTGGCCATTGTCCGGGAGGATACGAGTGTTCCCAAGGCGCTGCAGGCGGGGGCGAATTCGGTTCTGCGCAAGCCGATCGTGGCCGGACATTGCAAGGACACGCTGGCCACCGCTCGCGATCTGTTAAAGGTGCGACAGACGTCGACGAAGAACGCGCCGGCGATTGGATCGAAAATCGATCCGAAGCCGGTGGCGAGTGAGGCACCGGAACCATCACTGCCATCGGTTGCTCCCAGCATGGAAAGCGGGAAAGAACGAGGGTGGCGCGCTGGGGAGTTTTTGCAGTCGGCTCCGGTGACTCCGGGAGCCCAGTTCGAAACCGAGCCGGACATTCCGGACGCTCCGGATCCGTCGGCAGGTGAGCCCGTGGACCCGCTGAAGGAGCTGGAACCGGTGGCTTCGTCAGTTCAGAAAGAGGCTTCGGAACCGGACGGAACGTTCCGGGAGAAACCGCGAGGGCTGGATTGGTACCTGCAGAAGCGTGGAAAGAGTCAAGGGCCGGGCCATCCGGTCGAAGCGGCGTCGCAGAACCCTGAGTTGCTGGGGTATGAACATTCCGGTTCGGCTACAGCTTTTGACACAACTAGTTCGTCGCCGACGGCAACTTCCGGCTCAGAACCTGCAGAAGGTGGCTCGAGCGGCTTCGCTCACGAAGAAGCGTCGGAAAGCATTCCGGATGAGGAGACTTCGCTCGCTGAGCCGCAAAAGCCGAGACGAGCGAGACGAGGGCGGGGCCGATCTGCGATCGCCGTGGCGATTGTCCTGGCCGGGTGCGGGATCGCGGTGGCGCCGCAGGCTCCGTGGCACGCCAAGGTGCGGACGCTGTGGAATCGCGGGCAGCAGGCGGTGCAGGCGTGGCTCAATCCGCAGTTGGTTACGCCGGTACAAGCGCCGGTTTCGCACGAAGATTTTGCCCGCGCCGGGGACGAATACAAGCTGCCGGTGGCTGAGAATATCCCGGATGCGACCACTGATCCTGCGCAGATTAAAGTGGTGCCGGCGGTCGATCCGACGACCAAAAAAACGAACAACGATGCGAGCAATGGCGAACCGGGAGCGGCGACGGCGAACGGCTCCGACGCGATTTCCGTCCAAGTGCAGCCGTCGGTTGGGGGCGGAGAGCAAGTCCCACCGCCCGCGGATGGCAGCGCGGCAACGACGGCGGTAGGGAATGCCTCGGCAAATGCTGCGAATGGCGCGCCGCATCAGGGAGACTCCTCTCCAACGATTGTTCCGAACAAGCCTCCGGCGTTGCCGAAGCCGGCGCCTCAGAAAAATCCGCAGGTGCAGTATGTTTCCACGCCGGTGAAGGTTCCTACAAGCCTGCAGTCGCAGATGGCGTCGATGACGCCCGCGGCAGGCGGAGACAAGCCGGCAGAAGCGGCCATGCCTTCGATTGAGCCGGTGAGCGTACCCGAGGCTGCGGAACGTGCGCTGCTCACCGAGCAGCCAAGCCTGGCCTATCCCGCCAATGGCGGCGGGCAGCAGGGGACGGTGATGGTGCAGGTTCTGGTGGGGCGCGACGGTGCGGTCGAGGACGCGAAGTTTCTGCAGGGATCGCTGGCGTTGGCCAAAGCGGCGGTGGAGGGTGTGAAGCAGTGGAAGTTCAAGCCCTACGTGATGAATGGGCGAGCGGTTTCGGTGCAGACGGTTTTGACGATCAAGTTCAGTCCCAAGTAGACGCCGTCCTTATTACCGAAGAGACCATTCCGGGCAGCCGCGCTGCGTTTTGGGGCATCCTAGGGATATAATGAAAGCAGTTTCTCAGGAAGTAGTTCCTTCCGGAAAAGATCACAAGCGATGTCGATGAAAACCAAAGCAGCAATTCTGGTCGCGTCCTTTGCCATACTGTCGTTCGTGGTCGTGGGGCAATGGGGCGGAGTGCATGCCTCCTCGAACGACGGCTCTTACCGTCAACTGCAGGTGTACAGCGAAGTGCTTTCGCGGGTGCGCAGCGAGTATGTGGAAGAGCCGAACCTGCCGAAGGTCACGGACGGAGCACTGCATGGGTTGTTGGAGTCACTTGATTCCAACTCCAGCTATCTGTCGGCCGACGCGTACAAGGCCTTCAAAGAGCGCAAGGCTGATGGCAATGCCGGGATCGGCGCCGTGGTGTCGAAACGGTTTGGCTATGCGGCGGTGGTGGCTGTGCTGCCGGGATCGCCGGCAGAAAAGGCTGGGATTGAAGCCACAGACATCTTTGAGTCGATTGACGGGCAGAGCACGCGCGACATGTCGCTACCCGAGATTCGCAGCCTGATTGCGGGCGCGCCGGGAACGAGCCTCAACGTGGAGGTGGTGCGGGCAAGGCGCGCGGAGCCGCAGAAGATTTCGATCACGCGCGACACGGTCACCATGCCTGCGGTGGCTGACAAGATGATGGAAGACGGAATCGGCTATGTGAAGGTCGAGGCCTTGTCCAAGGGCAAGGCGCAGGAGATCGCGGCCAAAGTGAAGTCGTTGGAGAAATCCGGGGCCAAGAAAATTCTGCTCGATCTGCGGAACTGCGCCGAAGGGGAAGAGAGTGAAGGTATCGCCACGGCGAACCTGTTCCTGAATCACGGCACGATCACTTACCTGCAGGGGCAAAAATATCCGCGGCAGGCGTTCGAGGCCGATGCGGCGAAGGCGGTGACGAATCTGCCCATCGCGGTGCTGGTGAACCGGAGCACGGCGGGAGCGGCGGAGATTGTGGCAGCGGCGATTCTGGAGAACGCGCGCGGGGACGTGGTCGGCGACAAGACGTTTGGCGACGGATCGGTGCAGAAAACCCTTGACCTGCCTGATGGCGGCGCGTTGATCCTTTCGGTCGCGAAGTATTATTCGCCGGGAGGAAAGGCGATTCAGG
>Ga0187782_10002097_pt1 | contig 14630 bp, 13 predicted proteins | sample 0715_SJ02_MP15_2_FD_132454 | JGI IMG/M metagenome (GOLD analysis project Ga0187782, IMG submission 132454) | Tropical peat soil microbial communities from peatlands in Department of Meta, Colombia - 0715_SJ02_MP15_20_MG | ecosystem: Environmental > Terrestrial > Soil > Wetlands > Peat | place...
ACGGTCACCTCTTTGCCGGCTGGGCGCGGCAACCCGGCCTCCGTACGGTCGAGGGCGAGCTCCTCCGCGGTTTGGTCCGTCTGGGGGTCGCATCCTCGCCGGAAGTGGCGGAGCTCGCGGTCGCGAGCCGGACCGACCGGGGGGTGAGCGCACGGGCGAACGCCTTCGCCGTGACCACGGGTCTCGCGAGCGGGGTCCTCCTGCGGTCGCTCAACGGGATTTCGACCGAGATCACCTGCACGGCCGCCGTTCCGGTCGCCGATGACTTCCGGGTGCGGAAGGCCCTACGACGGACGTATCGGTACTTCGAGCCGTTGGGCGAACACGACCCGGTACGATGGGAGCGCGCGGCCCGCCTGTTCTGCGGGAACGTCGACGTCCGCTCGTTCGGCCGGGGCCTCCCTGCCGGAGCCCCCGTCGAGAGGACCATCGAATCGGTGGTCGTCACGGCCACGGAGGGGGGACTCGTCGTGGAGGTCCGAGCCCCGTCGTTCGTCTGGGGAATGGTCCGCAAAATCATCGCCGCAATCCGAGAGCACGACGCCGGTCGCCTTCCACTCACGCGACTCGAAGCGGCCCTAAAGGGCCGGACCCGCCTCACCTTGCCCCTAGCCGAACCGGAAGGGCTGGTCCTGTGGGACGTCGAGTATCCGTTCCCTTGGACGCTTCGGTGGACCGGACCCAATCGGCACCAGCGAGCGAGGGCGCGTTCGCAGGTCGAGTCGCTCTGGGTCCGCTCGGAAGTGATGAAGGCCCTGGCCATACCGTAGAACGCTCGGCAGAGACAGGAAAAGCTCGGAGCTATCCCACGCGTTCCCAGCGCTCAAGCTTCTGGACGGCGCTCAGCGTCGACCCGCGCTGGATCTCCTCGCGAACCCGGTTCTCGTGCTCGAGGACATCGAGCGCGCGGTTCGCGATCTCCTGCGCGCGTTCCCGCGGCACGACGACGATGCCGCTCACATCGCCCACGATCCAGTCGCCCGGTCGCACGCGTTGGCCCCCGACGGTCACCTCGACCCCGATCTCCCCGTGACCCTTCGGCTCCCCCGCGTTCGGGCTCACCGACCGGCTGAACGCCGGGAACCCCATCTCGAGGATCGAGTCGAGGTCCCGGACGGCCCCGTCGACGACGACCCCGGCGACCTGGCGGCCGAGGGCCGACCAGCTCGCGAGCTCGCCCCAGATCGCGGTCGTTCCCCCTCCCGCGTCGACGACGATGACGTCGCCGGGTCCGGCCCGGTCGATCGCTTCGACCGGTTTCGCCCAATCGCCGTCGCGGGTGACGACGGTCACCGCCGGTCCGACCATGCGGAGGGTCGGTTCCTTGAGGTGCGGCAGGATCCCGTGCATCGCTCCCTGGCGCATCATCGCGTCCGTGACGTTGGGGCTCGAGACGCGGAGAAAGGCCGTCCGGAGGTCTCCGCCGCTGTAGCGTCGGAAGTGCTCGGTCGTGACCTCCTTCTGGGAGGCGATCGCCTCGCGGATCCGCTGGGTCGCCTCGACGATGTTCGGGTTCTTCGTGATCGCTCCGCCGACGATGAGGATCTGAGCGCCGGCGCGCGTCGCCTCGGCGACGGTCTCGCTCGTGAGGCCCCCCGCGACGGCCACCGGGATGGTCGTGGATTTCGCGATCTCGCCCAGCACCGCGAACGGGGTCTTTCCGGCCATCTGCATGTCGATCCCCACGTGCCAGCAGACCGCTGCCGCTCCGAGTTCGGCCACGCGCTTCGTCCGAGCGATGGGGTCGGCGACGCCGAGGAGGTCGACCATGACCTCGGCCCCGTAGAGCTCACCGCCCCGGACCGCCTCGGCGATGGTGTCGTCGTCCGCTGCCCCGAGGACCGTGACGATGTCGGCGCCGGCTTTGGCCGCGATCTCGACCTCGAACGCCCCCGTGTCCATCACCTTGAGGTCGGCGACGATCCGGTGGTCGGGGAACGCCTTCTTGAGCTCCCGAACGGCGTCGAGCCCCTCGCTCTTCACGAGCGGGGTCCCGGCCTCGACCCAGTCGGCTCCGCCCTGGACAGCCTCTCGGGCCGCAAGCAGCGCGCGGGAGAGGTTCTCGAAGTCGAGCGCGACCTGAAGGACCGGTCGGTCGAGCCGCATGGCGAAGCGAGCGGGCAGGGCGTATTAATCTCAGCCGGGCTTCGACCCGACGTGCGCCGGCCGCCTCGCGGGTCCGTTAGGCTCGTCCACGGGGACGCGCGTCGACTTCGGAGCCTCCCGAGCAACTCGGTCCATCTCGTCGTCACCTCCCCCCCGTACCCGATGATCCCGCAGTGGGACGCCCTGTTCCGGAAGCTCGGGGCGACGACCTACCGGGCAATGATTGAGGTGCTCTCGCAGGCCTTTCAGGAGTGTCACCGGGTCCTCGTCCCGGGGGGTCTTCTCGTCGTCAACATCGGTGACGCGCTCCGTTCCGTCGACGGGGAGTTCCGGCTTTGGCCGAACCCGGCGGAGACCACGATCGCTGCGGCGCGGATCGGGTTCGTTCCGCTCCCGTACATCCTCTGGAAGAAACCGACCAACCGACCCAACGCGTTCCTCGGGTCGGGGTTCCTCCCCCCCAACGCGTACGTCACGGTCGATTGCGAGTTCGTCCTTCCGTTCCGCAAGGGGTCCCTGCGCCGCTTTCCTCCTCACGACGCCGGTCGACGTGGGAGCCGATTCACCCGAGCCGAACGCGACCGTTGGTTCAGTCAGGTATGGACCGACATCCGCGGGGCGCCTCAGTCCTCCCCTCTCGGACGGAGCGGGGCGTTCCCGGACGAGCTCGCCGAGCGGCTCGTGCGGATGTTCTCGGTGGTCGGGGACACGGTGCTCGACCCGTTCGCCGGCACGGGCACGACGCTGTGGGCCGCGGCCAAGTGGGGGCGGAACGCGGTCGGGGTCGAGTGGGACCGTTCGGCCTACGACGCCCTCGAGGCGAGCGCGCGCGCCCGGGGGTTTACGCGCCCGGGTTGGAAGGGGGAGACGACTCCGCGGGGAGCGGCGGGGGTTCGGCACGGTGCTCGAGCTCCTCGTCGACCGCGAGCTTGAGGTAACGTAGCGCCGAGCCGCTCAGTCGGTCCATGTGCAGGAGCAGATAGTGGAGGTAGAGCCGCTCGGGCCGGTGCGAGGGACCCGGTACCCGTCCGGGGAGCGGCTGGTGTCGCTCGAGCGTCTCCGCGTGGTGTTCGTACTCCGGGCCGTGGAACGCGCGACCCGTCGAACCCACCAGCGGAGGATACAGCCGGTCGATCGGGTCGTAGGGTTCCGCGGAAGGAGAGGTCGCGGCGACCGGGAGTTGTACATCCCGCGCTTTCAGGTACGGATGGACCGGCTTTCCCGGGTCCTGGAGCTCCCCGATCGGGCGGCCGGCGACGTCCTCGACGATCGTCTTCAGGCTCCAGCTTGCCCGACGGCGGGGCGGCCCTTCGATGGTCGCCTCCGCGCCCACGTCCCCCGTCGGGTCCGCAGGCCCCTATAAACCTCGCTTTGGAGCGGCATCGGATTCGGCCGCGGCCTCTCGGGGTCGCCCGAGCGTCGAGCCGAGGAGGTCGTACTCCGGGGTCGAAGCGACGATCGCGAGCGGTAGGTGAAGGCCACCGATTCGCCAGAGGGATTCGGAGTAGCCGGTCTCACGGGGAAGCCGTGCCCGAGGGAGCCATTCCGCCTCCGCGCCGGTCAGGCCGAAGAAGGCCCGCGCCTCCGCCGAGACCTCGGGGAGGCGCAGCAGGGCGGCCGCGTATAGGTTGCGGAGCAGCGAACGTCCGGCCGGTCGGGTCAGAAAATCGTCCGGGTTTTGGGAGAGCAGGAGCACCCCTGCCTCGAAATGCCGAACGTGCCGGACCACCCGGTCCAGGAACTCCTCGGTCGCGGCGTGGCGAGCGAGCAAGTGTGCCTCGTCGACCAGGAGCAGTTTACCCCCCGTGCGCTCGGCGAGCCGACCGTAGGCCCAATCGAGCACGTACGTAAGGTGGAACGGCATCTGGTCGTCGGGGACCCCTTGAAAATCGACGGACACCATCGATTCCGTTGGACGAGCCGTGGTCGGCCCGTCGAGGGTCCGCAGCGACCCCGAGACGAACACTTCGAGTAGCGCGACGAGCCTCGTCGAAGGGCCCGTCCGCTCGACCACTCGCTCCCGGAGGTCGTGCAGCGTCGGAACGGCCGGGCCTCGTTCGTAGAGCTGGGTGACGGCCGCGTCGAGCTCTGCGGTCTCCTCGTCCCGGAGACTGGGGAAGAGGGCGCGGAGCATCGTTCCTACTCGTGCGGCCTTCTCCCGCCGGTCTCCCCGCGTGGTCACCGGGTCGAGAGGGTTCAATCGGCCCCCCAAACCGCCGGCCAGTCGGACGACCGAACCCCCGAGGCGCTCGACGAGAGCAGAGTATTCCCCGAGGGGGTCGAGAAGGACGATGGAGGTGTTGGGCCGCATCCACCGCGTGCGCAACACGATGAGAGCCGCGGCGAACGACTTTCCGGCTCCCGTCGTCCCGAATATCCCCCAGGAGTGGCTCGCGTGGGACCATCGGTCGACAAACACCGGGCTGGCATCGGATAGAGCGAGACCTAGGAGAATACCGCCGGGTTCGATCAGCGTCTCGTCCCCGAACGGGAAGAGCGACGCGAGCCCGTCGGTGGGCAACGTGTGCCAGTACCCCTGCGGGCGCGTCTCGGTGCCAGAGAGGTCGGGAGGAGTGAGGGACTCGCGGACCTCGTACCGAGGGACTCGCGGCCGAAAGCCGAGAGCCTTTAGCCGTTCGGCGAGCCGCGCTCTCCGTGCCTCGACCTGCGGGCGGGTCTCCCCCAGTGCGACGAATCGGATTCCGACCTTCCAGAGCTCCTGGGTGCGGCGAGCCACCGCACGGCCCAGTTCCTCGGCGCTCGCGCGTTCGATTTCGAGCTCGGCCGTCGCGCCGCCGTTGTTTCCGTGAGCGAGCTCGGCCTCGGCCACCGCCTTCGCGCCGTGCAGGATTTCGAGCGCGTTCGCGGACGGGATTCGATGCGCCTCGACGGATAGCTCGAGCGTCTCGCTGGTGGGAAGCGCCCGCCCGAGAAACCCGAACGAGAGTTCGGGCGGGAACTGCTCGACGAGTAGGGGTGCCCGATAACTTCGCCCGGCTCGCCACCATGTCGGAGCCTCCACGGGAGCGTCCGAGGGCAGGGGGCGGATCATGCGGAAGAAAACACCGGCGGAGAATGAGAGGTGGTGGAGCGTTCCAGAAGGAAAAGGGGGATGAGGCTCACACCGAGAAGAAGACCCCGGACCGGAACGAGGACGCTCGGGGCGGTCAGGTAGATGACACTCGCTCCCCCGAGGCTGGCGAGCGCCGCGACGGGTCGCCGGCCGACCCGGTCCCACGCGAGCGAACCCCTTCGCCGTGCGAGGGAGAGCCATCCAGCCAACGCGAGGGCAGCGAGGGTCGCGGTGGGAGCGTCCAGGAACGGAAAGTGCACCGAGAGAGCTCCACAGACCACCGCCGAGCCAACGGCAGCCCCGAACGCCTCGAATTCGAGGAGGTGGGTCGACGGGCCCCCGACGGTCACGACCGAGCCACCCCCGCGGACCAACCGAACCGACGGCCGGCCTCGACGAGGGCCCGGTCTCGAAGTCGAGTCGGTCGGAGTCCCATCGAACTCAGCCGCTCCGCCGTGTTCGAGACCCTCCCTTCCAACCGGCCGATCGAATCCGGGTCACCCGCGGCCGACCCCAGTACGAAGTACACCCGGCGAAGCAGACGACGCCGACAGAGCAGATCGACCAGCTCGGAGTAGCCTTCGCGAGCCGGCGAGTCGACGCAATCGCCCCCGTTCGAAAGGGGTCGAACGGACTGAGCACGTGTCGGGACGGTCCCGGCAAGGAGGGCGAAGCTCCCGTCGGAGGAGCGCAGCAGGTCTCGGAAGAGCTCGAAACGGCGGGCGAGTTCGTCCGGGGGTAGGTAGGCGATGGGCGTCCCCGCAGTGCGCAGGATCGCAAGATGTCGGTGCACCCCGACCTGAAGCAGGCCTTGTCGAGCGATCGGGAGGGAACCGGGAGTCTTCACTTTCCCTCCTGATTTTGCGGATCGAATCTTCCAAGAGACGAACGTGAGCACGGACTCGTCGACCGCGCGGCCCTCCGGCCGCCATACGGAGACCACGAAACCTCCGAGAACGATCGGAAGCCACAACCATGGAGCGAGGAACGGTGAGAGCAGCGCTCCGATGGCCGCGTACACGACGAACTTGAGCGCATCACGGGACGACGGAAACGGGCCGAGACGCATTCGACGGTCCACTCGCTCGGGAAGGGAGATGAGGGGCGGACCGCTTTCGGTCTCGCCCATCTCATCGCGGCCCTCCGTGGCCGTGCAACGGGGCCGTGCGCTGGGGTCCCTCCGGGGGCACGAACCGCGTTTCGATGTGACGCACCAAGTACGATGTGCTATGGCCGAGGAGTTCGCCGAACGCGAGAGGGGCGGCTACCGGAGCGGCCGCGGATCCCGCGACCCGGGTCGTCCCAGAGAACGCGAGACCGGCCGCGCCTGCTCCGCGAGAGCCGTTTGCGATCGGCGCGAAGGAGGAGGTGGCCGAAGCGGGGGCGCTCGCGAGCCCCCGCTGCGCGCTTGCGTGAACGACTCCCGACGCCCCGGCGAACCCGAACGCAACGAGCTGAGTCCCGGCGAGCGAGATGAGGAACGGTGAAGCCACCGCGACCGCGAGGTAGGAGACCAGCATCACCGGGTTCGGACTCCCGACCGCGAGCTCGAGTGGAATGACGACGACGCAGGGAAGGAAGGCGAGTTCTCCGAAGAGGAGCCAACCTCGTCGAGCCAGAGGAGAGAGCGGGCGCAATGGCCACAAGAGCGTGAAGATCGGTAGAAGTACGAGCAGCACGGCCAGCAGGGCGTCTCGAATCCCGATTGCGAGCACCAGGCTGAAGACGGCGGCAAATTCGACCAGGGAGAGCACAAAGGCGAGCGCCCCGTTGTCCCACGAGAAGGTCACCTGACCCCAGCCTGCCAAGTTCACCCAGTGCTGCCACGTTCCCCCGTCCCAGCCGGAGGCCACGGGATAGAGGCTTCCCGCGACCGCGAGGATGGCGCCCGCGATCGGGACCGTGAAGTTCGCCCCAACGACCCCGAGGACCAAGCGGGGGAGGAGCGCGTCTAGCGAATCTGACCACCTCGCCACCAGCGACCGCGACAGGTACAGAACGGCAATCCCGAGCGCAACGAGCGCGACCGCGGGGTCGACCACGTTGGAGAGCATGAAGTACGAAAAACGGGCAGCGGTCGCGAGGTAACTTGGGCCGCCCCCCGAGCCCACGAGCGACGGGAAGAGCGTACCGGTCTGGAGCTCCGGGACGAGGAGGTTGTCGTAGGTGGGGCCGATGATCGCCGAGATGATGGCGGTGACGTCCGAGAAGAGAAGGAACAGGATGGTCTGTATGAGGCTCCCCAGATTGACGGCGAACGACGGCACGACGGTCCTCCTAGCTGCCTGTCAGGACCCAGTGGGCGAGGCCGTAGAGGAGGCCGGTGACCGCCGCCATGAACAGCAGGCTACCGATGAGCGCGTCTCGCGCGCGGTCCTTGGCCTGGATCTTCTTCGTGATGTCGTTCGAGAACCAGCTCAACGCTACTCGCGCCCAGACGAGCGCAAGGACCCCGCTACCCGCGAGAGCGACCAGGTCGACCAGCCGATCGATCGAGGCCGTAAAGTTGTCGACCGGAGTCGAGGTGGCGGTCACCAGCGACGTCGAGCTCTCTACGGGTGACGCCGAGGAGGTCGTTCCCGGCAGGGGAACCAGGGCGACAACGAACAGGACGGCTACCGCACGGTGAACGCCGAGCGGAAGCACAGGTCGCCGCGTTACCCGCCACTTCCGTGGGACCACGACAGCACCTCCTCTCCGTCGGCTCCGTTTTCGGAATGGATCTTTCCCTCGGAGACCAGTCGGTTGATCGTCGACCGAATCTGTTCGAGCGACAGCCCTGCTTCCTCCGCGAGGAGCTCGACCGTGAACCGCTCCGCCCCATCCGCGGGCTCGATGATCCGCCGGAGAACGGCCACCGGATCCGGTGCAGGTGAAACGGCCCTCTCGCGTCGATTGCGGCGGCGGCGCAAGAGGAGGAACGCGCCCGCAACCCCGGCCGATAGACCAACGGGTGCGAGCAGCCCGACCACGCCTAGGGTGGGGCCGACCGTCGAATTCCCAACAGGCTGCGGAACCGTAGACGAGGGGGGAGAAGGGGTCGGAGGAGGGTCCGAAGGGGTGATCGGTCGGGCCAGGGTGACCGTGAAATTGAACTCTGCACCGGTCCCGAGGTCATCTTCTACCGCGAGCGTGACCTGTAGTGTTCCATTTCCGTCGGTGGCCAGAAGCCAGTCGTAGACCCCATCTACGGGAGCGGTGCGGTTCCACGATTCGCCGTCGCTCGCGTTGACATCGACGCGGAAGGGAGGCGCACCGCCCTGGATGGAGAGATTGACCTCCAGGGTTTCGTTGGACGACGAAGGTCCGGGACCCGCGGACGCACGGGCTCGAAGCGGTGGCGCGAGGGGGACCTGGAGGTTATCCTGCCAATTCGCGCCACAGCCATCGTTGACATCGACGGTGATGGATAGGTTCCCTTCACGAGCGTACGAGCCGTTCCATGTGAATTCACCCGCGTCTCCCAGCGTTCCATTCTCGTTGGAATGATTCGTCGGGAGGTATTCCGGAAGGACCCACCACTCGAACGGGGGACACCCGGAAAGAGCGGCTCCATCGACCGCCGCCAGTACGTAGGGCGAGTCCAGCATACTGAGGCCGGTCGCGTTCGCCTGAAGGTCCGGATCGACCTGAATGATCGCTGTGCCGTTGGTCGCCCACGAGCCGAGCGCGTCGGTCGCCCGGACACCGATTCCGAACGTCCCGGCCGACCCCGCCGCGAACGCGAAGACCCCTTCTCCATCGGATTCAATCAACTCGGTGCCCGCCGAACGGTCTCCTGAAAGGTTCCAGGAGAGGGCGATCGGTAGCACTCCCCCTGAGAGATCAACTCGCGCGAAAGTGACGCTCCCCACCTCGGAGATGGGAGCGACAGGCTCGACGGAAAGATGGGGAGCCGCGACGACGCTTTCATCGAGGACCGCGCTCGCGGAAGGGTCCCCTGGATTGGTGGAGTATACCCCGAACAGAACGACTGCGGTACCGGTCGAAGCGAACGTACACGAGAAGTCAGTGCCGTTCGGATTTCCTGGAGCCGACACGCCCTCTCCGACGCTCGCATTCGAGCAATCAAACAGGGGAACTGACCCCTCGGAAGGTCCGCTGACGACTCCTACGAAGTCGACGGCTACGCCCACTTGGGCGACGGGGGCGGAGGTGAGGATCCCCACCTCAAGCCCTTCTCCCACTGAGGCTCCTTCGTCCACGGAGTCGTTGACGAGATTTCCGGCCGAGTCGCTCACGAGGACCGAAGGGGTGAACTCGCCGGCCACGAAGCTGTGGTTAAGGGAGAACGCCCCGGGCCCCGAAAGAGCGACAACGGAATGACTATCGTCTCCCCACGTGACGTCGAGGGTATAGGGCGGCTCACCCCCTTCGACGATGCCTTGGAGCGTGGCCTCCTCCCCCGGAGTGAGCGGGTCCGGAGTGACGCCGACGCCCCGTAGAGAGAGGGGGACCATCACCGAGATATTGGCGGCGCTGGCGCGGTCGACGACCTCGTCGCTCGTACCACAGTCGAGGAGGGCATCCGACCGGACGTGGACGACGGACGTCCCGAAAGCAAAGCTTGCAGCCACGAACGTAGCGGACGGGCCGTTGGTTGCGTTGAGAAACCCAGACGCATTCGAGCCCCCGACCGACCACCAGTACCAGAGAGGTACGGCCCGACACAGGGGCGAGAGGACGGACCACACCGCGCGGAGCGTGACGTTGGACCCCGTCTGGAGCCAGTAGGAAGGCGGGTCGACCGTGAGGTCGACCTGGGAGACGTTGACCTCCGGATGCGGAAAAACGGCGTCGTCGAGGTGCGAGAGCGCGGTCGCCCCGCTCGGGCCGAACGCCCCGAGGGCGAGCCCGATTAGGAGGGCCGAGTCGACCACGAGGGGAAGGAACCTCGCCGCCGGGCCGAGACCGAGCCTCGTCACGCGTCCACCTCGCGTCGAGGACCGGGCGCCCGGTATTTCCCGCGCCAGCTCCCGGCGGAGTGTGGAAGGTGTGGTTCAGGTCTCGACCGCGAGTGCGACGTGCTCGCGCGCGAACGGGGCGAGCGGCGTCTCGTACGTCACGTTGAGACGGGCCGCCGAGAGGGTCTGACGGGCTTCCCGGACCACGGTCGCGGTCGGGCGTTGCTGCGTGACCGAGCGGACCTTGAGCATCAGGAGCCCGCGGCCACCGGGGACGAGGCAGGCGCGGGCGTTCTCGACGAAGATCCCCGCCTGGTTTCGTTGGGCGACATCCTGGTAGAGGAGGTCGACGGCGCCGACGTCCGCCTGGTAGCGCTCGGGGAGCTGCGCGACCGCGAGGATCGGCACGAGCCCGGTTCGATGTCGCGCGAGCGCGAGCAACGGCGCGAAGGAGGTCGGGCTCTTTTCGACCGCGAAGATCGTCGCCTCGGGGAAGACGTCGGAGAGGTGGCTCACGGTGGTGCCGTGCGCCGCTCCGAGGTAGAGCACGGTCCTGGGCCGGCCGAGGACGTCCGAGGGCGCCCCCTTGAGGAGCATCGCGGCGAGCTTCGAGCGGAACGGGTCCCAGCCCCGGTACTCGACCCCGTCCGAAGTCGTGAGCGTCTCGCCGTAGACCTTCGCGCCGGGGGTCCGGTTCACCGTGTAGAGGTCCCGCCCGTCCCGGTAGACCCCGTCCCACGCGGCAGGCTTCACGGGTGCGCTAGTCCGTGGCGGCGAGGAGCTCGACCTCGACCGGAGCCTGAAGGGGGAGGCCGGCGACGCCGACCGCGGCCCGGGCGGGACGACCGGCGTCTCCGAACAGCTGGATGAGGAGCTCGGTCGCCCCGTTCGCGACCTCGTGCTGGCGCCCGAACCCCGGAGAGGAGGCGACGTAGACGGTCACCCGGAGGAAGCGTCGGATCCGGTCGACCGACCCGAGCTCGGCCGCGAGCGCGCTCAACGCCTGGAGCCCCGCACGACGGGCGAGGTCCCGGGCGACGTCGAGCGGAACGTCGCGGTCGACCAGCCCCGGTCGCACGACCGCACCGGCTTCGGTCACGATCTGGCCCGATACCCATGCCCGACCGTGGTCCACTACGACCGGAGCGTACGCACCGGCCGGCCGGGGAGGGGGCGGAAGTTGGACGCCGAGCTCACGAAGCCGTTCGGACGGAGTGGGAGCCATGGCGGCGGGAAGCGTTCGCCCCGAAAACGTGTGCGGGCCGGCGGGGGCTGGAGTAAATAGGACGACCGGCTCGAGGGAGCCGATGTCCCTCTTCCGACGCTTCCGCCGGGACAAGGAGGAGCCACCCGAGGCGGAGAAACCAGAGGTCGCGTCTCCACCGCCCGCTGCAACCCCGGCCGCGGCGGCTCCCGTCGCCGCCAGTCAGCCTGCTCCCGCGCCGGCGTCCCCGGCTCCCGCCTCCGTGTCGCCCACCCCCGCCCCGGCGCCCGCCGCGCCGGCGCCCAGCCGGCTCCCCCCTCCGCTTCCCGAGCGCCCCTCGCCGCCCGCCTCCGCGGTGAGCCCGGTCGACAGCCTGTCGAAATGCTTCGTCTGCGGGACTCCCCTCGAGGACCACCGGTGTCCCGTGTGCCGGATGACCTGGGTCGAATGAAGGGGCGAGCGGAGCGGCGCGCCCGACCGTGAGCTTTTGAGCCTCGTCCGTTCCCCGAGCCCCGCTACCATGAGTTCCGCGAACGATTCCGTCGCCGAGTTCGATGCGCTCGAGCGGGAGATCGTCGACCATCTCTTCGTCCTGCAGCCGTCGTACGCCGTCGGGCTCGGCCTGCACGACTACGACGGTCGTGTCCCCGACCTATCCAAGGGAGCCACGGACCGATGGGTCCGGGTCGCGGACGACCTCCTCGCCCGCCTCGCCGCGCTTCCGCGAGAGCGGCTCCCGACGTCCCGGAAGACCGACGGGTTCCTCCTGAGCCTCCTCCTCGAGAGCCCGCTCTTCGACCTTAGGATGACCGCGGACCTCGAGCGGAACCCGATGAACTACGTCGGGGGCGTCTCCCTTACCGCGTACATCGCGAAGGAGTACGCGCCGGTCGAGCACCGCGTCCAGGCGATCGTTTCGACGCTGCGCGAGGTGCCGCGCCTCCTGGGGTACGGACGGGCCCGTCTTCAGGAGACCCTCCCGCGCCCGTTCGTCCAGCTCTCGCTCGCGATCGGGGGAGGGCTACCGGCCCACTTCGCGGAGGCCGAGGCGTTCGCGGCGAAGGCCGGCCTCCAAGACGCGGTCGAAGCGGCCCGCGCTCCCGCCGACGCCGCCGTCACCGAGTTCCTCCGTTGGCTCAAGGACGACCATCTTCCGCGCGCGACCCCCGACTTCGCGCTCGGCCCGGCGCTCTTCCAGCGGCTCCTGTTCGTTCGGGAAGGGATCGAGGTCCCGTTCGACGAGGTCCGTCGGGCGGGGATCGCCGACCTCGCCCGGAACCAGCATCGGCTGGCAGAGATCGCCGCGAGCGAGCACGCGACGGTCGACGAGCTGCTCGAGCGGGTCTACCGCGGTCACCCGACGGCCGCCGACGTGATCCCGACCGCCGCGCGCTACGTCGAGGAGACACGACAGTTCGTGGAGACGCAGGCGCTCGTCTCGGTCCCCGCCGGGGCCCGCTGCCGCGTCGAGGAGACCCCGGTCTGGGGACGGGCCCTCTCGACCGCGAGCATGGACCCCCCCGGTCCGTTCGACACGGCCTCGACCGAGGGGATCTACTACGTCACCCCGGTCGACCCGACGTGGAGCGGGACGCAGCAAGAGGAGTGGCTGCGGTCGTTCAACTTCCCGATGTTGAAGAACATCACCGTCCACGAGGTCTATCCGGGGCACTACCTGCAGTTCCTGCACTTCCGCTCCACGCCCGGGACCCTCGCGCGCAAGGTCTACCACTCGCCGTCGTTCGTCGAGGGATGGGCGCACTACACCGAGCAGCTCGTGATCGAGCGGGGCTTCGCGAAGGGCAACATCGCCTCCGAGGTCGCCCAGCTCCACGACGCGCTCCTCCGCAACGTCCGTCTCCTCGCGGCGATCGGGCTCCACACGAGCGGGATGACGCTCGAGGAGGCGACCCGATTGTTCCAGACGCAGGCGCACTTCGAGCGCCTGCCCGCCGAGCGCGAGGCGATCCGTGGGACGTTCAACCCCGAGTACTTCTGCTACACCCTCGGGAAGCTCGCGATCCTGAACGCGCGCTCCCGGTTCCTGGAGACGCAGTTCGGGGGCGACATGCGGGCGTTCCACGACACCCTCCTCGGGCTCGGGTGTCCGCCGATCGGCCTTCTCGACACGATGCTCGCGGACGGCCACACGAAGTGACCCCCGACCTCCCCGGCCGCCCCTAGAAGTCTCGAAGTTCCGGGGAGGAGGAGCCCCGGCGTCCCCTCGGCTAGGGGACGGTGCCGTCGGGAACGAGGGGCAGGGAGCGCAGTCGCACGCCGGTAGCATCGAAGATCGCGTTCGCGATCGCCGGCGCGAGCGCGATGAGCGGCGTCTCGCCGGCGCCCTGGGACGGGAGGTCGGGTCGGTCGAGCAGAACCACGTCGATCGGAGGAACGTCGCGGAAGCGCGGCACCCGGTACTCGGAGAGCTTCGGGTTGAGGATCTTGCCGTTCTCGAAATGGATCGCCTCGAAGAGCGCGCCTCCGAGCGCCATCACGGTCCCCCCTTCGACCTGGCTCCGGAGGTTCGTCGGATGGACGATCGCGCCGCACTCGTACCCGGTCACGACCCGAACGACCTCGACGCGCCGGTCCGCGCCGACCCGGACCTCGGCGAACGTCGCGACGCGCCCTCCCTTCTCGACGCCGACCGCGATACCGCAGCCGGAGCCGGACGGTGTCGAGGCCCCGGCCGGGCGAGCGACCCACCCGGCGCGCTCGGCGACCGCGCGCAGCACCGCTGCGAGCCGATCGTCGTCGAGATGCCGCAGGCGGTACTCCACGGGGTCGGCCCCGACCCGGGCCGCGAGCTCGTCCATGTGCGACTCCCGCGCGAAGTTGTTGGCGGTCGCCGCGAGGGCGCGGTAGGACCCCTGCGCGAGCGGCGACTCCGCCGGCTGGTTGTCGACCTTCTGGTTCGCGACCGTGTAGGGGGTGCGGGCGGCCGCCGAGCCCGCGTTCAGGTCGTGGAACTCCCACGCGAGCAGCGTCCCGTCCTTCGCGGCCCCCGAACGGACGTCGATCACCGCCATCGGGCGGAGGTACGCCCGCGAGAACTCCTCCTCCCGCGAGTAGGCGATCCGTACCGGTCGCCCCGCGGCCCGGGCGAGCTGGGCGGCAACGACCGCGAGCTCGGCGGCATGCTTCCCTCCGAATCCCGAGCCGGTCGGTGGAACAACGACCCGGACCTGGGCTGGAGGGATCTCCAGCGCGTCCGAGATCGCGTCCCGGGAACGGAACGGAGTCTGAGAGCCGAGCCACACCGTGAGCCGTCCTCCGTCCCACGCCGCGACGACCGCGTGGGTCTCCATCGGGGTGTGCGCGATGAAGGCGGTCGTGTAGG
>Ga0187782_10002098_pt1 | contig 14627 bp, 5 predicted proteins | sample 0715_SJ02_MP15_2_FD_132454 | JGI IMG/M metagenome (GOLD analysis project Ga0187782, IMG submission 132454) | Tropical peat soil microbial communities from peatlands in Department of Meta, Colombia - 0715_SJ02_MP15_20_MG | ecosystem: Environmental > Terrestrial > Soil > Wetlands > Peat | place...
CAGCAGAGCAAACTCCTGGGCATCGCGCTCCAGCAATTGGCGCATGCGTTCAAGGAGCTGACCTCGCTCGTACTGGGTAAGCCCAGCCATCGCCGACGCTCCCGCGTGCGCCGCCGAGACAGCGCGCTCCGCCGTCACCGCGTCTGCCTCGTAAGTCTCTCCTACCGGCGTCCCATCGTAAGGGAGACGGATCGTGCGCCGCGCGTCCGTCCGCACCCACTCTCCGCCGATCATCATGGGGAAATCCTGCTTTTCAATCACCACGGTACCCATATCTTGCCCTCCTTGAACCTACTTGGCCAGCGTGTACATTCGCCACAGTCGTGAAGTCCAGAGTCAAAGGCCAACGAGTAAAGGATCCTGCCTCCGGCTTCTTAACAGGATGTTGAAAATGCCACCCCGCAATTCCAACAATATCCACTCCTATATATTAACAGGTGCTTTTGCTAAGCTGCCGCCTTCAACATCGCATGCTCCAGGGTCGAGTGGCGCGATACGCAAATAGGTGAAACACGCCACGCGCAAGCTGTCATGCTGAGTGCACGTGAGCCCGCGCCCAACGCGTGGAAATGAAAGTCATAGCCGTCGTCACCCCCGCGAAAGCGGGGGCCCATCTCGGCCAAATGGATTCCCGCCTTCACGGGAATGACGTGGCTTATGACGAAACGAAGCATCCATTCATTTGACTTGGACCGGCGCGGTCGATATTATCCAATTGTAGATGCCCGCGGGCGTGTAGCTCAGGCGGATAGAGCAACGGATTTCTAATCCGTGGGTCGGGGGTTCGAGTCCCTCCACGCCTGCCACCTTCTACTTCCGGCATTCTAAACCACTTATCTGCTATTGAAGCTTGGTGCTGACATTCGGCTGTCGGGAGGTTACTGTCCCGGAGGTGTCCGATTGAGCGTCATCCGGCTCAGCGATTCGATTTTCAAGCTTTGTCATCGCGTCCCGCACGTCATCAGCCGCAGTCGTGATGTAGTAAGTGGCCGTGGTGCTGACATTCGCATGCCTCAGTATTCGCTGAATGACGATCTCGGGAACTCCCAAACGGTACAGATTGCTCCCGAGCCCGCGCCGCGCGGCATGCCAACCACGCCATTCAGGGATTGAGGCATCGCGCTTGTATTGATGATCTGCCCTCCGATAGGCGGATTCTGCCTTCCTGCATACTTCGAAGCGATTCAGCGCCGGAAGGATTAAGCTGAGCTGGCGTTGCGAACCAGCCAACTTGTCATCGAAACTCAAGTATGCTTGTTTCCCAAGGATTCAGGGCCAGCTTGGACCCAGTCACCTGTTTCTCATTGCGTCGGTCAATAACTTCGGAGGCCGAAAACCGTGGCCTTATGACGAATCTGACTTCCTTGGGCGTGCCGTTGTAGAAATAGGCTAGATGACCTTGCCCATAGTCTGTCACACGGTATTCCAGATCGGGAAGCGGACCGCCTGAATCGCTCACGACGGTCAGTTCGCGGGCAATGCCTGCCCCCTCAGATGCCGCCGCCAGAAACTGTGGCCAACTCTCAGGCGCTAGCGGCGCGGCCAACCAGTAGACAACCCCATGGCCCTTGGGAATCCGAACCAAGGCGGGTTTGCCATCTGCAAAGTGGGCAACAATGAGGCGACGCTCACAACGAAGTACCTGCTTCGGACCTATGGCCATTAGTGGTGTGCGCAAACCCGGAAGATGAGTTGGACGCTCCACCGACAGCGAATATAGCGGTAAGTCACTGCGGTTGTACTCTGTGACAAAAGTCTCGCCTCGTTTGAATGGAGCGGGACTGCGGCGAATCAGATCGAGGCCGAGCGAACTCATCACTTTACTTGGCCTCGCGTACTCGTCCGACAACAGGGAATCTGGTGAAACGATCAGCGTTCCACCCCCCTGGACCCATCTCAGTATCTCGTCCACGACGGCTTGGGGCACGTACTGTGTGGCGCTGAGGACCAACACCTTCCGATGTGTCAAATCACCAGCCAGGATTCTCTTTTCAGTCGTGAATCCAAGATACAATCCGGCACATTGGGATTCGTTATAGGTTTGGCGCAGTGCTGCCAGGTAAGGAAAGTCATCCACCTCGTCCGCTTCGATGGGATTGTGCTGCAGCATGGAAGCTTTCGAGTACAGCAGAACGACAGGTCTAGGCGCAATGGCTAGCGCGACAATCTCCCGATTCAATCGCCTGAGGTCCAAGGCGTCTCGCATTGTGCCGGCGACGTCCTCGAGCGGTATGACGTAACTCTGCGGGAACGAAGTCGCCCATTCGTTAATCGGTTCGTGCTCCATCAAACGCTTGGCGTCTGCCCACCACCAATAAGACATCCCGGCGAGTCCGTGCAGGAAGTTTGTGAGCACCTGGTGCGTTTCCCCGTGATATTCGAAATCATAAACCGGCTGCTTGCCAGCTATGGAGTGCAGGTATTCCGGCAACATCGTGTTCAGCGCATAGTTTTCCGCCTCGACGACATCAGTGATACCAGAGTCAGTGAGCGCTTCGTGATCTTCTGCTTCCCAGGCCGACGGGGTGAATACCATGTGCGAAGATCCTACAGAAAGTGGTTTGGCCGGCTCCCAACGGCGCACTTGATCGTGCGTCCAGCTTATGTGCTCAAGAAACCTGAACTGATTGAACTCGGACCAGTCATACCAGAGAGCCCGGTTCGAACTCGCGTCTTCAGGACGCGGCATGGGGACCTGGTCGAAATCGGCAAAGTTCGTTTGCCAGATGTGGTTCGCCGCTTCTATGGTTGCATGCTTCCGCTGTAGCCAGTCGCGCCACATCTTTCGAGTCGCTTCGCAATAGCAAACGTACGTGTACTCGAAGCCCAGTTGCTGCAGGAGGTGTGTCTGCCGGTCTCCGGCATGCATCCGCTCAAACTGTTCGATCATTCTGGCGTTCGCTTCTCGCGTATGAGGGCTCTCTAAGCAGACTCGCATGTCCGAGCAGACCATCTCCCAACAGTCTGGGTCCCGAATGATGTGTCCGGACTCGCTCCAACCCACCCGGTGAGTGTCCGGGTAGCGGTTGTAGGCCTCCCAGATTGGCCAGCGTTCGGGATCTTTGTCGTATGCACCGCCCACCAGCCAATGTCCGTAATCTACTTCACTGTTCGCGAACCAGCGCAGCAGTGGTCCAGGGTCTAAACTCGCTCCGGGGATCGTTCCGCTCTCTTCATGGTAGTAGCAGTTGTAAATCATGCCATAAAGCAGCTTCGGCTCGTCACCTTGTCTGAAGTATCCCTCCTTTATGCTCAGGTCGTCGAAGGCGGGCACTGGCGGCACAGTCTTCGCCAACTGCTTCCCTAAAAGCGCGGCGTGCAGGCCCGCTGCCGCTTGCGCTGAACCGCGAAGCAGAAAATCTAATGCTTGCCGTTGCATTTCCACCCTGTCTTGCCAAAATGAGACCAAACGGCGCCGGAACAGCATGTCAGCAAGGAATGGGTAGATCTCCGCCTCGCGGCTATCAATCCCTTGATGTTGCGCCCGCGCAATGAGTAGCTGAAGGTCGCGAATCGAGGTCTCCACCTCCTCGCGCTTGGAAACTAACGAGGGGTCGGTAGCCTTGAACAGCAAGTCACCGTAGGGTTGCACCTGGGTTCTAGCCAAGGCTGAGTCGAGCCGCAGGTTTGATACTTGCAAAGTTGTATCCGTGCGAAACTTCAATACCTGCCCGTCACGGATATAAAGCGGGCTGAAATACAGTCCCAGGGATGCAATTCGCTTTAAATTGATAAGCGTTCCATCGCGAGACTTCATTGCCGCCAAATCTATATCGACAGTATTGTTACCCGGACCAATCACAAAGCCGTCGAAGGTGCCACCGGTAAATGCCCCTTTCGAACCCTGATCATCCTGACCTGACACCCGGACGTACGCTGATATGGGTACAGGGTAGGGGTTGCGAACGTCGAACTTGAGAGATTTCCAACCACTCCAGTCACTGACCGGCAGTTTGGCAGTTTCGACGCCCGTTGTTAGATAGCCCTTCCACAGTCTCACCTTCAGTTCGCTGGCTCTGCTCATTGCGATGTCGGCGTGAACTGGATTCCAGCTCGAGGCGAGTTCTTCTCGCGACAGCAAGCCATCAAGGTTTTGATGCTGGCCGAACGACGCGACCGCGCCGAGAAGTATAGCTGCCCAGACTATTACCCAAGTCCGATAACCTCCGGAATGCTGGCTTTGGCAGGGTCTCTCTAACTGTTTCATAAATATCCCCATACGTCTTGATCAAAACGTAAACGCCCGCCCGGCAAAGGCTCCTCGACGAGCAGCCTACAGTAACACAGGGAATGGAAATTTGTCCTTCGTGTATCTGCCAACCGCAGTAGTGGTGATGAGACGGGCGCGCGTCCGTCCGTGCTGAGCTATGGTAGGCTCTGGCATTTCACCGCGCGGCAAAGAAGGGCGGAAACGTGCGCCGGGATAAACCCGCTCACCCTGGCCCATGCAGTGTCGCCCACTGTGACCGTCAGGTACAAGCAGTGCCGAACGGTCTTCACTCGAAACTGTCAAAAGCGGAGGCAAGGGAAGCCTGGCCAACGCCAACAGCTTGGGTCGTCGTTTCGCCCGAGTCGTACCATCAACGACCCATCAGGATTGAGCGGTTCATTACACGCCCACCGAACCGGGTGGCGTACCCCCTTCAATTCTATCTCTGCGCGCAGACGTACTTCTTTGCCATCCAGGCCCGTAGGGAGTACGAAGGACGCTTGGCGGACTTTCCCGGCGTACGGCTGTCCCGCATCCAGGTTCCCGCCCACCCTCACTTTTCCGTCCGGCGTCTCCACATACACACCCAGCACACCCGGCACACCCGCCACGCCATCGTTAACAATCCCTAGGATGAGTTCAGCCGTGCCATAGCGCTTCCGCTGCCAGACCCACGAGGGCCGAACCCGATATCCCATTCTACGCTGCTGCATCTCAAGTGAGCGCGGATACTTCTCGAAATACCGCCTGATGTTGTCGGCCTCCGTCCACAAAGCCCAGTAGTTCGCGCCGATGTCGAGGGAATGCAGGCCCGCAACCTCGCGGTAACGATCGTCAAGCCTGTAGCCCCCGTCATCTTCGTCCGTATCCCGTGGTGCGCCGGCCGGGAGGTAGTGCCGGTTTGAGCCGTCCTCGAGAATGCAGGCGAGCCACGGCGGGCGGTTGCCCAGTTCTTCGATCTGGATCGGCTCCTCCGGGATGATGGAGTCGGACCTTAGCCAGCCACCTGCCCGAACTACCAAATCCTGCACCTGGCGGTTCCCGACGCGGCTGCTGTCCGGCTGAGTATTGACCGCCAAAGGGATTTTCCTGAAGGCCTCGAGCTGCAGCTCGGTCATTCCCACGAAGGTCCGCTCGGCAGTCACATAATCGCGAAAGGGCGCAGGGTGGCCGCCCGTATGACCCTCTCCCCAGAAGCCGTACATCATGAGGTCCATAAACTCCATGATCGGCTGGTTATCAAACTCAGCGGCCAGCAACTCGGTCAGTTCGCGGAATGCCTTCTGGAATTCCGGGTGGTCGTACTGAGGCTCGTAGAGGTCGAAGTCTTGCTGCCTGGACTTTCCTCCGATGTTGCAAAGAGGCACCTTCCCTCTGAGGAAGTCAGGCATCGCGAGCTGTTTGGGCTGTATACCGGGGTTCGAGAGCTGCACGCGAAAGCCGACTCTCAGGTCGTGAGTTTTGGCCGCGTCCAGGGTCAGTTTCCAAATCGGCATCAGGTCAAGCCTGCCAGGTTTGCTCTGTACGTCGCGCCAGTCGCAGCGGATATACAGAACGTCGACGAAAGGCAGGGCCGCCATCTTCTCGACCTGCTGCTCCAGCGTCCCCTTGCCTTGCCGCACGGCGAGGGAGGGACCGCTTTCTTCCCACATGTAGCCCACCATCCCTACGCCGAAGTTCTTGACGTGCTGGTCCGACGGAGTTGTGGTCGCGACTGTCAGCAAACCTTCGTCCTGGTCAATTCCAAACGGTCCCTGGTTGAGGCGATTTCTCACCTGCGGACCGGGCCCGAAGTCATATCGGTCCCAATTGTGGTCAGGCACGTCCGCAGGAATGACACGCCCGATTCCGCTGGCCGCTGCCAGTCCGGCTCCAACTCTGAGGAAATTGCGTCTGTGCATTCTCACTCCCTCCCTAGTCAGGACTTTGACCCAATATCATACCCTTCTTCGAGATTAAATCGGTTGGGCGAACACCTTCGTGCGTGTGCAAATTCAAAATTCAGGAACCAGGCTATGAAATGGTGGATATGCCTCGCAACGATTGCCATTCTGCCCTATGTAACAACCTCTATTTTCAATAAGTTAACAACTTGAGAGAAAATCCCGTTCCTGGAAAGAAAGTTGCTGTGCGCGGTAACGTGGCGTTTTTCTCCGCCCCGTGGAGAAATGAAGACAAGAAACCGTCTGGAGCGCTTTTCAACTAGCCGATCCAAATGGCAGCTCCACTCTTGGCAATCGACAGAACATACCCGGTTTTTTGCCCGACCGTAGTGGTACTGAATTTTATTCAATACGGCACAAGCCTTGAATTAATCTTCGACTTCTCAATCTGGTGTCCTTTGACATCGAGGAGGTGAAACGATGCAAGCAGGAACGATTTTTGGAAGGCTCATAGAAATTGGGGACCGTTTTTTGGCGCCAAGACGCCCACAAGGCTCATTGGCACATTTCAACCTATTGAGAGGCCAAGGGTTGTTGCTCTGTTGCCTCTTGGTTCTTGCAGCCCTGCCCCTTCACGCGCAGAACTTTACGGCCAGCCTAGTGGGTGCGGTAAGAGATCCCTCGGGGGCGCTAGTTCCCGGGGCGAAGGTCACCCTGACGAATACGACCAACGGGTTCACGTATAGTGCCACCACCGACACCACAGGAGAGTACGTTATACGGAACCTGGAGCCGAGCGTGTATCGTCTCAAGGTCGAAGTACAAGGGTTTAAGACCTATGAGCTGTCGGGCATCGTCCTGGTGGTCCAGCAAAATACCCGGCAAGACGTAACCTTGCAAGTAGGCTCGACGGTCCAGACAGTGGAAGTCACCGCTGCCGCGCCTCTTCTCCAGAGTCAGGACGCGCAACTAGGACAAGTCATCAATCAACAGTTCATCCTCGAGTTGCCGCTGGTAGGGCGCGACGCGGCGCAGTTGATAGCGCTCGCTCCCGGCATGGTGGTACCCCCGGGTTGGAATGCCGGCAACGACAATTCGATCAACGTTATCTCCAACGGCATGCGGTATGACCAGATGGATGTCACGATGGATGGCATGTCGGAGACCAGCCAGGACTTCGAGATGCGCGAGTACAACTACATTCCTTCCATCGACGCGTTGGAGGAGTTCAAAGTCTCGCAAAACAATTTCAGCGCCGACCAGGGTTGGACTGGGTCTACCGCGGTAAACATGGTCATGCGCTCGGGCACCAACAACTTGCACGGGACCCTTTACGAGTTCGTCCGCAATAACGCATTCGATGCCAACAACTTCTTCGCCAATGAGTCTGCCTCACCCCTGCCTGCCTTGCACTGGAACGATTTCGGCGGCACCCTCGGCGGACCGATTCAAAAAAACAAGACGTTTTTCTTTTTCGACTTTGAAGGAGCCCGCGAAACGTCGCCGAGTGTGGTCGATGCCGGCGTTCCGGATGCGGCGGAACGAGCCGGTAATTTCGGAGAGTTGTGCGGCGGGGACGGGCCAAACGGCCCCGCGCCAGATGGGACGTTCAATGCCCAGGGCATGTGCTCGGACCCCAACGGTCAGCTCTGGGATCCTTACTCCGGGGTCTACAACCCGAACTACGAGGGGCCGGTGCGCAGTGCTTTCATTCCGTTTAACAACTTGGCAACCTATCAAAGCCCGGGCAATCCCAAGCTTGCCGGGACGCCTTTCGCCCTTCTAGCCACCCCGGGCAATCTGATTAACCCCCAGGCGCAAAAGATCATGTCTTACTTTGCGATGCCCAACTACAACGTCGGAACTTCGGCCTACAATCCCTATTTCAATTACTTGCTCAACGCGCCTTCCCCCAACAATTCGAACGGTTTTGACATCAAAATCGATCGGCGCTTCGGCGATCGGACCCAAGTCTCGGGACGTCTTAGCTGGTCGCATGACTTCTCGTTGGCGCCGAATTGCTGGAGCAATGCCTGGGACCCCTGTAGCGCTGGTAATAATGATGCTGGGGATACCGATATCCAATTGCGCGGCACTCACAACTTTGGGCCGAATAAACTGCTGAGTGTGAACGTCGGTTACAGCCGCTTCTGGTATCATGTCTATGGTGTAGCGGCGCAATACCCCAATTACAATTTCGTTACGGATACTGGGATGCCTTCTTACCTAGAGGCGAACGGAGTGCCGGCGACTCCGGATATCTCCATCGGTGGCCCCTACATAAGTGCGACCTCCAACGCCGCGATTGGCCAGCAGGGGTGGACCACCGCCTACATGGTAACGCCTACGTTCGATCTGCTCCCCAGCCTGGATTGGATCCGTGGCCACCATGATATCAAATTCGGAGGGGAGCTACGCATTGAGCAGGTGAATGCGTGGGATCCCGGCTACATCAATGGGAACTTCAGCTTCAGTCAATTCGGGACGTCGCAGTATCCCGCGGCAGGCGGGGGAGATGCGATGGCCACCTTCCTCACCGGTACGAACGCGCTCGGGGGAGGCAACGGTTCGTATTCTGTGTTTATCCGGCCCGCCACCTCCAACAAAGATTTGAGCGGTTATATACAAGATAAGTGGCGTACCACGAGCAAGCTGACACTGAATATTGGCTTCCGCTACGACCTGCAATACCCCGCCACGGAGCGGTGGAACCGGTTGGATTATTTCAATCCCAACATCGACTCGCCGCTTCAGGTTCCCGGCGTGCCCACCATTATGGGGGGCGATCAATTTGCCACGCCCGCGAACCGGGGGGTGTATCCGCATCCCTTTTATGCCGGAATCCAACCGCGCCTCGGGATTGCTTATGAGTTGAACGACAAGACGGTGCTGCGCGCTGGCTACGCAATTTTCTATAGCATTTATCAGTTCGGCGCGTCCCTCGGGGATTCGGTAGACAATCTGGATGGGTTCGTTCCTGTCATTTCGTGGTTTACGACGTATCAGAACGACGGCGCCACGCCCGCTAACACCCTCGCTGATCCGTGGCCGGGCGGTATCCCGGCTCCTACCGGCAATAAGCTGGGAGCGATGACGAATGTCGGTCTGACCCCGACCGGTGGAGTGGACGCGCCAGGCTGGGGCAATATGCCTTATCTCCAAGCCTGGAACGCGGGCTTTCAGCGCCAACTTCCAGGACAGATCCTGCTGGACGTCAATTATGCGGGCCAGAAAGGAACTCACCTGCTTTATGCTGGCTACACCAGCCTCCAGTACCTCGGTCCTTGGGTTGAACAACAAACGCCGGCGCAACTGACGGAACTCACTTCCTACGTGAACAACCCGTTCTATGGCATTATCACCAATCCGGCGAGTTGCCTGTCCGGGCCTCAGGTTGAAGCTGCCTCGCTTCTGGTGCCGACCCCTCAATATTGCGGCGAAGGCTTTGTCGAACCCCCGTGGTCTAATAGCAGCTATAACGCGCTGCAGATCCGCGCGGAAAAACGCCTTGCGCAAGGCCTACAATTCTTAACCACCTACACCTGGTCCAAGTCGCTCGATGATGCCTCTTGTAACGGGGGCAACGTCTGTTGGTTGGGCGGCTACTTTCGCGTTACTGATCCCAACAATCTTTTGCACCTGCCCCACTCGGTTTCCGAATTCAATCAGCCCCAAGTCCTGAACGTCAGCTACGTATACCATCTGCCTTTCGGCCAAGGATTGCACTGGGGCTCACGCTGGAATCCCGTGGTGAACGGTTTTCTCGGCGGATGGGAGACGACGGGCATGTGGACCTTTACTTCCGGCCAGCCCCTCCCATTGGGCTGGATTTCCTGCGGGGTACAGATCCCCACCTACGGCTGCCAGCAGCCCAACTTGCTCGCACCGTTGAAGAAGACTGGCGGTCCCCTAAACAACTGGATCAACAATTATTTCAGCAACGAGAACACGGCCCTTGGCGTACCCGCCCCATGGACGCTAGGAAACGGTCCCATGACGCTGCCGAGTACTTACAGCCCGGGCGCGAACAATGCCAATCTTGCCGTGTACAAGAACTTCGCCTTAGGCAAAATGCGTGAAGGGGCATCTTTGCAGGTGCGGCTTGAGACCATCAATGGCTTCAACCATCCGAAGTTTGGATGGCCCAGCACCACGTTCCAGAGCCCTACTTTTGGGCAAATTACCTCTCAGGCGAACACCCCTCGGCAGCTCCAGCTCGGGATGAAGCTGTACTTCTAATGAACTTGTGATTTACCCTGCCTAGGGCTGGCGCCAGCACGCAGCGCCAGCCCGGCAGGTGGGTCTGCAACTTTCTTGGCGTGAACATCTACCGGATTCATTCAAACACTTATGAGTGCCTTCCGAGCGGAGCGAGGAATCCCGCTCTGTGTCGGGCGGATCGCGGAAGAAAGATCGGGGCCAGATTCCAGGCTCCGCTCGGAATGACAGACATTTTCAGAGCGAGGATTCTCAGGAACCGACATACGTGAGATCTTGCGGCGTGAGACCTTGCGGTTGACAACCGCGAATTTCGGACGTATAAGCTTGAGGCGGTTCTGCCTGCCTATGACCACATTGCGGTATGGTTCGACAGGATCAACGGTTGAGTCGTGACAGGACCGTATGGCATGGATCACACCAGTAGCGAAGTCTCAACCTTTGACAACGTGCCAAGGGCGGCGAGGAAAGGAAAACGGAAGGAGATCAGCTATGAAGATATCAGCAAATCTCAGGCTGAGCGGCTCGCCAGCAGTGCATGGCGGATGTCTTGCTCTCGCTTTCGTCATTGGACTTATATTTTCCAGCACAGCCGCTGTCGCGCAAGAAGGCTTTTCGGTTCTCACGGGTACCGTGACCGACCCGTCCGGGGCCGTGGTGCCCGAAGCGAGCATCAAGCTTACAGAACCTTCAGCCGGTCTTCTGGTTCGTTCCGTAATGAGCGACAAGCAGGGCGAGTACACCATCCCGGACTTGAAGCCCGGAACTTACCGGCTCGAGGCAGCTAAACAAGGGTTCGCGACATTCATAGCTACGGATATCGTCCTCGACTCCGGCCATACGCGACGCGTGGACGTGGCGCTGACCACGCAGCGGGTAAGCGCAACCGTGGAAGTGAAGGCCGGCGCACAGCTCATTGATACGGAGACCGCGACTATCACGGGCGAGTTCACGGCCAAGCAGTATGATCAAAATCCAATCGTACAATGGTATCCCAACGCGTTCGCCTTGTTTCAGACCCTCCCGGGAGTGCAGGGTTATGGTTGGTCCATCGAAGCAAACGGCATGTATTTCGATCAGGTGAATCAAGAATTCGATGGCATTCCGAGCGACCGCTATGGCGAACAAAGGAACAACGCCAACTTCGCCCAGGAAGCAACTATCACCACGATGAATTCGCCCGCGGGCACCGTGCGGCCGGTCTCGTACAACTTGACTTCGAAGCGCGGATCGGATGCCTTTCACGGCTCCGTGCATTACCAGCAATACAACTCAGCGCTCGACTCCAATCAGCCTCCCTACCCCATTAAGCCGCACTTTCTCCAGCACGACGGGCAAGCCGAGCTCGGCGGTCCTATCCTGAAGAACAAGGCGTTCTTCTATTTTTCCTGGTTTCTGCAGCGGATCCCGGCGCACACGGTGGAATCGGCCACAGTTCCTACGCCGGAAATGATGCAGGGAAACTTCGGCGTGCTCTGTCCAGCGGGATTCAATTCGAGCGGCATTTGCAACACCACGGCCAGTCCCAACGTTCAATTGGTTGATCCACTTACGGGAAACCCGTTCCCAAACAACGTCATTCCTCAATCGAGGCTCAGTTCGGTTTCTCTTGGCCTGGAAAAATTCTACCCAACGCTTCCCTCTAACGCGAGCTTTACACCCGGCAACTTTATTTGGATACACCCCTACACCACGGGCGGCGTTCTGGCCGACTACTACCGAGGCGATTGGCCCTTCTTCCGCCTCGACTACAACCTCACTTCCAAGAACTCTCTCTTCATGACTGGAGAACTGCGAAGTACCCCGTACGATTGGCCGGGGTCTGTTCCTAGCCTTCCTTACACCCACTTCAGGAAGGAGGGCATGGCGGCTCTGCATGATATTCATGTTTTCTCGAGCAGCTTAACCAACCATGCTGCGTTTGCTTTCTCGCGCGACCGCCAAGTCTACGGAAAGCCGATCATGGGTAATGAACCGCACGGCGAGACACTGGTGCAACAAATCGGCCTGCAGGGAGTGAACCCCAGCGGGTACAACGGCGTGGGAATGCCGAGCATCGGTTTTGGAGGCAACGGGTTCGAGGGCGCCTATCCGGCCGGCTTAGGTGAGTCTGGGGGAGTGAGCGACAACGCCACCGATGTGTCTTTGATCGATGACCTGACATGGGTCAAGGGACGACACACATGGGGGTTTGGCGAGACCTTCACGCGCGCCTGGAACGGCAAGGACGGCTACACGGGAGGCTATCCTGACTTTGGCAGCTTTAGCTTTGACGGCCGGTATTCGGGCTTTAGCTATGCAGATTATCTTTTGGGATACCCGGAGTACGCTGAAAGATCGTCCCCCCTGCTCGATCGATCACTGAGCACTAAAGTGTTCGGTCTCTATTTCACGGACACCTTCAAAGTCACTCCTAAGCTCACTCTGAATTACGGATTGCGCTGGGACTACGAGGGCATGCCAACGTATGCGGATGATTTGATGTATACCTTTAATCCCGCCAAGAATGAAGTGATCATTCCGGCAAGCAAGCTCAGCGATGTCAATCCTCTCTTCCCCGGTCTCATCGGCAACGCCACAATCGTTACAGGCAATCCCAAACCTAGCGCAGACATGGGGAATTGGGGGCCGCGCATTGGGGTCGCTTACCGCCTGCCTGCAAATCTGGTCATCCGCGGGGGGTATGGGTTGTACTGGCAGCGCTATACGCGCTATCTTAACGGCGCTCAGGAAGGATATTATGAAGGCCCGTTCTGGCCGCTGGCCGACAACTACAGCGATCCGAACTTCGTTTTCCATGCCCCGGGCTGTCCGCCCTTCCAGTTCCCGAACCCATTTCCAGGCGGCACGAGCACCTGCTCGCTCGGCCCGGCACCGCCCGGTGGCCAGGGCTTAACAGCCTTCCCAACCCACTGGCACAACGGCTCGATTAATAACTACAACCTGACGCTGGAAAAAGAAGTCGCGCATGTGGGCTGGCGCGTTTCCTATATTGGCTCGCGCTCGGAGAATCAACTTTGGAGCCTAAACACCAACGAGAAGCCCCCGAACCTGACGCCCTACTCGAACACCCTGTTGCCATTTCCCGTTCTTAGCTACGTCAACCAGTTCTTTAACCGTGGAAAAGCACATTATGATGCGCTGCAAATTGAGGCCAAGCGGAAAGAAGGTTTTGTGACCTTCGACGCCCACTACGTTTTGGGATCTGATCTTACCAATATTGATAATGTGGACGGAAATAACGTCGCGAACGCTTTTTCCTCTTGGGTGCCCGGCGGCAACCCCGGCAACGGCGGGGATACTCGGAACCGGTTCACGGCCTATACCGTCTGGAGCCTTCCTTTCGGCAGGGGCCGCCGATTTCTCAAGGATGCGCCACCGGCCGTGAACCAGCTCGTGAGTGGTTGGACGGTACAGACGATCAGTGAGGTGGCGTCGGGTTGGTTTTTCAGTCCCTATTTTTGCTCCACCCAGGGAGTGGACTATTCGGGCACGGGGACCTTCTGCGGTTTGGCCGACGTAATTCCAGGGACAAAACCTAACTTATGGGGCAAGCACCGCACGTACGATCGGTGGTTCAACACGGCCATCTATACTTGTCCGGCTCCGGACGGGGTAAGCTGCGGGCTGGGCACCAACACCCCCTACGTGTACTCTCAGTTGGGCGCGTTCATGATTCCGGGATGCCCTGTCACCGACCCACTCTGCCTGAATACCGTGGAACCCATGGTTGGCCGCTTCGGCAATGCGCAGGAGAACACCCTGCATGGCGACCCGCTCGGCAACCATCAGCTCTCCGTGGCAAAAAAATTCAACCTCACGTAGCGGGTCGGCCTGACTTACACGGTAATGATCTCAGACCTGTTTAATACTCCCCACTACTACAACCCGGATGGCTATATCACCGACAGCGCGCCGAATGGAGGTGGTTGCGTCGGGCACATAGCGGCCTATAGTTGCGGCCAAAGCGCTGAGACCGGGAGCGAATACAATCATGCGGGGTTTCGCAGCATAGCGATGAACCTGCGAGTCTCGTTTTGACGTAGAACGGGTAGCACATCAGAGTATCGTTCTCTACTTGTGTGTACTCTCCCTCGAACCAGCAGGAGAGTGAAAATGGGTGGCAAGGACGGATGGAAAGGGCACGAGATTTTCCTCTCTCTCGCGACCCTTGCACTCCTCCACTTACAGCTTACCAACCGAAGAAACGGTAGGGGTCGTCCCACTCTTCGGGCGTGTCCAGATAAAGCCCTTCGAGCCAACGCTTCTCATTGTCTGCCACCGGTTTCGCGACGTTTTCGAGCAGCGGGGTCTCC
>Ga0187782_10002099_pt1 | contig 14626 bp, 12 predicted proteins | sample 0715_SJ02_MP15_2_FD_132454 | JGI IMG/M metagenome (GOLD analysis project Ga0187782, IMG submission 132454) | Tropical peat soil microbial communities from peatlands in Department of Meta, Colombia - 0715_SJ02_MP15_20_MG | ecosystem: Environmental > Terrestrial > Soil > Wetlands > Peat | place...
CTGTCTTTGCCGCTGTTTGCCCTGTACGCGTTGCGCATCGAACACGATACCCAGGCGGTCCGGGATTTTCGGCTTATGGTGACATTGGTAGCGGCGCTGCCGCTCGCGCTGGTGGTTTTCCTGCGCACGCATCTGGCGGACCTGGACCGCGCGCGCTTGCTGGCGCGTTCGGAATCGTCCATCGAAAATCTGCAGCGGTTACAAGCGCAAATGGTGCAATCGGAAAAGCTGGTGTCTTTGGGGCAACTGGCCGCCGGCGCGGCGCACGAGATCAACAACCCGTTGACCGCCATTTTGGGTTATTCCGATTTGCTGGCCGACGATGAAACCTTGCCGGACCGGGCTCGCGGCGTTGCCGGAAAGATTCGTGAGCAGGCGCGGCGCACGAAAAACCTGGTGCAGAACCTGTTGAGTTTTGCCCGCCAGGTTCCCGCGGAGCGAACCCTGCTGGATATCAACACGGTGGTGAGTAACGCGGTGCAGTTGCGCGCGTTAGACCTGCACAGCGGCGGATCGACCATCGACCTACAACTCGAATCCGTGCTTCCCGCGGTGCGCGGCGATAACAACCAGTTGATGCAAGTATTTTTCAATATTGTCAGCAATGCCCTGGATGCCATGACGGAATCGGGAGGCGGGACACTTACGATCCGCACTTTGCGGGATCGCGGCAATGTGGTGCTGCTTTTTTGCGATACCGGGCCGGGCATCAAGGAACCGCACCGCGTTTTTGACCCCTTCTACACTACGAAACCAGTCGGCAAAGGTACGGGCCTGGGATTGAGCATCTGTTACGGCATCGTGCAGGAGCACGGCGGAAAAATACTTTGCTATAACGGCCAGAACAGGGGAGCGGTTTTCCGCGTCGAGCTTCCGGCGGTGCTGGCGGTATTGCCGCAACGGGGCGCGCCACAGAGCGGAAGCGCGCCAGTGTCCACAAAGACGCACTGAGGTGTTGGCATCCGGTATTCCTGAAATTTGCGGCCGTGGGCCGCGTAGTATGTCATGGTACAGTGGCGCGAGTGTGCTCTAAAGGCTACGAAGGGCGCCAATTACCAGGGAATCGCGAATGAATGACATTGCCATTGCCACGGAAAGATTGACCCGCAAGTTCGGGGCGCTGGTCGCCGTAGATTCGGTGGACTTGCGCGTGCAGGCTGGGCAATTCTTTGGGTTCCTGGGACCGAATGGCGCGGGCAAATCCACCACCATCAAAATGTTGACCGGACTGCTGGCCCCCACTTCCGGGCGCATGGAATTGCTGGGCGTGGACTTCCTGGCAAACCCTGTGGAAGTGAAGCGCCAGATCGGCGTGGTGCCGGAAGGCATGGGGCTGTTCGAACGGCTTACTGGCCCCGAGTATTTGCGTTTTGTGGGCAGAATGTATGGGCTGGACCGATCCACGACCGAGAAGCGTTCAGAAGAGTTACTGGAATTCATGCAACTGGCGGATCGCCAGAAAACATTGATCGCTGATTATTCCCACGGAATGCAAAAGAAGTTGGCGCTGGCCGCGGCGGTGATTCACGGGCCGCGCATTCTGTTCCTCGACGAGCCGTTCGAAGGCGTCGATGCGTTAGCCGCCGGGGCGTTGAAGGCACTGCTGGGCAGAATGACGGAGCGCGGCGTGACCATTTTCTTGACTTCTCACGTGCTGGAGATCGTGGAACGGCTTTGCAGCCACGTGGGCATCATTCATAAGGGGCGTCTGGTGGCGCAAGGGTCCATCGAGGAACTGCGCGCCGGGGTGGCCGCCGAAGCAGGTGAGAAGAAAACGTTGGAAGAGATTTTTCTGTCGATTGTGGGCCAGAGTGGCGGAGAACAGGCGCGTCTGGAGGAATTGACATGGCTGACGTAGCGCGCCTCCCCGGAGTGTTCGAGCAAATCAGGCTGGTGGCCCAGGTGCGCTGGCTGATTCTGAAGAACGGGTTGCGCAAGAAAAACAACGTCTGGGACCTAATCGGGATGATTTGGGTGGGATTTTTCAGCGCCTCGTTCGTGGCGGGTCTGTGCTTTGCGTTTTATGCCGGCGGGTACGAATTCATGGACAAGGGCCATGCGGGTTGGATGGCGTTTTTGTACTGGGGCATTTTTATCTGGTGGCAAATCTTTCCGATTTTTATCGCGGGATTTGGATCGACGTTTGAATTCGCACGTCTTCTACGGTTTCCGTTGAGTTTGCGGGCGTTCTATCTGTTGGGGCTGGGCTACGGGCTGTCGGATTTCGCGGCGATTTCGTCGATCTGCTGGATAGCGGCGATGATTGCGGGAGCAGCGACGGCGCGGCTGAATGTCGTGCCCGCGATGTTGCTGGTTAGCGGCTTGTTTGTGCTGATTAATCTGACCCTTGAAAGGTTAGTGGGCTCGTGGCTCGAGAAAGTGATGGCCAAACGAAAGACGCGCGAGCTGTTCTTTGCCCTTTTTGTCATGTCCATGGTGTCTCTGAATCTTCTAAATCCGGCGTTCCAGAGATTCGGCCACAGTGCCAGGCTAAGATTCATGCACATTATTCCATACGTCAGTTGGATGCCGGGATCGCTGGCAGGCCATGCGGTGAGCACAGCAGTGGCCGCCAATGCTCGCGGGTACTGGCTGGCGATGGCCGGACTGTTGGCGTGGGCGGTGGTGGCCAGCGCGTTACTGTGGCGAAGATTTGCCGCGCAGTACGCCGGCGAGGAGCTCAACGAAAGCGCCGCGCCCGTTGTGACGGCCAGGAGGAAAGAGAAACAGCAGGCAATTTCGGCCGAGCGGCCGGGACTGTTATCGCCGCAAGTGGCGGCGATGGTGGCAAAAGAGTTTCGCTATTTGACGCGCAACGGATTTGCGTTTCTAAGTTTGGTGCTGCCGCCAATTATGGTGCTCTTCTTCACTTACCAATTTGGGCCGGGTTCGCCGTTGAAGCAGCATGCGCTGAAGCCCACGCTGTTCTTTCCAGGACTGCTGGCGTACGTGGTGCTGATTCTGATGTCTCCGGCGTACAATGCGTTCGCGTTTGAAAGCAAGGGCATTCAAACGTATTTCATGGCCCCACTGCGATTCCGGGATGTACTTTTGGGAAAAAACCTGTTCTTGATGAGTTTGATCGGTTTGGAATTGGCATTGTCGCTGGTGCTGCTGGTATGGCGATTGGGGTGGCCAGGCACGCCGATGTTTGCGGCAACGGTAACGGCGGCAGGTTTCGCGGTGCTGGGGCAGCTGGCTATCGCCAACTGGTCGTCGTTGAGCTTCCCCAAGAAAATGGAACTCGGCAAGATGAAGGGACAGCGCAATTCCGGAGTAGCGGTGTGGACGGCGTTCGGAGTGCAGATCGTGTTGGGAGGAATCTGCGGGCTGGTTCTGCTGGCCGGCCGGTGGACCGGAAATCCTTGGGTGCCCACGGTGGCGTTCGGGGCGTTGACGATAGCGGCGGTGGGCGGATACGCCGCGTCTCTGGACGGGCTGAGCGCGCTAGCAGAGACAAAGAAGGAACTGCTGATCGAGACGTTAACCAGGTAGGCCAAATATATTGCTCCTGGTAGTTACTCGCGCACCTTTCGATTTTGAAAGTCTGCTGCAGGTGGGAGGACGCGGAACACGCCAGCACCGCGGTTTGAGGGACCCAAAACGGTGGATTCTTGCCGCCTTCTACACATGAACCCTCAACGCACACACGCAGAGTGCAGGTACTCAATAACAACCAGGCATCGGAAGGAGGGTTCGGGCGGCGAAGGTCAGTACTAGGAGTTGCCACTGGCAGATTAGGCGCGTCCACCGGAGCGAAACGGGCGGGTTTCTTGACTTACAGGTGGAAGTGCCGAAATAATGGAAAGGCATGAGCGTACGCGCCGGAGGCGCAGAAGAAATGTTCCTTGATGTTAAGGATCTTGCCGTCCGCAAAGTGCGTATCCGGAAGAGTTACGCGGTAGGAAGCATCGATTACGGCACCAACGAAGTGAGACAGGTAGAACCGCTGGAAGTTACGGCGACAGCCGAGCTGCTGGATGGGCAGATCCGCATAGCGGGGGAGCTGAGTACCAAGATCGAGATGGTCTGCGCGCGCTGCCTGGAGCCGGTAATCGAGGAAATTGACCGGAATTTCGATCTGCTGTATCAGCCGCTTCCCAAGGGTACCCGGCACGAAGAAGAGCGGCTGAAGGATGACGAGACGGAGATAGGGTTTTTCGAAGGAGAAGGCTTGTTCCTGGCCGACGTGCTGAAGGAACAGGTGCTGCTGTCATTGCCGATGAAAGTGATTTGCCAGAGCGATTGCCGGGGGTTGTGCCCGACTTGCGGGGCCAATCTGAACCACGAGGAGTGCCGGTGTGAGACGCACTCCAGCGATCCGCGTCTGGCTCCCCTCGCGCGACTGAAGCAGGACTGGCTCAAGAAACAATAGATTTTCGGGCGAAATGCCCCTAGAATCCGACCTCAATCGGTCAGGCAGTGTGTGTTTGCCGCGAGCGGGGCGAAAACAAGGAGTAGGCCATGCCAAACCCAAAACGTCGACATTCCAAGAGGCGCACCAGCACGAGGCGGGCGCACGACCGGCTGTTTGCCCCAGCTCTGGCCGAGTGTCCCAACTGCCATGAGATGAAGCAACCGCATCGCGCGTGTCCTCACTGCGGGCATTACAAGGGCCGTCCAGTACACGATACCAAGTAGGGTAAGACGCTGGGAATTAAGTGGACTCTTGCAGTGCTGATTGGCACACGCTAGATTGTGCCCATTGAACTTGCCAGAGTCGCTGGAAAATTTCCATGATAACCATTGCGGTCGATGCCATGGGGGGAGACCACGCACCCCGGCCAGACGTGGAGGGGAGTGTTCTGGCAGCGCAGCAGTATGGGGTACGGGTGCTACTGGTAGGCCAGCCGGGGGTAATTCGCACCGAGTTGGCGCGACTGTCGCGGCCCAGCGGGGCCGTGGAGATCGTCGCGGCGAGCGAAGTGATCACCATGGAAGATCACCCCGCGCAGGCCTTTCGCCGCAAGAAGGACAGTTCGCTACACGTGGGAGCGCGGCTGGTGAAGGACGGCTTGGCCGACGCTTTCGTCAGCGCGGGAAATACCGGCGCGGTAATGACCACGGCAAAGTTCATCATGGGAACGCTGGAGTCGGTGGACCGGGCGGCGCTGGCGGCGCCGTTTCCCAACGCCAAGGGAGGAGTTTCGGTGCTGTTGGATGTGGGCGCCAACGTGGATTCGAAGCCGGAGCACCTGCTGCAATTCGCGGTGATGGGCGAACTGTATTACCGCTGGACTTTCGGCAAAGTGAAACCGCGCGTGGGCTTGCTGTCCATCGGTGAAGAAGAGATTAAGGGCAACGAACTGACCCGCGCGGTGTATGACCGGCTGAAGGAATTGCCGGTGCACTTCGTCGGAAACGTCGAGGGCAACGATCTGTTTTCCGGGCGGGTGGATGTGATCGTATGCGATGGGTTTGTGGGGAACATCGCATTGAAGATTTGCGAAGGGCTGGCAATGGAGATCGTCAAGTTTCTGCGCAAAACCTACAAGGGGTCGTGGGCCTCGCAACTGGGCTATCTATTATCCAAGGGGGCGTTTAAGGGCATAAAGCGGACCATGGACTACTCAGAGTATGGGGGAGCTCCGTTGCTGGGAGTGCGTGGCGTGTGCGTGATCGCACACGGGAAATCCAACGCCAATGCCATAAAAAACGCAATACGCGTAGCGGCAGGTCTGGCGCGGGCGCGTGTGAACGAGAAAATCGAACAGGAGCTCTCCCTGGCCAGCGCGAAAGCGTAAGGACAGGAGAGAGGAGCGAGTATGGGTAAAGTAGCATTCATTTTCCCGGGTCAAGCGTCGCAATACGCGGGGATGGGCAAGCAATTGGCGGAAAAGTTCCCCGTGGCACGCGCGGTATTTGACGAAGCCGACGAAGCGTTGGGAATCTCCATTTCGAAGCTGTGCTTTGAAGGCGGCGAAGATGAATTGAAGCTGACGGCCAATACCCAGCCGGCAATTCTGACGGTTTCCGTGGCGGCATTGCGGGTGTTAGCGGAGAAGGGCGTGATCGCGGATTACGTTGCGGGGCATAGTCTGGGCGAGTATTCGGGGCTGGTGGCCGCGGGCTCGCTGAGCTTTACCGATGCGGTGAAGTTGGTGCGCAAGCGCGGCGCCTACATGCAGGAGGCCGTACCCGCTGGCCAAGGCGCTATGGCGGCGATTATGGGATTGGCGCCTACGGTGGTTATCGATGTGTGCAAGCGGGCCGCGCAGGGAGAAGTGTGCTCCGCGGCGAATCTGAATTCACCAGAGCAGACCGTAATCTCCGGGCAGGCGAGTGCGGTGAAACGAGGCGTGGAGATTGCCTCGCAATCCGGAGCGAAGCGGGCGGTGGTGCTAGCGGTGTCGGCGCCATTCCATTCCGCGCTGATGGCCCCGGCACAAGACCGGCTGGAGAAGGACCTCGTAGCGACGAAATTTGGGGACCTGCGAATGCCGCTGGTGACCAATGTGGATGCGGACACCATTCGCAAAGGGGAAGAAGCCCGCAGCGCGCTGGTGCGGCAAGTGACCATGCCGGTGCGCTGGGAAGAGTCCATGCGCTTGCTGCTGGATGAAGGCGTGAACACATTTGTGGAGGTCGGCCCGGGACGGGTGTTGATCGGACTGATGCGGCAGATCGAGCGCTCGGTGACCACGTTGAATGTCGAAGACGAGAAGAGCTTGGCGGCGACGCTGGACAAGATCGCGGGGGCGACCAGTGACGCAGCATGAAGGTGAAAGTTTTAAGTTTTAGGTTTTAAGCTCTAAGTTTTAAGCTCTAAGTTCTGAGAATTTGTTAAAGAATGCATTCCACCGTCATTCCGAGCAACGCCAGGAATCTCTCTTCTACCGAAAGAAAAAGAGAGATTCTTTCTGCAGGAGGCGCGGAAACAGGAAGAGGTCCCCACTCCGAAGACTCCGCGCGGAACGACGAATCTGGTTTTGTGAGGAGCCGTTAGAACTTATAACTTAATACTTAGAACCGAGTAACTACTATGTTCAGTTTGGCGGAAAAGGTGGCGTTGGTGACTGGCGCGTCGCAAGGGATTGGACGCGCTACCGCGCTGGCGTTGGCCGAGGCGGGCGCGAAGGTAGCAGTAGCGGCACGCAACGCGGAGAAGCTCGCCTCGCTTGCCGAAGAAATTGCCGGGAAGGGCTGCGTGGCGTTCGCGGTGAAAATGGACGTGGCCGATGCGGAGCAGGTGAAATCCGGATTCAAGGCGGTCCTGGAGAAGTTCGGTAAGCTGGACATTCTAGTGAACAACGCCGCGATTACCCGCGACGGCTTGGCCGTGCGCATGAAGCAGGAAGACTGGGACACGGTAATGCGGACCAACTTGACTGGGGCGCATTTGTGCATCCAGCAGGCGCTCGCCACGATGATGCGGGCGCGGTCGGGACGGATCATCAATATCGCTTCGGTGGTGGCGCAGACGGGCAACCCCGGGCAGGCCAATTATGTGGCGGCGAAGGCCGGGCTTATCGGGTTGACCAAGGCAATCGCCGTGGAAATGGCGCAAAGGAACATTACCGTGAATGCGGTAGCGCCGGGGTTCATTGAGTCGCCGATGACCGACGTGCTGTCCGACAAAGTGAAGGAAGAACTGAAGACGCGGATTCCGTTGGGACGCATGGGAACGCCACGAGACGTGGCCGCGGCGATCGTGTTTCTGGCCAGCGATGAAGCAGCCTACATCACCGGGCATGTTCTGGATGTGAATGGCGGGATGTATTTGGCGTAGCAATACCGAGTTCACAGATGGCACAGAAGGAAGAGCCTAAATGGTAGCCGTAAGTTGACCTAGGTCAGTCCGGGAAAGTAGACTGGCAAGGTTACCCAGGCAAGTGCAGAGGGATTTGTAGGCCGGCCGCAAAGCCGGGTTAAGTGTGGAGTAGCGAACGAGAAAGGTGCGACAGCCGGTCGCGGAGGAACTGGAATGGCCAGTGTAGAAGAACGGGTAAAGCAAATTATCGTCGAGCAACTGGGAGTGGATGAGGCGGAAGTGACGCCCACGGCATCGTTTGTGGACGACCTGGGCGCGGATTCGCTCGACCAGGTGGAATTAGTAATGGCCTTCGAAGAGGCCTTTGGCATCGAGGTGCCGGACGAGGACGCAGAGAAGATGACCACGGTGAAGGATGCTATCGATTACATCGATAAGCACTCGAAGGGCAAGTAGCGCGGGAGAATCCCTGGATAAGGAGCGCGAGAATTGACTCGCCGTGTCGTCGTAACGGGCGTTGGATTGGTTTGTGCTCTGGGCATTGGGACCGAGGAAAGCTGGAAGAACTTGGTCGCCGGGCAGAGCGGCATAAGCCGGATCACTCATTTTGATACTCAGGAATTCGATTGCAAGATTGCTGGCGAAGTGAAGAATTTCGATCCCTTCCTGTGGATCGAGAAAAAAGAACTGAAAAAAATGGGTCGCTTCATCCAGATCGCGCTGGCGGCGGCGGATTTTGCGGTGAAGCTGGCAGAGTGGAAACCGGAGCAGTCGGACCTGGACGAAGTTGGCGTGTACGTGGCCTCGGGCATCGGCGGGTTCGACATCATCGAGCGCGAACACATCAAATTGATGCAGGGCGGCCCGGGCAAAATTTCTCCCTTTTTCATTCCGTCGGCGATTGTGAATCTGGCTTCCGGGCACATCTCGATTCGCTACGGCGCGCGCGGGCCGAATTCCGCCACAGCCACGGCTTGCTCCGCTTCGGCGCATTCCATCGGCGATTCGTTCAAGATTATCGAGCGAGGCGCGGCGGAGATGATGATTTGTGGCGGAACTGAAGCTACGGTTACGCCCATGGGTATTGGCGGATTCGCTTCGATGCGCGCGCTGTCCACCCGCAACGACGAACCGCAAAAGGCCAGCCGGCCGTTCGATGCGGCGCGCGACGGCTTTGTGGTGGGAGAGGGCTCAGGCATCTTGATCCTGGAGTCGCTGGAACATGCCCAGAAGCGCAATGCTCCGATTTTGGCGGAAATTGCGGGCTATGGAATGAGTGGCGACGCTTACCACATCACGCAACCGGCGGAAAATGGCGACGGCGCGTTCCGGGTGATGAAAGCGGCGCTAAAAGATGCCAAGATCGGCCCGGAGGACATCAGCTACATCAACGCGCATGGAACTTCCACACCGATTGGCGATGTGATTGAAACGCGTGCGATGAAGCGCTTGTTTGGCGAGCGTGCTGCCAGCAAGAAATTGCCGGTGAGTTCGACGAAATCGATGACTGGGCATTTGCTGGGTGGCGCGGGCGGTTTGGAGGCGGGCATCAGCGTGCTGGCGTTGCGCGACCAAATTCTGCCGCCGACCGTCAATCAGGAATCACCCGACCCGGAGTGCGACTTGGATTATGTGCCGAACGTAGCGCGAAAGGCTACAGTAGACTATGCGCTGTCGAATTCGTTTGGCTTTGGCGGAACGAATGCGGCCTTGATCTTCAAGCGTTGGACGGGCAAGTAGATTTTTGGAGTGCGGATTGCCGCCGCTTTAGGGTCGCCAACCGCGAAAGCGAAAGGCAGCTAAAGCGCGGCTCTGGCACTCCAAGTTTCGCTCCAGCAAGGCCACATACCCTCGGAATCAGGCAGTTGCGAATTGGAAGGAAATTCCCGTGAACATCATCGTTTGCATTAAGCAGGTGCCCGCCAAGGATGCACCGCTGTCGATGGCAGGAAACTGGATCAAAGAATCCGATATCGGATTCGAAATGAACGAACCGGACAGCTACGCGCTGGAAGAAGCGTTGCGGCTGAAAGAGAAGCACGGCGGCGAAGTGGTGGTGCTGTCGCTGGGGCCGGAACGCGTTAAGCAGACCATCAAGGAAGCGTTGGCAAAAGGGGCGGACCGCGGCATTCATGTGGCGGACGACCAATTCGCGCAACTGGACCCGTTAGGAGCGGCGAACGTGCTGGCCGCCGCGATTGGCAAGGAGAAATGCGACCTGGTGCTGACTGGATTGCAGAGCGACGATCACGGATTCGGACAGACCGGCGTGCTGTTGGCGGCGCTTCTGAAACTGCCGCACGCCACCATCATCATGCAAATCGATGTGCAGGATGGCAAGATGAAACTGAAACGCGAGCTGGAAGCGGGGTGGTTCCAGTGGATCGAGTGCCCTCTGCCCGCGGTGCTTTCCATTCAGTCGGGGATTAATAAAGTGCGCTACGCTACGTTGAAGGGCATCATGGCGGCGAAAAAGAAGGAAATCGTCACCATCACGCGGGAATCGCTGGGCGTGGCGCTGGAACCGACCGAGAAGATCGAGAAGATTTACGTGCCCACGAAGACAAAGAAGACCGAATTCTTGACCGGTACGCCGAAAGAAGCCGCGGCGAAATTAGTGGAGAAACTGAAATTCGAGGCACGGGTGATTTAGGGTTGTTCTCAAGATGACGGCTTTTGGGTTTATGGCGTTGGAAAGAGGCGAGCTATGAAAATTTTGGTGGCTACGGAACAGCGTCAGGGGAAATGGAACAACACCAGCTTCGAGACGCTGGTGGCCGCGCAACAGATTGCTGCGGCGGCGTCTGGCACGGTTACGGCCGCCGTGGTAGGGAAAAGCGTGGGCGTGCTGGCCGAGGAATTGGCTGGCAAGAACGTAACGGAAGTGCTGGTGGTTGAACATGAGTTGCTGGAGAACTACACGCCCGACGCATACTGCAAAGCGCTGCAACAAGTCATCGAGTCGAGCAAACCGGATTTGGTTTTGTTTCCGCACACCTACCAGGTGCGCGACTTTGCGCCGAAACTGGCGGCCATGCAAGGCAAAGGTATGATCGGCGACTGCGTGGGCTTCCGCAAAGAAGGCGACAAGCTGGTATTTGTCCGGCAAATGTTTCAGGGGAAGACGGCCGCGGACGTAACCTTCGTGGGAACGCCGCCGTGGTTTGCGTCGTTTCAGTCGGGGGCGTTCCGCTCGGACTTGTTGGAAGCGCGCGCCGGGGGAAAGGCACCCGTAAGTGTGGCGAAGGTTGAGCTAAAAGCGGAAGAGATTCGAACCAAGCCGCTGGAATTGTTCAAGGAAGCGAAGTCCGCGGTGGACCTGACGCAAGCGCCCTTGATTGTCGCGATTGGACGCGGTATCAAAGCTCCGGAGAATATCGCGCAAGCCGAAGCGGTAGCCAAGGCGTTGGGCGCGGAGATTGCGGCGTCACGGCCGATTTGCGACGAAGGCTGGTTACCGATGGAACGGCAAATCGGCAGCTCGGGGCAAACGGTAGCGCCGAAATTGTATCTGGCGTTGGGAATCAGCGGAGCCATCCAGCACGTCGTGGGGATGAAGGCGTCGCGCACCATTGTGGCGGTGAACAAAGATCAAAACGCGCCGATTTTCGAGATTGCGGATTACGGCATTGTCGGCGACATTTTCGAGCTCATGCCGGTGCTGACAGAAGAATTGCAGAAGGCCAGGGGCTAGAAAGACGAGCGATCATGGCGGTGCAACGGGAACAACTGGAAGCGGACGTACTGATTGTGGGCGCAGGGCCCGCGGGACTGGCGTGCGCTCTGCACCTAGCCAATCTCATCAAGAAACACAACGCCAGCGGCGCCAAGCCGGAACTTTCCACCGAAAACATTTATGTATTGGAGAAGGGCCGGGAGATCGGTGCGCACCAATTGTCGGGCGCGATCCTGAATCCCAAGGCGCTGGCGGAGCTGGTGGCCGATTTTGAGAAGAGCGCGCCGCTGGACACCCCGGTAACCGATTCGGCGCTACTGCTGTTTACGCATAAATCCTCTTATCGTGCCCCGATTACGCCTCCGCCCTTCAAGAACAACGGAAATTTCGTTATTTCGCTGAGCCGCCTGGTGAAATGGATGGGCGGATTGGTGGAAGCGACTGGCGTGAACGTGTTCAAGGAGTTCGGCGGCGCCGAGCTGATTTACGAAGGCAGCGGAATCGCCGGAGTGATCACCGAGGACAAAGGGCTCGATAAAAATGGCAAACCCAAGGCCAATTACACGCCGGGATACGAGCTGCGGGCCAAAGTGACGGTGCTGGCGGAGGGCCCACGCGGTTCGCTCACCAAACAATTGGTGGCCAAGCAAAAGCTGGAGAACACCAACCCGCAGACCTACGGTATTGGGATCAAAGAATTGTGGGACGTGCAACCGGGCAAGATCAAACCGGGATATGTGGCGCACACGATGGGCTGGCCCCTGCCGACCAGCATGTATGGCGGAGGCTGGATCTACGGGTTGTCGAACAACCGCGTTTCGCTGGGACTGGTGGTCGCATTGGAATACCACGACCCGCGCTTCGATCCACACGCGGCATTCCAGACCTGGAAAACGCATCCCTTTGTGCGCGATTTGCTGGATGGCGGAAAGCTGGTGCGCTACGGTGCGAAATCGCTTCCCTACGGCGGCTGGTACGCGATGCCCCGCAATTATGTGGATGGGGGCCTGATCGTTGGCGATTCCGGCGGGTTCCTGAATTCGCAGCGGCTCAAAGGCGTGCATCTGGCGATGAAGAGCGGGATGCTGGCCGCGGAAACGATCCTGGAGGCGCTGAAGAGCGGCGACACGTCGGCTAAAGCCCTAAGCCTGTACAAACAGAAAATCGATCAGAGCTACATCCGCGAAGAACTGTGGAGAGTGCGCAACTTCCATCAAGCGTTCCATAACGGCCCGTTCGATGGCTTGGTGCTTACGGCATTGCAGGAAATATCCGGCGGACGCGGCATCATTGATCCCATGCATTCGCAGCCGGGCTACGAGGCGTATAACCAGATCCACGGCAGGCCGGCGCCGGAGCGATTCAAGGGCGATGGCCAGCTGACCTTTGATCGCTTGACGGATGTCTACCACTCGGGAACGCGGCACGACGAAGATCAGCCCTGCCACCTGAAAGTTTTGGACCTGAACATTTGCGCCACAAGGTGCGCGGAAGAATATGGCAATCCCTGTCAGTATTTCTGCCCCGCGGCGGTGTATGAGATGAATCGCGAAGGCGAACATTTGAAGCTGAAGATCAATTTTGCGAACTGTGTGCACTGTAAGACCTGCGACATTGCCGATCCCTACCAGATCATCGATTGGACCGTGCCGGAGGGCGGCGGTGGGCCGAACTACGAAGGGATGTAGTTAGCAGGCCAGGCCTGGAGCACGAAGCGCCGCGCACACCGTGCCGTTCGATTCTTCACATGCTACGAGCTGGGCGCCCAGAGTTTGTGGAAGAACGTGCGGACACGCGTCCAGGCCGAATCCTCAGTTGCTTTTTTCTCCGCCATATTTCGCTGCATGCCCGGCCCGCTGAGCGCTGGATTCTCCTGAGCCACCACTGGATCGCCTTCCACCTTGCCTTGGAAAATTAATGTGGGGCGCACACGAGCGCGGCGAACCAGAATAATCAGGTTGGGGTCATACTCCGGCTGAGTTTTCGTGTTCGCGTCATAACGCAGCGGCGGCATGAACACCTGATAGACCGGCTCTTCCTTTGGGGCCGCTGGCGGGTCGGACTGCAGAGGGTCGGCGGGCTTTGGCGCGGCAACGTTTTGTTTGGCGGGCTCGTTGGTAGTCGCGATGCCGCTGACCTGCGTGGAAATTCCGCTCTTATCGCTGAGCTGAAGCTCGCAAACGCACTGGCCTGCGGTGGTGCGCAGGGTTTCCAATTGGCCGTTGACCAGGGAAACGTCGCCGTTTTGCGGAATCAGCAGGCTTTGCCCAGTCAATTGCTGCTCGATGCGAACCGCGCCCTGGCTGGGCCGAATGCACATCGTGCCGGAAGCGTCCAAGCCAACCAGGGCATCCTCCGGGCCATTGCCGATGGAAATTGTGTGCGCTTGAATCTGCGGGGTGTACACCGTGAGAGTCACTTGGCCCTCGATGCGGGCATGAATCGTGCCGATGTCCAGCGCAATGGTCAGCGCGTTACCCGACTTCAGGACGGAGAAATGGGAAGGCCCGCAAATGCTGATGTTGCCGCCTTCGATCAGCTCGATGTGCGCGGTGCCGGACTTCACGCGCACATCGCTGCCGCTGCGCAGAATGGTTTTGATTTGGCCGTTGGCGGTATCAACGCTCATCGGCCCTTGCACGGAGATGGCGTCACCTTCAATTGCGCCGACCGCATCAGGAGCGGGAGGATTATCGGCGCGCGCGGGCCTCAGGCAGAGGGTCGAAACAGACAGACAGCTGCCAACGCAACAGAGCGTGGCCAGGCGGCCAAAAGAGCAGATAAACCCGGGAAACCGCAAACTAGCGAACTCCCATCCTTGCACCGTTGGACGGCAACGGTTCTATTTTATAGGAGAACGGTCCGAGATTGATATCCGCGGCACGTCCGGATATGTGAACGGGCGATGACAATCGGAAAATCCCCAGACCGATGGCAGTGCCTGAGACAATCGAAGCGAGATTCGAGTGGGAAGAGGAAGCGGCCGGCACCGCGCCGACTCGGTTGGAAAATTATGCCGATTCGATTCGAGTCCAGAAGCGTTTCGACGACGAACTGATGTACTAGGGAAATGACTGTATCGCGCCAAAGGCTGGAACTCGCATAGGATGGCGTATTATTGAGAATCACATAATATAGTGACAGCAAGGGTTCCTAAAGGCTTGTTACTGTGCCTTTGGACGCCGCATTCGGGCTCGCACTATGTCCATGGGCTCACCGGTCCAGACAAAAACCGGTTC
>Ga0187782_10002100_pt1 | contig 14623 bp, 13 predicted proteins | sample 0715_SJ02_MP15_2_FD_132454 | JGI IMG/M metagenome (GOLD analysis project Ga0187782, IMG submission 132454) | Tropical peat soil microbial communities from peatlands in Department of Meta, Colombia - 0715_SJ02_MP15_20_MG | ecosystem: Environmental > Terrestrial > Soil > Wetlands > Peat | place...
CGGGGGGAAGAATCGGCTTGATACGGTCCCATAGCCCATCGGAAACGAGCGGTTTCGCCATGGGCCCATCCACCTATCCATCCATCGCCGGGTGGGCCAAGTTTTGAAACCGCCTCTAAGCTCAAATTGGACCTTGCTCGCGTGGCATTTCCTGACTCGTCCTATTTATGTCCCCGTACCCCAAATCGGTTTGAATTTACGCGTTGTTTGCGCGCAGCGCTCTCGTGGCTTCACGTTGCCCATGGATGGCGTGTCGGCCCCGGCACCCCTCATGGCGCCGGCAACGTGACGAAGAACGTCGCACCGGCGTCCACGCGGCTTTCGGCCCAGATCCGGCCGCCATGCCGCGAGACGATCCTCTCGACGGTGGCGAGCCCCACTCCCGTGCCGGGAAACTCGGTCTGGTTGTGCAGCCGCTGAAATAAGCCGAACAGCTTGCTCGCGTACCTCGTGTCGAACCCGGCGCCGTCGTCGCGCACGAAGAAGGTCGTCACGCCGTCCGCTCCCGGTCGTTGACCGACCTCGACGTGAGCCTCCGCGCGCTTCGCGGTGAACTTCCACGCGTTGCCGAGCAAGTTGGTGACGACGGCGCGCATCAGGACCGGATCCCCGAGAACACGCATCTCCGGATGGATCGTCACGCGGACGACCCGGTCGGGATGGGCATCACTCAGCTCGCGGCAAAGCTCATGAGCGAGCGCAGTCAGATCGATCGGCACGCGCCGCATCTCCGCCTCGACCGCACGGCCAAGAAGCAACATGCCATCGATGAGATCTTCCATCGACTGGGCGCCGGCGAGGATCCTATCGAGGTGTCGGCGTCCGGTCGCGTCGAGCTGCTCGCCGCAGTCTTCCGCGAGAGCCGTGCCGAAGCCGCGGATGGCGCGAAGCGGCGCGCGCAGGTCGTGGGAGACCGAGTACGAGAACGCCCGGAGGTGGTCGTTCGCGACGGCGAGCTCCGCGGTGCGCTGCTCGACCCGTCGTTCGAGATCGCGCAACACTTCGTCACGCGCCCGCTCGGCATCGAGGACTCGCAGAATCTGCTTGCACATCCACTCGCCGCGTTTGGCCGCGTCGGCCCCCTCGCGCGTCTCCAGGAGCAGCTCGGGCGGCACATAGAAGAGATTGTCCCGGTTGAGCGTGTCGCCGACGTAGGCCGCCCGGTGCGTGGCGAGAGCGTCGCGCACCGCCTCCGGGGGAACCATCGCGCGGTGATACTGGCAGATGCCCCGCAGCGGCTTGTCCCGGATCACCTGTTCGAGGAGCGCTTCGTAGCGCAGGAGCTGGCCGAAGTTGTCGTCCGCTCCCAGCTCCCAACGCATGTCGCCCGTCGCGCAGAGTCCGCGGAAGCCCGCCCGCAGCGCATCGTCGACGGCCGAGCAAAGATTGTCGACCATGAGGTCGGGCTCGAATCGCCCCTCCGTCAAGTGACTTCGATCCGACGAGAAGAGCAGCGCGGAACGGCTCGCCTCGCGGGTCGTGTCCACGCCCTTGGCCGACAGCGCGGACTCGACCATCTGCACGGCATCGGGACTCCCGAGGTAAAGGCAACGCCAGTTTTCCCGAAGACCGTCGATGAGCAGAGGGACGACGACCGGCAGCTGCTCGGACGGATGGCCGTCGTAAATGAGGCACTTGTGTCGGCTCACTTCTCGCGTCTCGGCTTCCGAGATCATCGACAGATGATGCCGCGCCCTTCGGGCCGTGGTCAATCAATGCCGTTAAACATCCCAGCGCACGTTCGTCGGGCCCCTGGGTCATATCCGCGGCATGCCCATTGCGTGCTCTGTGGGAGCAATGCCGGCGAACTGCGCGACGAGGTTGTGCACGGCGGAGATGCGTCGCATCGGCCGTCCGCTTCCGCTGGCGGCTGCAGGATCGAACGATGCGAGGGGTCTCATGGAAATCGGAATGGTCGGGCTGGGTCGGATGGGCGAAAACATGGCCTCTCGCCTTGTGCGCGCGGGCCATACCGTCGTCGCCTTCGATCCGAAACACGAGAAGGTGAAGATGCTCGCGGAGCAAGGCGCGCTTGCTGCGGGATCGCTCGGCGAGCTGGTCGACATGCTCCCACTGCCACGGGCGATCTGGCTCATGGTGCCGGCGGCGGTCGTGGAGGAGACCATCGGCGCGCTCGCGGGCACGTTGCGGCGCGACGATACGATCATCGACGGCGGCAACTCGCACTACCGCGACGACATCCGGCGCGCTCGCTCGCTGTCGGCGGCGGGAGTCCACTACGTCGACGTCGGAACCTCCGGCGGCGTCTGGGGCGGACAGCGCGGCTATTGCCTCATGATCGGCGGTGACCGCGAAGTGATCGCCCGACTCGATCCGATCTTCTCTGCGCTTGCTCCCCACGTCGACGCCGCCACTCGCACGCCTGGGCGGAGCGGGCCGCCGACCACGTCCGAGCAAGGCTACCTGCGCTGCGGACCGAGCGGGGCTGGCCACTTCGTGAAGATGGTGCACAACGGGATCGAATATGGGCTCATGGCCGCGTACGCGGAGGGGTTCAACATCCTCCGGCGCGCCAACGCGGGGACCGAGGCGCGCACCGAAGACGCCGAGACCGCGCCTCTCGAGGACCCGGAGCTTTACCAGTACGAGCTCGACTTGCCGGAGATCGCGGAGCTCTGGCGGCGCGGCAGCGTCATCGCCTCGTGGCTCCTGGATCTCGCCGCCGTCTCGTTCGAGCGCGACCCGCAGCTCGACGAATTCGCGGGCCGCGTCTCCGACTCGGGCGAGGGACGCTGGACGCTCAAGGCCGCGATCGACGAGGGCGTTCCGGCGCCGGTTCTCGCGACCGCGATCGCCGAACGTTTCGCGTCCCGGGGTCAGGCGGACTTCGCCGACCGCATGCTCTCGGCGATGCGGTTCGAGTTCGGCGGCCACGCGGAAAAGCGGGCATGACGATGCCGTGAATCTCCTCGATGGACGAAGCGAGCGCTTGCGTCGGTCGAAAAAAGAGCTGGCGACGTCATGTCGTACGAACCCATCGAGAGCTACGGCGTCATTGGCAACATGCGCACCGCGGCGCTCGTGAGTCATGCGGGCTCGATCGATTGGATGTGTTTTCCCCAGTTCGACTCCCCGAGCGTCTTCGGCGCGTTGCTCGACGATGCGAAGGGGGGCCGGTTCCGCATCGGCCCGTGCGGGGCGCCGAGCACGACCAAGCAACTTTATTGGCCCGACACCAACGTGCTGGTGACGCGTTACCTCTCGCCGGAGGGCGTCGGTGAGATCGACGATTTCATGCCCGTCGTCGGCAGCGCGAATCCGGCCGACAACCAGGTCGTGCGGCGCGTGCGCGTCGTTCGCGGCAGCATGGCGTTCGCGCTCGCCTGCGAGCCCGCGTTCGACTACGCGCGACGCGCTCCGAAGACGACCCTCGTGCCCAACGGAGCGCTCTTCGTCGGTGACGACGGGGGCCAGGGCTTGGCCCTCGCGAGCAGCCGGCAGCTCACCGTGACGCCGCGGGGCGTCGCAGGGCAGTTCGTGCTGGGCGAGGGCGAGAAAGCCACGTTCTTGCTGCACAGGCTCTGTCCCGAGCGCGGATGCATGCGGGCTCCGTCCGAAGCCGAGGCGCAGGCGCTGTTCGAGGAGACGGTCCACTTCTGGCGGGGATGGCTGTCTCGCTGCACGTACCGGGGCAGGTGGCGCGAAATCGTCCAGCGTTCCGCCCTTGTCCTCAAGCTGCTCACGTTCGAGCCGACCGGTGCCATCGTGGCGGCACCCACGAGCAGCCTTCCCGAGGAGCTCGGTGGGGTTCGCAACTGGGATTACCGGTTCGCCTGGATACGCGACGCCGCCTTCACGCTGTACGCGCTTTTGCGCATCGGCTTCACCGACGAAGCGGACCACTTCATGGGTTGGCTCGAGGCGCGTTGTCGCGAGGCAAGCGGGGATCCTCCCCTGCAGCTCGTCTACAGCGTCGACGGTCGCGACGGGCTGGAGGAGCAAGAGCTCTCTCACCTCGAAGGGTACCGTGGCTCGCGACCGGTCCGCGTCGGAAACGCCGCGTACACCCAGCTCCAGCTCGACATCTACGGCGAGATGATGGACTCGGTGTACCTGTTCAACAAGTACGGCGCACCGATTTCGTACGACCTCTGGGTGCAGTTGCGGCGCATCACCGAGTGGCTGTGCGACAATTGGCGCCGCCCGGACGAAGGCATCTGGGAGACGCGCGGCGGCCGGCGCGAGTTCGTGTATTCGAAGCTGATGTGCTGGGTCGCGCTGGACCGCGCGTTGCGACTCGCGGACAAACGCTCGTTCCCGGCCAACCGGAGCCGATGGGTTCTGGAACGAGACGCGATCTACGAGGAGATCATGGTCCGCGGCTGGAGCCCCTCCCGCGGTTCGTTCGTCCAGTTCTACGGGAGCGAGATGATCGACGCGTCGAACCTGCTCATGCCCCTGACGTTTTTTCTGTCCCCGGTCGACCCGAAGATGTGCGCGATGCTCGACGCCGTCACGCGTCCACCCGCTCAGGGCGGCCTGCTCTCCGACGGGCTCGTCTACCGCTACAACTCGCGCGACCCCGCCGACGGCCTCACGGGCCAAGAGGGGACATTCAACTGCGCGACGTTCTGGCTCGTGGAGGGGCTCACTCGGGCCGGCCGGGCCGACAAGAGAAAGCTACAGGACGCGCGATTGCTCTTCGAGCGCATGCTCGGTTACGCGAACCACGTCGGACTGTACGCCGAGCAGACGAGCAGCACCGGAACCGCGCTCGGGAACTATCCGCAGGCGCTCACGCACCTGGCGTTGATCAGCGCCGCCTTCAACCTCGACAGGACGCTCAACGAGCTCGGGTCTCAGGGCTGAGGGTCGCGCGCTCGGGAGCGTCCTGGCCCGGGTTGGTGCGCTGCCACGCGTCGAGGTCTCGTACGCGTGCGAACCATCCTCGGATGTGGACGAAGTCGCCCAGCGGGAGCTTTGCCCGGGTCATGGCCATCAGCGGAGCAGCCAGGGCGAAGTCGGCAAGCGTCAGCCGGCCCTGGGTGATCCAGTCCTTGCCGGCCAGGTGGGTGTCGAGGACACGCCCGCACTCGATGACGAGCTTCTCTCCGCGGCTGACCTCGGTGGGGTCGGCGTTGCCGAGCCCGATCAGAGGTTTGACGGCACGCTCCCAGTTGAGGACGCCGACCGCCGGGGTGAAGTGGTGTGCCGACCAGAAAAGCCACCGATTCACGTCCGCGCGCTCCTTCGCACCTTGCGGATAGACCGACTGGCCGGGGGTCACGTCTGCCAGATACTGCATGATTGCATTCGACTCCCAGAGCACGAAGTCGCCATCTTCGAGGACCGGGACCTTGCCGTTCGGGTTTCTTCGCAAGTGATCGACGGATCGCTGATGGCCCTTTTGCAGATCGACGAGGACGAGGTCGACCGGAGCGCGCAGGTGGAGCGCGGCCATCACAGCGCGTCGGGCGTTGAGTGACATCGGGTGGTGGTAAAGGTTCATCGGAGGGTCCTTTCGTCGGTCTGCCCGTACCGGGCCTGCTGGCCCCGGTATCCGGGCTGCTGAAAGCACCTTGCCCGACGCCCCTGTCAGCCTATTGTCAGGTTTGTCCGCGATGTCTCGAACCGAACGTCTCTTTGCCATGGCGGAATACCTCCGGGGCCGGCGGACCGGCGTGACCGCGGACGCTCTCGCTCGCCGTTTCGAGGTGACCGTGCGGACGGTCTACCGCGACCTCGACGCGCTGCGCGACGCTTCGATGCCGCTTTCCGCGGAGCGCGGCCGCGGCGGAGGGTACGCGCTCGACGCCAGCTACGCATTGCCTCCGGTGAACTTCACGGCGCGGGAGGCCGCACTTCTCGTTGCCCTCGGACGCCACGCCGTCGACACGCGCCTGTTGCCGTTCACCGAAACGCTGGAGTCGGCGCTCGACAAGGTCCGTTCGGCGCTGTCGAAGTCGGCGCAGCGCGAGCTCTTGGTGCGCGTGCGCGAGCTGTCGTTCATCGGGGTCCCGGCGCTGCCCACGCGCAAGGACGTGCGATCGCAGGTGGAGCGCGCCTGGTTCGAGCAGCGACCGCTCCGAATCACTTACGTCGATGGGGACAACGTCGAGTCGACCCGCGACGTCCGCATCGAACAAGTCGTGATGCATCGGCACGAGACGCGGCTCGACGTGACGTGTCTCCCCGGCGGCGAGCGTCGCCAGCTACGCCTCGACCGCATCACCCGCGCCGAGCAGGACCCGTGAGCGACGTCAATCTCACCGCCCGGTTGCTCTTGCCCTGGTGTCGGGCTCGTCTCGAGCAGAGGCGCGGGCCAGCCGCTTCTCATCGCGCCTGGGTGCTGGGGCTCAACGGGCCCCAGGGGTGTGGGAAGAGCACCACGGCCGCAGCGCTCGTCGTCGCCGCGCAAGCCGAGGGGTGGCGAGCCGTCTGCGTGTCGATTGACGATTTCTACCTGACGCACGACGAGCAGCAGGCCGTTGCAAACGCTCATCCGGCCAATCCGTACTTGCAGTACCGCGGATATCCGGGCACACACGACGTCGATCTTGGCGCGCGCGTGATCGACGCGCTGGCCTCGTGCGTCGAAGGTTCCGTCGTACTGCTCCCCGTCTACGACAAGTCCGCGCACCAGGCGCGGGGAGATCGAGCGCCGGCGTCGCGCTGGCGGCGCGCGACAGGCCCGTTCGACATGGTGATCGTCGAAGGCTGGATGCTCGGTTTCGTCCCTGTGGACGAAGCGAGCCTGGAGCCTGACCTGCGCGCGCCCAATCGTTACCTCGCTCGGTACGGCGCGTGGCATGAGCGGCTCGACGCGCTCGTTCATCTGTCGGTCGATTCATTGGCCACCATCGTCGAATGGCGGGTCGAGTCCGAGCGGGCTCGCCGGCTGCGAGGAGAGACGGCGCTCTCGGACGAGGACGCCGCCGACTATATCCACCGCTTTCTTCCGGCGTATCGCATCTTCGTTCCGGCGCTTCAGGCGCGCCCACCGTGCGCGGATTTCCTCGGCCTCGCCCTGGCGCGGAGCCGGGACCCCGCATCGACGCAGCTTCTCCCCGGGTACGGCACCGCCGCCGTCTGAGGCCGGTCACGGGCACACCGCGTGCACCGCCTCGAAGCCCGGAGCTCGGAGAGAGCGACGCATCGCAAACGACGGAGCCGATCCATGCGGAAATCGATATCCGGCCGAGCATTGGTCGTCGTCCTGGCGACGCTCGGCCCGAGCGCGGGCACCGGCCTCGCCGCGACCCGAGCCGCTGCGCCAGCGGCGGCACCGGCGGCACCGGCGCACGAGTCGAACATCGACCCTGCCGCGAGGGACGCGCTCACCCGCATGAGCAACTATCTCAGGTCGCTCCAGGCGTTCTCCATCCACGAGGACGTGACGAGCGAGCAGGTCATTGACGGCGACATGAAAGTCCAGAAGTCGACCGTGGCCGACGTGCGATTCCGGCGGCCGGACCGCCTGAAGGCGGAGGTGCTCGGCGACGACGACAAGAATCACACGATCTATTTCGACGGCAATACGGTCACCGTGTACCTGCCCGCACACAATTATTATGCGCAGATGGATTCCCCTGGAGACCTGGGGTCCGCGCTCGACGCGGCCGAGTCGCGGTACGGGATCGAGTTTCCCACGCCCGACTTCCTTCGGACGGCCTCGCGCGAGGACTTGGCCGATGGTCTCACGGCCGCCGGCTACGTCGGCGCGAGCCGCATCGCCGGAGTCGACTGCGAGCACTACGCGTACCGCACGGCGGAGGTCGACTATCAGCTCTGGTTCGAAAAAGGCGGGTCCTTGCCGCGCAAGCTCGTGATCACCTCCAAGAAGGAGCCGGCTCAGCCCGAGTATTCGGCGGCGATGACGTGGGACGTCTCGCCCAAGATCGAGGACGCTGCCTTCGTCTTCACGCCCCCGCAGGGCGCCACGAAGATTCCGTTCGGCGTCGCGGTTCCCCGCCGGCGAGCCCGATCACCCGGGTCGCCCGGGCCGCACGGCAATTGAGGGATTCGCCGCCGAGCTGAGAGAGATTCGCCGAGGAGACCCGGACCATCCCCGTAGCGGCCGCCGCGGCCGTCACCGCGACCGCCATCGCAGTCGGAACGGTGGTCGCCGCGCTGCCCTCGAGCGGGTGCACGGCCGTGATCGTCGGCGGCGTGGGCTATCAGCGTTGTGGTGCGACGTACTACGAGCCGTCGTATCAGGGCGACGGCGTGCAATACGTCGTAGTGAGCCCGCCCCAATAGCGGTTTGCAACCGCATGAAGCGTTTGGCCGGCGCACGCTGGCCCCGCAACCCTCGCTCCTGCCGAGAAGCTCGGGGGCCTCGGCACCCCGCGCCCGTCGTGCTAAACGCAGGGTGGGTCAGCGTTCGCGTCTGCGGTCACTGCCTTTTTTTTGGTGACATTGCTCATGGCTCCTTCCCGCTCCCGTGGGCTCGTCGTGGCTTGCCGCATGGCGTTATCGGTCGCAGCAAGCTTGCTCGGCTGCGGCGGCAACGCAGGGAATCCCGAACCGACCGCGGGCAACGAGCCGACGGGCGCCGGGGGATCGGGGACCGAGTCGCAATCGGGGAGCTCCTCCAGCGGGAGCGTGCCCGCTGCGACTTCGGGGGGCAGCGGAGAATCGAGCGGGAGCTCCTCATCCGCAACCCCGGGCGGCTCGTCATCAAGCGGCGCGTCGCCGAGCAGCGGATCGTCCAGCAGCGCGTCGTCCAGCAGCGCGAAGGGGTCCGCGGGCAGCAGTGGCTCGACGTCCAGCAGCGCGTCGACGTCCAGCAGCTCAACGTCCAGTGCGGCGGGCGACGGCGGAACCTCCGGCCTTGGGGCCTGGATTACCGGTTACGTCGCCACGATGTTCGGCAATTCGACGATGGGCGATTGTGACAATTATACCGACTTCACAGATACGACGAATATCGCGGATTCGGCCTGTGTATCGTCCGACCAACTGACCATCGCCACGTACACGCCGGGTGTGGCCAACGACGCGAGCTACTACGGAGCGCCGGGGGACTTGAGCAGCATCTGGCAGGGACCCGAGTGCATGTGTCAGCCAGGCAGCGGAACCGGAACGGGCAATTGCACGGCTCCGCCCGCCTGCCCGATGGAGGAAGACTGCGGCATGTGCGTTGCCGTGAAGTGCGATCCGAGCGGGACGTTCTCGCTCGACGGGACGACCCATGATCAGAACTGCAGCACCACCGACTACGCCGTCGTCGAAGTAATCGACGCCTGCCCTCACAATCACCCGACCAACGTCGCTTCGAGCGAAGGCTGGTGCACGAGCAGGCAACCGAACCACATCGACCTGAGCTGTAGCGCCCTCGGGGGCATCTCCAACTTGGGAATGAACGTCGGACAAGACGGCTGGCTCAATGTGGACGTTCAAATCGTGCCTTGCAGTTCGGGGCTCGGGCTGCACTCGCTTTAGCGGCCGAGCACGCTCGAACCCGCCCTTCGCGCGCGTTAGTCTACGCGCATGAACCACACCGTTCATCCGAACCATCCGCACGTTCACGGCGAGGGCTGCGGTCACAGGTCCATCCAGCACGATGGCCACCGCGATTACTTGGATGAGGGTCACATGCACCACCCACACGGAGGACACGTCGACGAGCACCGCCTGGCCGTGAGCGAGACCAATCCCGCCGTCTGCACCCCCGACCACGGATGCGTGGCGCACGACCGGACGCACAGGCACGGGCCGTCTTGCGGGCACGATTCGGTTCCCCACGGCGACCACGTGGACTACATCGTCGGCGACCACCTGCACCATCCCTGCAGCGATCATTGCGACGATCACGGCCGGATCGCGTTCTAGCTGCCTCGCGAAAGGGGTGCATCCGACACGCCGATTTCATGTTGCACGCTTCGCCCCCCGTGGAAAGGTGAAGAGTCGGGGTATGGGCGACGCGACCACGATGAGAGATCGGATCCTTTTCGGAACGCCGCTTCCGGTCACCGGACGCATTCGCCAGCGGCCGTGAGGCGGTGAGCGCCGTGCAGCAGCGCGACTACATCGAGCGCATGGTCCAGCAGCTCGCCGGTGCGATTGCCACCATCCTGGGCGCCGCCTCGGCTGGTCGCTTCGAAGAAGCCGAGCGCGATCTCGATCGTGCCTGGTCCGGTCTCGGTCTGCGCCGCACCGACGTCTTGCGGCTCGACGACGACACCGTCTGCGCGTTGCTCGGCGCCAAGACCGAGCTCGCGGTCCGCCTCCTCGAAGCCCAGTCTTCCGTCGAGGAGGCGCGCGGCGCGCGCGAAGCGGCGGCCGCCCTGCGCGCGCGGGCGATGACTCTGCGCGCCACGGGCCGCATGTCCTCCTGATCTCTCGAGCGGCTCATTTTGTGTTCGCTTCCCACTCGCGACGAGGCACCGCGATTCCGGCGCCTCAATCTCCCGGGTGTAAAACGATCGGATAGACGACGGTGACCAGGCCGCCTTCGGGCTCTGGGAACGAGAGATTGCCGAACGCGCGGACGACACATTGCACGACGCTGCGATCGGGCAGGTCGCTGCCGCCGTCGGCCGTCATGGCCACCGCGCCGCTGCGATCGATCACGAACCTGACCGTGACGCGACCTTGCAGGTCCGAGTTGGCGCGGACGCCGTTTTCGTAGCAGAAGCGGAAACGGCCGAAGTTCTGGCGCACGATCCGCTGAATGACCGCCGCGGGCAGATGGCCGGCAACCTGAGGATTGCCTTCGCGGATGCGAGGAGCCCGGACCTCGTGCACCTGCGGAAGCCGCCCCCCTCCGGTCCCGATCCCCTGGCCGGGGCCGTTCCCGCGACCCTGCCCCATGCCCCCGAGCGAGCTCATGCCGATCCCGTCTCCCGGGCCCCCGCCGCTCTCGCCGACTCCGGACAGGCCGAGGCCACCGCCGCCCAACACGTCTCCGATCGTGTCGCCGAACAGCGTGCCCCGAGCACTCTTGTCGTCGCGGCCTGCCGATTCTTCGTGTCCCCAGGGGATCGTCGGCGCGTTTGGATCGCCGCCGGCGATCGCCCGCATGAGCCCGATCATTCCGAACTGCGCGGCCTCCTGCAGAGCTGCCTGCCGGGCGAGATGGGGGTCGGGACTGTCCCTCGGACCCTGGACACCGGCTCTGTGCGCCGTGTCGCGCGTGCTCGGATCGCCCATCGACCCCTCTTCACCCCCGGGGCGGGTTCCGGTTCCCCCCTCCCGGTGGTCGGGCGTCTCGAGGGCCGGCTGGCTGGAGCGCTCCTCGATTTCGCGCGATGCCGCGGCGTCGAGGAGCTTATGCACGATCAAAATCCGATCCCGATCGACGTCCTCGGCGTCGTCGCCTCGCAGGTTCGGCAGAAAGAAGGCGAAGGTCGCCAAGAGCCCCACGTGCGCCAGCAAGGACAGCGCGGCGTACCGGAACGATTCGGGCTCCATCGTGGCCAAAAACCCACCGGGCAAGGGCCTGCCTGCGTTGACAAGGCCGATCTCGAACGCGAGCGCGCTGCCGTCGAGCTTCATGCGTGCCCTGCCGCCCCGCGGAAGGTCGTATTCGTGACCGCCCCTCGCTTCGGTCGAGGGCGTCGCGCGGCCGGTCGAAACCAGGTCGGCGAGGCTCACCCTGCCGTGCCCGGGAACGTCGACGTAGCCGCTCGACCGAGGAAGGATGATGAGCACGACGCAGGGCCCCCGCGTGAGCACGATGGGCGCGCGGACGTCTCCGAGCGCGTTGCTCGGAATGAAGTAGTCACACGAGGCTTTGCCCGCGCGCTCCTCGCCGACGTAGAACGCTCGGGGGGGCGAGAGATGCGAGACGTGCAGGACGTTCCTGTCCCAGAGAACCGTCACCTCGATCGCGGGCAAGCGCGCGATCTCGACCTCGTCGGGGCTCACATCGGGTCCGCTCTTGACCATCGCGTACGTAAATCTTTCCCCTTCGTCCTCCGTCGGTGATTCGACCGGCGCGTCGGTGAGGGTCGGCATGGTCGGGTCGGCGCGCTCCACCACGATGACCGTCGACCCGATCTGGATCCGATCTCCCGGGCGCACGGGGCTCTTGTGCACGCGCTCCCCGTTGACCAGGGTTCCGGCCGCGGCCCCGAGATCGATCAGCGTGATGTCCGAGGGCGAGGCGACTTCGAGGACCGCGTGCATGCGAGCCGCAAGCTCGTCGTCGATGCGCAAGTGGCTGCGCGCGTCCCTGCCGATCTTGACGATGTCCCGCGCCGTCGTGTGACGTCGGACGGTCCGATCGCTGCGAACCACGGCAAGCGTAAGTGTGACCGCTGGCTTGCTCGAAGTGATCATGGACCTCGCCCCAGGCCTCCAGATCCGTCGCGCGGCTCTCGGGGGCCGCGTGAAATCACTGCGCCGGAGACATGGGCGAGCGACTCGAAGCTAGGACACCGGGTCGGCCGCGCCGGTTCCCGCGCTTTCGCTAACGCGGCGCGTCTCCTCCGGCGGCGACCAGAGCGCCGCGTTGACGAGCCGGTTGCGGGCGCACCCGGTTGCGAAGAGGGCACGGGGGAGTTGCATTCGACCCGCCGGTGGCAGTACACGTCGTCGCCGCGCGGAGAGCAAGGGTCGCGATGGGTCGTCGAATCTCGATGGGAGCGATGGGGTTGGCAATCGCCCTGCCACTTGCGATGCTTGGCTGCATCAAAAAGGAGTCCGTCGATCCCCAGGCCAGCGCTGCGGAGACCACACCACCTCCGCTGCGCGAGGCAGCCTCCCGCGCCAAGCGTCACGTCGGTGTCGCGCTCGCCACCTGGCATTTCGGCGAAGGCCGCTACGCGCAGGTCGCCGGGCGTACCTTCGACTCGCTGACTCCCGAAAACGAGATGAAGTGGGACTCGACCGAGCCACGCCCGGGCTCATTCGACTTCACTGCAGGGGACTCCCTCGTCGCTTTCGCGGTCGAGAACGGGATGCGAGTCCGCGGCCACACGCTCGTCTGGCACCAGCAGCTTCCGACGTGGGCCTCCGGGCTCTCGGGGGATGGGCTGCACGCTGCGATGATCCGGCACGTCCAGGGGGTGGCCGGGCACTTCAAGGGCAAGATCGCGCAGTGGGACGTGGTCAACGAGGCCATCGCCGAGGGCCCCAGCGGTGAGCTGCGCGGCGATTCGCCCTTCTCGGGGCTGGGGCCGACGTACATCGACGACGCGTTCCGGGCCGCGCGCGAGGCCGACCCGCACGCGATGCTCTTCTACAACGACTACGACATCGAGGCGGCCGGGTCCCCGAAGTCCGAAGCAGCATTCCACCTGCTCGAGCGCCTCAAACAGGCCGGCGTGCCCGTCGACGGCGTCGGCTTTCAGATGCACGTGGACCCACGCCACTGGCCGAGCGCGTCGGAGATCCAGCACAACATGGAGCGCTACGCCGCGCTCGGCCTGGCCGTGGAGATTACGGAGATGGACGTGCCGGTCGGCGAGATCGCGGGCACGCCGGCCGAGAAGCTCCAGAGACAGCGGGAGATCACGCACGACATCGTAGCCGCGTGCTTCGCGGTCGAGAAATGCTCGGGGGTGACGTTCTGGGGGTTGAACGACGAGTATTCCTGGCTCTCCGATCCGAAGTGGGGGCGACTGCGCGGCAGGCCGCCGCATCTTCCGTTGCCGCTGGACCCGGACTATCGGCCGAAGCCGATGTATTTCGGCATCCTCGATGCCTTGCAAGGACGCTGAGCTTCGCTTTCCCCGGGTCAGGGGCCCTTTTGTGGGGTCGTGACCGCGGGCGAGAAGGGGAACGGGAGCGAGTAGGCGGGCTGCATCGAAGGCACGTGTGGGAAGAGGAAGTTCGGCGCGTGAGCCCAGTCCCCGAGGAGCACCGTGGTGCCCGAACTTCCCAGCTTCGCGAGCGCGTCGTAGCCGTGGATCATCACTTCCATCGGAGTGATCCCTGCGGTCTCGGCGCGCTGCTCTTCGGCGTGCGCGCGAGCGAGTAGCATCGTGGCTTCCGCCTCGGCCTTGGCTTCGACGATCTTCTTCGCGGCCTCCGTCTCCGCGCGCAGCTTCGCCATTTCCGCTTCGGCGCGCGTCACCTTCTTTTCCGTTTCCAGCGCGGCCAGCTGCTGCTCGGCCTTGAGGCGCGCCGTCTCGGCTTCGTTCTGGACCTGGACGCGCTGGCGCTCGGCCTCCCACGCGATCGACGCCTGCTGTCGGGCCGCCTCCTGCTCGCCGGCGAGCTTTTGCCGGATCTTCTCCGCGATCTCGGGCGCATATTCGACCGCTTCGAGGGTGATGCTCGAGATCTCGACGTGCCGGCCGCTGGTGCGCCGCCGCACCTCGTTCTCCACCTCGTCCTCGATCGCCTCGTCCTTCTTCTGAAGCTCGGTGTAAGGGTGACGCGCGAACACGCCCCGGGCCGCGCTGCGGAACTCGGGCCCGATGACCTCGTCGTAATAGTTGGAGCCGATCTCGGTGTCGAGCTGGTAGAGCTCGGAGACGATTGGCCGGTAGATCACACTGAGTGTGAGGTCCAGATCGAGGCCTTCGAGGCTCTTGGTGTGGATGTGCTCCGTATGGGTGGAGTAGGTGACGTCGAAATCGTCGATGCGGTTCGGCGCGCACAGGATGAAGCACCAGCCGAGCGGATACCTGCCCGGCTGCAGCACCTCGCGACTAAGGCCCCCGCTGTTCGGCGCAAAGTAGAGGCCGCGGTGGCCGGGCTCGATGGTGGC
>Ga0187782_10002101_pt1 | contig 14613 bp, 13 predicted proteins | sample 0715_SJ02_MP15_2_FD_132454 | JGI IMG/M metagenome (GOLD analysis project Ga0187782, IMG submission 132454) | Tropical peat soil microbial communities from peatlands in Department of Meta, Colombia - 0715_SJ02_MP15_20_MG | ecosystem: Environmental > Terrestrial > Soil > Wetlands > Peat | place...
ATCCGCACCGGCCCGGGCAGGGCGACTGCGATTCCGGCACCGATGTCGCGGCTTGCGCCGGTCACAAGGGCAACTCGGTTTTTTGGTCTTGCATGCAGAGATTGATGCCGTTGCGGATGGATGAGGTGCGGCCCGAACCAAAATTAGCCCGGTCTTCGCGCCCGACCCAATCCGCTTATTGGTTCCACATTGTTTTTCCTCTACGAGGCTTCCCAATGCTCCTCACAGCAATCGGTGACCGCTGTCATGGCGAGTTTAAAGCAGAGAGAAGTAGTCTGTTTTAATGTCGGGCTGCGAAAAGGGGTTTCCTGGCAGCTTCAGAGAAGGAGGTCTGTATGGCGATTAGCAAACAGGACGCGCTCGACTACCACGCTGGGGCCCGTCCCGGAAAAATCGAAGTCACTCCCACCAAGCCTTGCCAGACTCAGCGCGACCTGAGCCTGGCCTACACTCCAGGCGTGGCGGAGCCTTGCTTGGAGATCCAGAAAAACCCTCATGATGCATTCAAGTACACCATCCGCGGCAACTTGGTAGCCGTCGTTTCCAATGGGACCGCGGTTCTGGGCCTGGGACACATCGGGGCCCTGGCCGGAAAACCGGTCATGGAGGGCAAGGGCGTCCTCTTCAAGCGCTTCGCCGATGTGGACGTCTTCGACCTGGAAGTGGACACCACCAATCCCGACGAAGTGATCCGGGTTTGCCAATTGCTGGAACCTACCTTCGGCGGCATCAACCTGGAAGACATCAAGGCGCCCGAGTGTTTCTATATCGAGGAGAAGCTGAAGGCGACCATGAAGATCCCCGTGTTCCACGACGATCAGCACGGGACCGCTATTATCACCGGGGCGGCGTTGCTCAACGCGCTCGAGCTGGTGAGCAAGGACATTCACAACATTAAGGTCGTATTCAACGGTGCCGGAGCTTCGGGCATCGCGTGCGCTGAGCACTATGTCCATCTAGGAGTGAAGCGGGAGAACATCACTCTGGTCGACACCAAGGGCGTCATCTACGACGGACGCAGGGAAGGCATGAATCCGTACAAGGTGCGCTTTGCCCGCAAGACTAATCTACGCAGGCTGGCGGAAGCGGTGGTTGGCTGCGACGTCCTGGTGGGTTTATCAGTCAAAGGGGCCTTTACCCAGGACATGATCCGTTCGATGGCCAACAAGCCGGTCGTATTCGCCATGGCTAACCCTGATCCGGAGATCACCTACGAGGACGCCACGGCCGTACGCAGTGACCTGATCATGGCAACCGGCCGCTCCGACTACCCCAACCAGGTGAACAACGTTCTAGGATTCCCCTTCATCTTCCGCGGGGCGCTGGATGTTCATGCCACCGCCATCAACGAAGACATGAAGGTCGCAGCCACGAAGGCACTGGCCGAGCTGGCGAAGCAGGATGTGCCCGAATCGGTCTGCCTAGCCTATGACGTCGAGCGCTTGGAGTACGGCCCTGACTACATCATCCCCAAGCCCTTTGACCCGCGGGTGCTGGTGTGGGAAGCCTCGGCCGTGGCACAGGCCGCTATGGATTCCGGCGTGGCGCAGGAGCCGTTGAACATCAAGCAATACCGTGAGGAGCTCGGGCGCCGCGCGCAAGAAATAGCTGCGCGTGCACCGGTGCGCCCGCGACCTCTTGAAGTTTTTGCAGCGGATTAGGGCCCGTGAGGCCTACGCGCGGCGGCGCGACGGAGTCGTGAGAGGAGCGCGCCGCCTGTTCTTGCTCTGTGGCCTGCCGCGAACTAGCGCCGATGCTGATCTTCTCGGCGAACAGTCAACTGGACTGCCGCGAGCTTCCAGCCTACGCTGCCGGAGCCGAGACCCTAACCGGCAGCAGCCTCCTGACGGCCGCCAACAGACCCTCTGCACCTTCTAGCGCATAAACGCGGGCGTCCGCGGGGATTTCCGTTTCGGCCGAGGCCCCACAGACCAGGAGAACAGGAATTTTCCGCTGCTCCCTCGCCTGGGTCGCTAGGTCCTGTTTGTTGGGGTTGGGAAAGCGATGGCCGATCACGACCAAATCGAACTTTTCCCTTGCAAGGATTTGCAGAGCCTCATCGGTACTGGTGGTCGCTGTCACGGCATATCCGCCTTGCCTCAACATCGCACACCGGGAATCGGAGACGGTCTTGTCAAAGGAGACGCAGAGCACTTTTCCCTCAGGCATAAGAAACACCTCCCTGCATGTGAAGCGCCGTGTTTCTACGAACAAGAATAGTCCCCGACCGCGGCCATCCGCCACTCGCTCACGGTCTATTGTGATTTGGATCACCAGCATTAAGGTAGGGGATGCCCATTTCGGATCGAGGTGCAAGCTGAACATCCTCGATCCGGTCTCCTCGATCGCAGGCTTCAGAAGCGACCCGGCAAACCGGCAGTTCTCGCCAAGTGCGGAGTCCGGGTTTCGGCGCGGAGCAAACCGAGTGCGAAGCTGACATTAAAGAGCGCCAAACCGATGGCGAGTGGCAACGTGAACTCGACTGCACGCCAGCGCACCGCGGCCTCCAAAAGACCCACTACGATCAGCGCCGACCCGGCCAGAAGTGCCAGCACCACTTGATCAGCGTGCCGGGTCAGGATGGAAAAAGCCAACCACGCAAGCAATGCCGCCAATCCGCTCGCCAGCAGCAAGCCTTCGGTTCTAAAAGCACGTTCCACAGCCACGTTCAGAGCAAATGGGTAGGCGACTGTCAGGATTGCATAGGCAACCACCAAGCGCATGATCCGCGGCCTGAAGGCAATCCATTGTTCACGCCCTGCCACCCAGAGACTGATGTGGAGCGCGATTGCCAAAGCCAGTCCCTCCCCTAGCAGCAAGAGGGCGGGAAAACGCCATTCGCTGCATGCGCCCGCGACGAACCCGCTTATCGCGAATAACAGAACGGTTCTCGAAACAGGGTCTCGCACACCTTTATTGTAGTAGGGGCACGAAATAACACACCAAAAACCCTTACTTTTTCACATTACCAGAATGCTCAGCAGACTTCCGTGACCAGCGTGGTTGCGGCAAGCGGGTTGTCGTGTATCGCCTTCGCAGCCGTCGACAGAACCCGCTTCCGACCAGCAAACTGTGACCTGTGCCAACGGTCGTGTCGCAACGTTTTCGGCGCTGCATTTTGCGCTTTTCGACGATTGACAAGGCTCGCAATAAGCGAAATGCAGCAGGACTAACTGGGCGATCACCACCGCGAAGCCGAGGAGTAGCAATGCCGCTCGTATTGTCGCGGGTACCCGCCGCCTATCAGTCACTGATGCAGACTGTGTCGGCATGCTCACCAATGGGATCGCGGACATGCAAGAAACGAAAATGCCGTCATTCTGACAGAAGTTAACTCACCTGTCCGGTAGGCTGCGATGACATTGGTCACCGATCGCTCCGAGAACGGAGCCGAGAGCATCTGAAAGGGCTGTGGAAAGCCTCCTGCGTCTCTGATCTGATCCTCAAATCCGTCAACTGTGAGTTGGCTTCTGGAGCTGGGGATATGTCACAGACAACGTGCGACCGCGAAGCCTACACTTTTGTTGTTAATAGCCGGGAACTTGCCGATTGGCTCATTGGGCGAAGGGGCGCTGATGACTAGCAAACGGCCGACGCGGCAAACCTATCCCTCGGCGCGCCCCTTGAATCGCGCGCACCCAAAGGCGGATTCGGCGCTACCTGGCAACGTGCTCGGGAAGTAGCGGCGCAGAGAACCGCTTTCGTTGTAACCACCGCAAAGCGGCGGGGGCACACCTTCCGAGCTCCAAAGCTAAGGCGCGGAGGAGGTACTACGATGCAAAGGAGGATCCCATACGTCATTGCAGTTGTCATCCTAGTGGGGCTGGTGGACACCAAATGCGTCACGCAGATGCGCCGGCAACCTTCAACCCCGGAAGCGGCGCGGATGGAAATCGCTCCAGAGCTGACCGTCGCCGAATTGGAAGCCAAAGGGGATGCGTTGCGTCAGCAGAAGGCTTACGCCGACGCACTGGTGCAATACCAGGCGGCACTCAGCAAGGACAAGACGAATGCGGTCCTGTTCAACAAGGCAGGCATTGCTGAACTGCAGTTGGGCCAACTGGCGAAGGCTCAGAAGGATTTCGAGCGCGCTATCAAGCGGGATCAGAAGTATGCCGAGGCGTACAACAATCTCGGGGTGATCGCCTACATGAGGAAGGATTACAAGAAGGCGATCAAGCAATATCAGAGAGCGCTGACGCTGGGCGAGCACTCGGCGCCGTTTCACAGCAATCTGGGCGCAACGTACTTCGCCCAAGGAAGAATAGGGAATGCGATTGTCGAGTACAGGCGGGCGCTGGACCTGGATCCCGATATCTTACTCCGATCCTCTATGGGCGGGGTCGCGGCGCTGATCGCTTCCCCAGAAGACCGAGCGCATTACTGGTACGTGCTGGCGAAGGTGTATGCCCAGGGGGGCGACTGCGAGCGTTGCGTGCATTGCTTGCGGAAGGCGCAGGAGGAGGGCTATCGCAAGCTGAAAGACATCAACAAAGACCCCGAGTTTGCGGCCGTCCGGCAGGACCCCAGGGTCGTCGAATTGCTGGCACCGAAGAGCCGGGAGTGATTTCCTCTTTCCGGATTTGCACTCGGCTCGGGCATTGACAAGAGCCACTGGCCGAGCGTATCTTAAGAATTGCCGGCGGCCGAAAAGGGCAGGCTAGCATACGTAACTGGCCGGTCCGAAGTAGGCTGAGCGATCAGCCTGACGAGGTAACCCGGAAGGCGACCAAACCCGAAAAAACCAACTGTTCGCGAGAACAGCTGGGGCTTGGCACTGCGAAAACGGTGATCGCATCAAGGGCTGCAACGGTTGTGCTCCATACCGCCGACTCGGTACGAGCTGTCGGCTAGAGCGGAACCAAGCTTGCAGCCCTTATCGTTTTTCCTTAACTCCCTACAGACAGGGCTGACTCTCCAGACAAGTGAATGGTGCCTTCCGCTTCTATCATTAATCATAGAGGCCGCTTTCCCAAATTACGGCTCGACGGACTCTCTTCCCAGCGCCGACTCAGACGATAACGTTCATCCTTGCTGGTTTTGTGGCAGGGGTGGGGATTTTGAAAATCCCATTCACAAAAAGCCCACCCTTAGCAAAAACTGCCAAGGGTTGAGCGCCCAGGGAGGCTGTCGCGAAGGCGGAGGGGTCTCCGGTTCGCGCCCCATATCCGCGTGGAGGGCTTACATTCCGCCGCCGCCGTACTCGATCTGGTTCTGGGGTGCGGACCGTGCTGGCACCGCCCGGACGCTACTCAAGGCGGAAGCCGTGCGGGTGAGCGTGTTTCGGTGCATGCCCAGTTCTCGCGCCGCCCTGCTCTGGTTGCCGTGTTTTCCCGCAGCACCGTGGCGATGAAAACTTTCCCGGTAGAATTCGTCCCTTTGTTCAGCCCGTTTGTGTAGGATTGGCTAAGTGCCCGTCTGGAGAAGTATCCACGCCAACGATTCGATGCTAAGAGCCCCCCACAACCTACCACCTGCTCCAACCCGCGTGCGGAATCACATCACACCGAATGGTGATGCCTGCTATTGCAGAGATTAGCCAAAGGAGTAAAGTTGTCGAGTAATTGTCCCGCCTCTCCGAAGAGCAGCTCCCACTGCCGGGATGCAACACTCCCTGAGGCGAAAAACGAGTTAATCCCCGGGAAAATCGGCCTGAAGCGCAATCCAGATGAAAACGGACTGAGCGTCAGCGGACCATTCGCGCTCAAGGAGACTGACCAATGAAACGAGCCGGCGTTATCAGCACAGCAATTCTGTTCTTGCTTCTCGGAACCACTGCTCGCGCATATGCACAGCAGCAACCGGAGAGTAAGGAGCAGGTCAAATCGGTACAGGGGCAGCAACATCAACAGGCGCGGCCTGCAGTGCAACAGCAGGGAAAACCGCAACCAAGCTACGGTGGCGCCTATCACGGCGGCGTCCAGCCCAACGGCCTTGCCTATGGGGGCGTCCACCATAGCGGCGTCCCACAACACGCAGGGCAGGTGCGGAGCGGTTTTGTCCAGTCTCGCGCCAGTTCGTGGAATAACGAGCACCGCAGTTGGGCTCAGCGCGGCGGCTACAACGGCTACCGCATACCTGATGCGCGCTTCCGGACCTATTTCGGGCGCGACCACTTCTTCCGCATCTACGGCCTTCCGATGTTTTTCGTAGGTGGGTATCCACGCTTCCAGTACGACGGCTATTGGGTCACATTCGTTGATCCGTGGCCGGAAATGTGGCCTGCAAACTGGTACGAAACCGACGACGTATATCTCGATTACACCGATGATGGGTACTACCTGTACGACCGCATGCGCCCGGGCCCCGGGATCGCAGTCACCATCGCGTTCTAAGGAGATGGAAGGGAAACGGGGTAGCTGGCGATAACACGTGGCCATGACCGTTTCCGGTCACAACGAAGCATGAAAAGAGCACCGAGGCCGTCGTCTGTTTCCAACGAGTTGCAGCTCTTTTCTAGGGACGGGCTAGCACTCGTTTGGGATTTGCACTGCTGTTGGTGCAAGGCGAGTAACTTTGCGATAAGGCGATTTTACGCTAACGAATCGAGGCTTACCCATCCAGCGTGGCGTTGGCAGCCGGACTACGCCTGAGGGCCGTGACGCCAGTGAACGGGGACCGAACTCCTACCTCAGTGCGCCTTGTTCTCCTCCTCTTTCGGGCACAACGTGCGCCGGCTCTTTTTTGGCCAATATCATCAATAACTTCCAGTGAAGGGCGGTACGCAACCCGTGGTTCAATCGGGTTACAAATGATTACATTTCGTTACTCCCGCCCGTGTTCAATCTAGTGGGAAGAGGAGGCAAAGTGAGAACGACCATCGGGATGCTCGAAAACCGAGGGTTGAAGGTGGAGGGAGACCATGAATTACTGGAAGAAAATAGCGTTTGTATTCGCCCTGGTCGCAGGGCTCTCTGGAGGTGCTTGGGCTCGCAACCGTGATCGCGATTGGCGTTATCAAAACTATCCCAAATATGAGTACCGCTGGGGCGGCAACTATGGCTATTACCCTTACTATGGCTACTACCCCTATGGCGCTTATAGCTACTACCCCTATGGCGCCTACGGCTACTACCCCTATGGCAACTATTATCCCTACCCAAACAGCACTTGGGGTTACGGTGGCCGCTACGGCCGGCACACCAACCGCAGCTACCGAGCGGGCAAGGGCTATGAACGGGGGTGGTAGTAAAATGGACGCCATGCGTTCAGGCTAGGCCGCCTGAGAGCTGGATTTTATATGTTTCGCCGTTCGCTTCAAACCATAGGAAGGCTCAACTTTTTTCGCCATGAGCAGGAGCCCTTCAGTTCACTCTGGGTTTGGTCGATGGACGGTTTGTCGGAGCAGGAGGCCACTATGGATCCTAATCGTGGGAATTTGATCTAAGACCCGAATCGGTTGGTCCTCACTATGGAAGACCGTGGCACTGCTCTGGAGTTTGGGTCGGCAGGGGCGAGTCGCGCACTGCGAGAGGCCCGAGCGAAATCACTGAAGAATCTTGATCTCGGATTTGAATTCGTGATAGTTGCGGAAGTCAATGATGTTGTGGCTGCAGCGGCTGGTACCCCGTTCACAGCCCAAGCTCTCGAGCATGTCCAATCTGCCCGACCCACTTCGGGTGGCAGCGATCACCTGTTCGAGAGAATGGATTCTAGCGGTATCTCCTGCTCGGGTGCTCGTTCGCTCGGTGCTCTTCCAATTTGACAATGTTGGGTTGAGCTTTTCGGGCTGCACCGTTGAGATGGCGCACCACTCTTGTCCATTGTCGCCTGCAGTGGTTAACGATTAGAACCGAACCCAGCCCTCGGGGGATTCGTTCTCACAGCTGCTATTTCACTTCTACAAAGTCAGAGCTCAGTGGGGACAAGTAAAAACCTCGAGATAACGAAACTCTTGGTTGGAGCGATTGATCGTCATGTGCTTCTCTCCTGCGGAAAGGTAGAGCACATCACCCGCCTTGAGAGCAACCTCCTTCCCCTCGATTACTTCTGTGGCTTCTCCGCGAAGAACGATGATGATCGATTCACGATGTTGATGAAAGTGATAAGGAACCTGACTGCCGGGCGGCAGAAGGCCAAACATCCCACCGAGGTTCTTTGCCCCGTCTGCGACGGTCAAAATTTCCGGCCGATAAGGACTGCCCGGAGTCGGATTTGTCTGTTCAACATACTCGCTAATCTTGAATAATTTCATGTTGCCCTGCCCTTTTGAAGGCACTTCCCCGGGAAGCACGTCCAGATCCACACTGTTTTAGCGCGAGCACACCTGGAAAGCGCTTGACGATCCGGCGCATTTCAACAAGAGCTCGATGTTGTTCCACAGGCATGAAGTTCCGCATCCGTGCCGCACTCTGGTAATCGCTTTCTGGTGCCACGGCGAGCTGTTCCGTCGCAACTATATTACGAAACCCTCAAGGGATCGTTTATCCTTGCCAACCGTGCGCGGGTTGCGCACAATTCGCGTGCAATGTCATGGTCCTGAGCGACGACGCAGGTCGGCGCGGCTTGCCGGCCATGAGCAATTCTTTCATCCGTCGTAGAGGAGGAATCATCGTGAAACGGTACAAGTGGTTACTAGGCCTCTCGTTCGGTGTTTTGTTCGCCGCCCTGACGCTCGTCGGGTGTCAGAGCAGGCAGCCCAAGACGATCAAGATCGTTCACCTGGCCCCACTCACGGGCAGCGCATCGTCGTACGGCTCCTTCGGAGTCAACGCCGCAAAGATGGCGGTGGAGGAGATTAACTCCAGCGGCGGCGTGAAGCTGCCAGATGGAAGCCTGGTCAAGATCGAATACACCGAGGTTGACGAGACGTCGAACTCTGCCGGAGCGATTGAGGGAACGAAAAAGGCGATCTCCCTTGAGCCCCTGGTCATCCTGGGCCCGAACCGCAGCGGCGGAGTTTTGGCCGCGGAGAAGCTCTGGAAAGAGGCCAAGATCCCTGCTTTGACGGATGCGACAAGCGCCCAGACCACGAGACTCGGAAACCCCTACACTTTTCGGATGCAGATTTCCTCGGAGTACTGGATCCCACTCTTGGTCAAGACGGCGGTGGAAAAGTACAACGTCAAACGGCCGGCCGTCATTTACGGCCTCAACGACTACTCAAAGGCCAACTGGGTCGCTACCGAGCCAGCCATGGCCAAGTTCAACCTCAAGCCCGTTATCGTGCAGACCTTCAACGACAACGATCAGGATTTCTCGGCCCAACTCCTCGCTATCAAGAAAAGCGGAGCGGATTCGATCTTCCTTTACGGCTACACACCCGAGGTCGGGAAGATCACCCGGCAGCGCTCCGAGTTGGGCATGAAAAATATTCCAATATTCAGTGAGCGCGCTGCCAGCGTGCCTTCCGTCTTTGACCTCGCAGGCAAGGAGAACTACGAGGGAATGGTCACCACCACAACGATGTGCCAGGGTGATCCCGATCCCAAGATTCAGGAGTTCATCAAGAAGTACGACGCCAAGTATCATCAAGCTTTCTCGGCCAGCCATGTGATTCACTACGACAGCGTTTACATCGTGGCTTATGTTGTCGGCAAGGTTGGCATGGACCGGGAAAAGATCCGGCAAGAGCTCGCCAATCTGGACTATCAGGGAGCCATGGGCCACTATGTCGCGGACAAGGAAGGGAACCTGGTCCATCACATGCGCACCCAGGTGTGGCAGGGCGACCACTGGGTCATGCTGATGAGCGAGAACTATCCCGTTGAGAGATAGCTATGGGATTCGAGGCCATCCTCCAGATTCTCATCCAGGGCCTGAACATGGGCCTGATCTACGCCCTGGCAGCACTTGGAATATCCCTGATCTGGAACGCGACGGGGCTGTTTAACTTCGCGCAAGGCGACCTGCTCACCGTGGGGGGGTACGTCATGCTCTCCACGTTCGCCCACTGGGCACTGCCGTATCCTTTCGCCTTTCTGTTCACGGTCGCAGGAATGGGCCTCGCCGGGTACCTGCTGAGCCAAGGCTACTTCTACCCGATGTTTTCCCAGGGACTGCACCCCGATGTCATCGTGATCGGCACCATAGCACTGACCGTGCTGGTGCAGAATGGCATCCTGCTTCTCTGGGGTCCCCATGCCCAGCGTTTCACTACCCCATTAGGCGACAGTCCGGTACACGTTGGGCACGTTATCGTCATGCCCTATTACCTGTGGAACATCGCGGTCGTGGTGGTTCTGGTCGCCCTGCTGCAGGTTTTTTTCAAGAAGAGCATACTCGGGATCGCCATGCGGGCCGTGGCTCAGCGGCCAGTTACGGCTTCCCTGATGGGGGTTAGAACCGACCGCCTGGTTGCTCTGACGTTCCTGTTGGCTACCGGACTTGCAGCAGTTGGGGGCATCCTCATCGCCCCCGTTATTCCACTCGTACCGGAGATGGGGGGCCTTGTGGCGCTCAAGGCTTTCGCGGCCGTTCTCATTGGGGGCCTGGGAAGCTCCGCTGGGGCGCTGGTCGGGGGTGCCATCGTCGGTGTTGCCGAGGTCGTGTTCGCGACCCTGGTAGTCTCAACTTACAAGGATGTCTTTATCTTCGCGATCCTGATCGCATTTCTGCTCGTCCGGCCGCGCGGTATCTTCTCCGCTGAGATTTCGGAGAAGGTCTGAGGGGAGGCGCGGTGTCGAAGCTCGCTTACCTGAAACGCATCGGGTTAGCACCAGGCATCTTGCTGGTACTCGCGCTGGTCCCCTTCACCGGTCTCCCCGCCTATCAGTTCTACGTCCTGGAGCGAGGACTGCAGAACGTACTTGTCGTCTTGAGCCTGGTGATTCTGCTCGGCTACACCGGACAGTTATCCTTGGGGCAGGCTGGTCTGGTGGCAGTCGGTGCTTACACCTATGGCATTGTGTGTGTGAACTATGGACTCTCACCCTGGCTGGGCTTGCTGTTGGCTCCTCTGGCGAGCGGTTTAGTGGGTCTCCTGTTGGGTTTTCCTTCGTTCAAACTGAAAGGACCTTTTCTGGTTGTCAACACTCTCGCATTTAGCGAGATTGTCCGCATCCTCATCCTTAACAATGAAAGGGTGACGGGAGGGCCGTTTGGCCTCAACCGTATCCCTACCATTGTGAGTGGGCGTCCGCTTTACTACTTCATGCTGGTGGTCGTGTTCTTGGCTGCAGTTGCAACGCTGCGCCTGAGCCGTTCGCATATTGGTTTGGCGCTAAAGGCCATCCGCGAGGACGAAGTCGCCGCCGAGGCCATGGGTGTACACGTCAGGAATTACAAGCTTCTCGCCTTCGTGATTTCCTCCGTGCTCGCCGGCGTGTCAGGAGTCTTCTTCGCGAACATGGCCGGGTACCTCAACCCGGACTCCTTCACCGTCAATGAGAGTTCGACCTACCTGCTCATGGTCGTGCTTGGCGGAATGGACAGCGTCGCCGGCGGCATCCTGAGTTCCTTGGCCGTGACCTCGTTGCCCGAGGCCCTTCGCTTCATGGCCCGCAGCCGCATGCTCGTATATTCGCTCATCCTTCTACTCGTACTGCGCTATACGAACGTGTTGAATCTCGCGAATCTCAAGCGAATCATGCGGCGCCGGCGTCCCGCGCCCCATGCCGCAACGGCGGAGCAGGATGAGGTGAATCCATGAGCCTTCTCGCGATCACACAGTTGACCAAACGCTTCGGCGGCATCGTGGCTGTCAGCCAGGTGGATCTAAACGTGGAATCTGGTGAGATCTGTGGCCTTATTGGGCCGAATGGATCGGGCAAGACTACCCTCGTGAACGTGGTCACCGGCATCTACAAGCCGACTGCCGGGGGTGTGACATTTGAGGGCCGTCCGATCCATGGCCGCACGCCCCATGAAATCTGCGTTTTGGGAATCGGACGTACCTTTCAGAACATCCGCCTGCTGCTTTCCCTCTCAGTTTTCGACAATGTTCGTCTCGGCGGGCACATCCACACGCGCTCACGGCTCTGGGATGTACTCTTCCAGAGCGGAAGGTTTCGCCGGGACGAGAAGGAAGTTGCTGATCGCATCAACGAGGTTCTGGACTTCACCGGTTTGCGACCATACCGAGACGAATTGACGCGGAATCTTCCCTACGGCCGCCGAAAGGTGGTCGAGATTGCGCGAGCCCTCATGGCACAACCTAAGCTTCTCCTCCTCGATGAACCTGCCGCGGGCCTGAACAGCAGCGAGAAGGGAAACCTGATGACGCTGCTGAGCAGAGTCCGTGACAGGGGGATATCCATTTTGCTCATCGAGCACGAAATGGCCATGGTGGAAGCACTCAGCAACCGCGTCTTTGTCTTGAACTATGGCAAGAAGATTTCCCAGGGAAGTTTTGCCGAGATCCAGCGGGATGCGGCGGTAGTCGAGGCCTATCTCGGGACTGGAGGGGCGCACGCTTAGGCTCGACAAATTGGTTGTCTCTTACGGAGAAGGCAGTCCCGTGCTTCGGGAAATCACCCTTGAGGTGCCGGACGACAAAATCGTGACTCTGCTCGGAGCAAACGGCGCGGGGAAATCGACCACCTTAAATGCCATATCCGGGCTCGTCCGGCCTTCAGCGGGTTCGATTACCTTCGGCACGAGCGCGCTGCACACTATGCGGACGGACCAAATCGTTCGGGCTGGGGTTTCACACGTGCCGGAAGGGCGGCAGGTATTTCCCGGACTCAGCGTGGTCGAGAACCTGAAGATGGGAGCTTATGTTAGCTATCGAAAACAAACGGTGGCGGAAGGTATGGACAACGTTTTTGCGCTGTTCCCCCGCCTGGCCGAACGGCGAAATCAACTGGCCGGCACACTGAGCGGCGGCGAGCAGCAGATGCTGGCGATCGGCCGGGGTCTGATGATCCGGCCCAAGCTTCTTATGCTCGATGAACCATCTCTGGGGCTCGCCCCTCGTGTAGTCGAAGATATTTTCCGGACAATCCAACAAGTAAAAGCCCAGGGGACCACGATCCTGCTGATCGAGCAAAGCGCCAAACTGGCACTTTCCATCTGTGACTACGTCTACGTGCTCTCAGTGGGGAGCATCGTCTTGCAGGGCACTCCGCAAGCGGTACCGCAAGAGGGACAACTTCTGAACGCCTACCTTGGCGGTGCAAGCTGAATGTAGCGCTGCCTGGCTCTCCAGTCACATGGCACATTTGTGCCATGCCTTAGCCCATGAGCCCGACCGGGTTCGCGGTCACAGTCAACAACTTCAGCTGGAATTGAGTGCCGTGAACCTGCTCGCACCGCCGGTTCCCCCCACAGCCTGTCCCGGCCGATTGCTCATGAATCAGCTTTTGAGCTAGACCAGCAGCTCGGGAACTTCCAGTTTCCTCTTGGCAAACGCCGAGAGAAAGGCTCCCACGACTTTGGGATCGAATTCGGTCTCCGAGCCCTGCTCGATAATTTTCTTGGCCTCAAAGGGAGACATCGCCTTGCGGTAAGGCCGGTCGCTGGTCAGAGAATCGTAAACGTCGGCCACGGAGAGGATGCGCGCCTCCAGCGGAATCTGCTCGCCCTTGGTAGAGTGATAGCCGGTGCCGTCGAACTTGTCGTGATGCGAGAGGATGATAGGCAGCACTCGGCGCAGGGAGCCACCCACCGGCTCAAGGAACTGGATGCCAGCATCCACGTGGCGCTGCATCTCCTTGAACTCCTCCTCGGTAAGGCGGGCCGCTTTGTAGAGGATCGCGCGGCTGATATCGAGCTTGCCGACGTCATGCAGCAGGGCGGCGGCGCGAACGTCCTCGATCCGTTCCTCCTTCAGCCCGATTTCGCCAGCGATGGCGGCTGCGTACACCGACACCCGGTAGGAATGGTTTTGGGTGTATTTGTCCTTGGCGATGAACTGCTGCAGGATCAGCAGGACGCCGTGATAGGTCTGCCGCAACTCGCGGATGTGTTCTTCCTTACGCTCGTACAGGGTTCCCGTCGAATAGGCGGTGATCACCAGGACTCCGCCCCAGATAGTCAGGTCAAACCAGCGGTCTGCAAGCAGCGGAGCCGGGGTGTGCCGCGCGAACAGCAGCGGGTTGTAATGCATGAGCAGCCCTATGACTCCTACACTGGCCACCGCGGTTAGCGTGGCGTGCCGCCGCCCATAAAAGTACGCCGAGTACAAGGTGGGGAGGCTGTAGAGGGTAAGCAGCATGCGATGGCTGTCCACCAGCAGATTCAGCACTGCGGCCACTGCGAATAGCGAAAGCAGCAGCCATAGCTCGCGGTTCACCGCTTGAAACTGCTCGAAGGTCGCCGATTTTAGCCTCGCGAACAACCCCACAAAGGAAATCCGTTGCGGAGCTGCCGCAATGTACTGGGTTTCTCGTAGTTGATCCCTATACACAGGTACCGCCTTGCGGGGCGTTGTAGCAGGGTCGAGACTCATGCCGCCCGATGCCTCCCAACTCCCACTTCCTTTGATAATAAGTAGAAAAATGGAACGCCACAGATTACCAACGTGCCTGTCCGATGGTTCCCACTGCCGAGAACGATGGACACTGGACGTGGAAGTGCGGCTGGTTGCGCGATTTCGCTACAACCCGGAGCTGCTTGCAGGTACTTTGCAGTCCAACCTGTCGTACCATTCTCGTAACCTCTATCGACGTTAAACTGCTGTGACTGAACACAGCCGGCACAGATCCTTTACCCGAACTGGAGATGCGACGACAG
>Ga0187782_10002102_pt1 | contig 14608 bp, 11 predicted proteins | sample 0715_SJ02_MP15_2_FD_132454 | JGI IMG/M metagenome (GOLD analysis project Ga0187782, IMG submission 132454) | Tropical peat soil microbial communities from peatlands in Department of Meta, Colombia - 0715_SJ02_MP15_20_MG | ecosystem: Environmental > Terrestrial > Soil > Wetlands > Peat | place...
GCGTGGACCTTCTTCGGTTAGGGTGACCTGGGTAGCCATGAGGTGTGCTCCGTGTCCAGACTACGAACACACGTCACATGCCGCTGTGACTTTAGTCACTACCCCATCCCGCTGTGTCCATTCAATTTACGCGGTGTTCTTGGCCTTCGCCGTGCCTTTGCCTCATTCACCCGTTAGCGTCTTCAGCGATTCCAGCCGGTTTCGCGCTTCCGCCATGGCCGGCGCCAACCTGAGCGCCGCCTCATAGGCCCTCTTGGCCCGTGCGAAATCTCCCTTGGCTTCCTCCGCGCGTCCCAACCAATACAGCGCCAGCGGTGACGCCACCCGCGAGCAAGCCTGACGGAAATCCGCGATCGCATCGTCGAACTTACCAGTCTGAAACTCGAGCGTTCCTCGCGCCACATAACTGTTCACTTCGTTCGGATTCAGCGCGATGGCCTGATCAAATTGCGCCCTGGCCGCAACCAACTGATTCGCGCTGAGATACACCACGCCCAAGTTGTTGTGTGCTTGCGCGGCCTCCTCCGCATTGCCGGCATATTTGATCGCCAACCCGTACTGGTTGGCCGCTTCGCTCAACTGGTTCTGCCGCTGGAGCAACACCCCCAAATTGTAGTGCGCCGATCCCAGATCAGGCGCATATTGCACCGCCGCCGTGAAATGGGTCAGCGCCGAAGCCGCTTGACCCTTTTCCATCAACGCCGCGCCCAGATTATTCTCTGCGGTGCCATTGTGACTCGTCACCGCGACCGCATGCGAAAACAGCGTTTCGCTATCCTTCCAGAACCCGATTTGCCGGTGCGTCAGAAATATCAGCGGCAACACCATCACCGCGAGTCCCGCAGTCACAACCGTGGAACTAAGCCGCCGCTCCTCCACCCAGTCCCCCACCAGCCACACCACCGCAAGCAAGATCCCCATGAGCGGTAGAACCTCATAGCGGTCCGCCATCCCTTGCCGCCCCGACTGAATCAGCCCGATCATCGGGAATGCTGTGCCCAGATACCACAGCCACCCCACCGGGACGTATTTCTTTTTGCGATACACCCACACCGCCAGGCTGATCATTACCAAAACTAACCCCGCTATCGCCACCTGCCACAGCGGCAGCCGGTTTTCCGGGTGCGGATAGAACACCGCCAGGCGTGTGGGCCACACCGCCTTCCACAAATACACGGCGTAGGAATAAACGACATTTTTCAATCGCCAGCTCAGCGGCATCATCGCGGTCAGCGCGCCCTCTTTGCGGTGAATACCGAAGGTCATCCAGCCCGCCCCCGCGGATAACACGAACAACGGAATTTTCTCCTTCACCAGCTGAACAAATGAACGAACGAGGCTTAGCCTTCCCTCCGCAGGCGCGTCTTTCCCAAGCCGCTGGAACGGCCAGTAATCGAGCAGCAACAACGCAAACGGCAGAGTGATGATCATGACTTTCGACATCAGCGCCAGGGCAAACAGTACGGCAACCGAACAATAACTTCCTAGGCCCGGCTTTTTTACGTACCAGGCATACGCAATCAGTGTCAGAAACATGAACAAGAACGACAATTCTTGCTTGAGTTCCGCTACCCACGCGACTGCCTCCACATTTAGCGGGTGAACCGCAAAAATCGCCGCCACCGCCGCGCTTCGCCAAATACGCCCAGTGGCACTGGCCACGAATAGGAACAGCAGCACCACGTCCGCCGCCATTAACGAAATATTGACCAGGTGATGGCCCCACGGCGCCAGCCCGAATACCTGCACATTCACGGTGTGTGAAAGCCATGTTAACGGATGCCAGTTCGCCGCGGGATTGTCGGTTCCGAATGCCCAAAGCACGTTCTGCCAGCTCAGCCCCCGCAACACATGCGCATTGTGGGTCACGTAATCGGGATCGTCATAATTGACGAAGCCATTGCGCAGCGCGGGCCAATACAGGGCTATCACCAGCACCGTCAACGCCGCACACACCATCAACCAGGGCTGTCGTTGCCGGCCGGTCCCTTCCGTTGCGCCAGCCTCCTCGCCCTCGAGATCGGTGGTCATTGCATTCGTGGCCATTGTTTTTCTTCATTCATTGTAGTGGGCCAACTCCCCTCAGCACGCCAGACACCCGTCCTTGCTCCCTATACGACACCTTCGCCTTGCGTTATCCTGTTCTTGCCGCGTAACCGCCCGGTGCGGCTGTGGCGAAATTGGCATACGCGGCGGGCTTAAAATCCGCTGGGGTTTTCCCCGTTGTCGGTTCGAGTCCGACCAGCCGCACCAACCCGTTTTGCGCCCTACTCGGGTAACCACACAGGGCAGACGCCCGCTTCTTTTTTGCAGTACAATCTTGACTCCTTCTTTGAGGGAAGAGCATCCAATACCCTCGGCAGTACAATCTTCACTCCTTTCCTGAAGGGAGCACATCCAATGGCTGGATCAATTCAACGGCTCACTGATACCCATGCTGGAACAAATGTCACTGAGAAGAACCTCGATCAAGTCTGTATCGACACCATCCGCACCCTCTCCATCGACGCGGTGCAGCAGGCCAATTCCGGGCATCCCGGCGCTCCCATGGGTTTGGCTCCGGTCATGTACTGCCTCTGGCAGTATTTTCTGAACTACGATCCCGCTTCTCCTCATTGGCCCAATCGCGATCGTTTCGTCCTTTCCAACGGCCACGCTTCTATGCTGCTCTATTCCACGCTGCACCTTGTCGGCGTCAGAGACGTCAATCACAACGGTGAAGTCGAGAACGAGCTTTCCGTAACTCTCGACCAGATCAAGCGCTTCCGCCAGCTCGACAGCCGCACTCCAGGCCACCCCGAATCTCACCTCACTGCCGGTGTAGAAACCACCACCGGCCCGCTCGGCCAGGGGGTCGGCAACAGCGTTGGCATGGCCATTGCCGGAAAATTTCTGGCCACGCATTTCAATCGCCCCGGCTTCGAACTCTTTGGCTTTCGGGTGTACGCCATGTGTGGCGACGGCGACATGATGGAAGGTGTTGGTGCGGAGGCCGCTTCCTTGGCGGGTCACCTGCAACTCGGTAATCTCTGCTGGATTTACGACCACAACAACGTCACTCTCGACGGTCCGGCAAGCTGGTCCTTCAGCGAAGATGTGATGACCCGCTTCGTCGGATACGGCTGGCACGTCACCCGTGTCGCCGACGCCAACGACTTGTTCCAGCTTTCGCGGGCCTATAAGGAATTCCTTGCGCATGACGACCGACCGACTCTCATCGTAGTCGATAGCCACATCGGCTACGGGTCGCCGCACAAGCAGGATTCGTATGAAGCCCACGGCGAGCCGCTGGGCGAAGCCGAAGTCAAATTAGTGAAGGAAAATTATGGTTGGCCCGAAGACGCCAAGTTCCTAGTGCCCGATGGAGTCTATGCCCATTTCCAGGATGGTATCGGCGCTCGCGGGGGACAAGAGCGCAAGAAATGGGATTCTCTCTTCGCCGAATACGCCAAGAAACATCCCGATCTTGCCGGTCAGCTCCAGCGCATGCAACGCCGCCAGCTCCCCGATAATTGGGACAAGAATTTGCCGGTATTTCCGCCGGATCCCAAAGGCATGGCCACCCGCGAAAGTTCCGGCAAGGTTCTGAATGTCCTGGCGCAAAATATTCCGTGGATTGTCGGCGGCTCGGCGGACCTTGCCAAATCCAACAAAACCCAACTTATCTTCGAAGGTGCAGGCGAGTTCTTCCCCGTTCATTTTGAAGGCCGGAATATTCACTTCGGCGTCCGCGAGCACTCCATGGGCGCCGCTGTGAACGGCTTGACCCTCAGCAATCTCCGCGGATTTACCGCCACGTTCTTCAACTTTAGCGACTATATGCGCCCAAGCATGCGCCTCGCCGCTCTGATGGAAATTCCTGTGCTCTTCATTTTCACCCATGATTCCATCGGCCTCGGTGAGGATGGGCCCACGCACCAACCCGTCGAACAGCTGGCGGCGTTTCGTGCCATGCCCAACATGCTGGTATTTCGTCCGGGCGACGCCAACGAAGTCACCGAAACCTACAAAGCCGCCCTGCAACATGTGGACGGGCCGTCTATGCTGGTTTTGAGCCGCCAGGCTATGCCCACGCTGGATCGCACCAAATATGCCTCCGCGGCCGGTGTCGCTAAGGGCGCATATGTCGTGGCCGACGCTGATGGGGGCAAGCCCGACGTGATTTTGATGGCTACGGGCAGCGAGTTGCAATGGGCCGTCGCGGCTTGTGAAAAGCTAAAAGCCGAAGGCACAAAAGCTCGCGTGGTCAGTATGCCCTGCTGGGAATTGTTCGACCAGCAGGACTCCGCCTATAAGGAATCCGTTCTCCCCTCCAGCGTGACCGCGCGGGTCTCCATCGAAATGGCTTCCACTCTCGGTTGGGAACGTTATCTTGGGTCCAAGGGTAAGGCTATCGGCATGCACACATTCGGCGCCTCAGCTCCGTTGAAGGATGTGCTCAAGAAGTTTGGTTTCGACGCCGACCACGTTGTAGCAGCCGCAAAGTCACTGCTGGGAAAGTGATTCGCCCATGCGCATTGTCATCGGCTCCGACCACGCCGGCTTCCAGTTGAAGAACTCCATGGGTGACCTGATCCGTTCCCTCGGTCATTCTGTGCTGGATGTCGGCGCCTTCAACGAAAATCCGTCTGATTACCCGGATTTCGCGGAGGCTGTGGGCCGGGCCATCCTCGACGGCAAAGCCGAACGCGGCGTGTTGATTTGCGGTAGCGGTATTGGCGCCAGTGTTGCCGCGAACAAACTTGTTGGGATTCGCGCGGGTATTTGCCACGACACCTATTCCGGCCATCAAGGCGTCGAGCACGACAACATGAACGTTGTTGTGATGGGCTCTCGCATCATTGGCGAAAAGCTCGCTGAAGATGTGGTTCGCGCCTTTCTCTTGGCCAAGTTCACCAATGAGGAGCGCCATGTCCGCCGCTTGGCCAAGGTTCACGCGCTCGAGGAACGGATGTTAAAAGTCTGAAATCTGAATTCCTGCGTTCACCTACGGGCGTAGAATAAAGGTTTAGACTCTTTTTTCAGTAAAGGAGAAGTTTTTTATGACCACCTCCGCCGCTATCCCCAATACTTCCGGCGTTAATCCTCTAAAGAGACTGCTGGAGTACGGGCAGTCACCCTGGATGGATTACATTCGCCGCGACCTTCTCACCGGAGGCGGGCTTAAGAAGATGATCGACTCCGACGGCCTGCGCGGCATGACCTCCAATCCCACCATCTTCGAGAAGGCCATCGACGGAAGCTCCCTATACAACGACATCCTCCAGTCTCAGGAAGCCAAGTCACTTAGTCCCGAACGCCTCTTCGAGCGCATCGCTATCCGCGATGTTCAGGACGCCTGCGACATTTTCAAACCCGTCTATCAAGCCACGCGCCGCCGCGACGGTTACGTCAGCCTGGAAGTTTCCCCATTGCTGGCCAACGACACCCAAGGCACCCTCGATGAGGCACGCTGCCTCTGGAAGGCCGTCGGCCGCGAAAACCTGATGATTAAAGTGCCCGGCACCGCTGCTGGCGTTCCTGCTGTTCGCCAGCTCCTGGAGGAAGGCCTGAACATCAACATCACCCTGCTCTTCGCCCAGTCCGCCTACGAGCAGGTTGCCGAAGCGTTTTCCGCGGCTCTCGAGGCCCGCGTCCTGAAAGGCCTGGACATCAGCCACTGCGCCAGTGTCGCCAGCTTCTTCGTCAGCCGCATTGATACTCTGGTCGATTCTAAGATTGAGGAGAAACTCAAGACTGCTTCAACCGCCGAGCGCGTGCTGCTTTCCAGCCTGGAGGGCAAAATCGCCATTGCCAACGCCAGGCTCACCTACAAAAAGTATCAAGAACTGGTCGGCACGCCGCGCTGGAAAGCCCTCGCCGCAAAGGGCGCCCAGAGTCAGCGCCTGCTCTGGGCCAGCACCAGCACCAAAAATCCCAAGTATCGCGACGTTCTCTACGTCGAGGAACTCATCGGCGCCGATACCGTGGACACTATTCCGCCGGCCACCTTCGACGCCTTCCGCGATCATGGCAAGCTCCGCCGCAGCTTGACGGAGGATGTCTCTGGCGCGGCAAAAACCATGGCTGACCTGGAGAAGGCCGGTATCTCCATGCGCGAAGTTACCGACAAGCTGGTTGTAGACGGCGTGAAGCTTTTTGCCGACGCGTTCGAAACTCTGCTTGAGGCTACCGGCAAATCCGCGGCCGTGCGTAGCCAGTAGCAAAAGTTCATTTCCGAGTGGCCCATGCGTTTTTCGCTCCCGCATCACGATGCACATGCCGTTTCGCACGGCCACCTGCGGAATTGCCCTCTTTGTGACTCAAATTATCGGAAAGGAACTTCACCATGCAACTCGGCATGATCGGTCTCGGCAGAATGGGCGCAAACATGGTCCGCCGCCTGGAAAAAGCGGGCCACCAGTGCGTGGTTTACGACCGCAGCTCCGATGCGGTGCAGCAATCGGTAAGAGACGGCGCCACCGGTTCGAACTCCCTCGACGATTTCGTCGCCAAGCTGCAAAAGCCGCGCGCTATCTGGCTCATGGTCCCTGCCGCCGTCGTTGATGACACCATTGCCCAGCTTCTCCCAAAGCTTTCGAAAGACGACACCCTCATTGATGGCGGCAATTCCTATTACATCGACGACATTCGCCGTGCCAAGGATCTGGCCGCCAAGGGCATTCATTACGTCGACGTCGGCACCAGCGGCGGCGTCTGGGGTTTCGAACGCGGCTACTGCGAAATGATTGGCGGCGAAAAGCACATCGTTCAGCACCTTGATCCCATCTTCAAGGCCCTCGCCCCGGGACGCGGCGACATTCCTCGCACTCCTGGCCGCGACAAATCTTCCGGCACCGCGGAAGAGGGCTACCTGCATTGCGGTCCATCCGGTGCGGGTCACTTCGTCAAGATGGTTCACAACGGCATCGAGTATGGCTTGATGGCTGCTTATGCCGAAGGCCTCAACATCCTTAAACACGCCAATGCCGGCAAGGTCAAACGCGAGGACGACGCCGAAACCACTCCGCTACGGCATCCCGATCACTATCAATACGACCTCAATCTCGCCGACATCGCCGAAGTTTGGCGTCGTGGCAGCGTTGTCGCCTCCTGGCTCTTGGATCTGACGGCCATCTCCCTATTCGAACAGCCTAGCCTGCAAAACTACTCTGGTCGCGTTTCGGATTCCGGTGAAGGGCGATGGACTCTGCTCGCGGCCATCGAATCCACCACCCCCGCTCCCGTTCTCAGCACCGCTTTATACGAGCGGTTCACCTCTCGCGGTGAAGGCGATTTCGCGGACAAGCTACTCTCGGCCATGCGTTTCCAGTTCGGGGGCCACATCGAAAAGAAAGCCGGCGCCTGAAGCCGATTGTGGTTTCATCTGCCGCAGAGGACGATCGCTTCATGAGTTCGAATCCGATAGAAACCGCCAGTGTCGCTGCTCCTTGCGTGATGGTGATCTTTGGCGCCACCGGTGATCTCACCAAACGCAAGCTGATTCCTGCTCTGTTGAACCTCGCTCAGAACGACATCCTTCCCAAGGAATTCGCCATCGTTGGTTTCGCCATGAACGATCTGGACACCGACTCTTTCCGCAGGACCCTGGGCCAGGAAATGCCCGAATTCGCTCCCGATCCCATCGACCTCAAAATGTGGGAGGAACTTTCTCAGCGCCTCTATTACGTTCGCGGCGATTTCCAGGATCCCGCCGCTTACCAGAGATTGAAAGCTCAGATCGAAGAAGCCGACAAAGCCCACCACACCGGCGGCAACAAATTCTTCTATCTCGCTGTGGCTCCCCGCTTCTTTTCGCTCATTGTCGACCAGCTCGGCGCCGCGGGTCTCACCAAGGAGGACAACGGCCGGTGGAGCCGCGTCATTATCGAAAAACCCTTTGGCCACGACCTGGAGTCCGCCCGCCAGCTAAACTGCGGTCTCAAAAAAACACTCAGTGAAAAACAGATCTACCGCATCGACCACTATCTCGGCAAAGAAACGGTCCAGAACGTGATGGTGTTTCGCTTCACCAACAACATTATCGAGCCTCTTTGGAATCGCAATTATGTCGACCACGTTCAAATCACCGCCGCCGAAACCGTTGGCGTCGAACATCGCGGCGGCTTCTACGAGACCGCCGGCGCTTTGCGTGACATGGTCCCCAATCATCTCTTCCAACTCCTCACCATGACCGCCATGGAGCCGCCTATCTCTTTCGATGCCGACGAGGTGCGCAACAAACAAGCCGAGGTCTTACACGCCATTCAACCTCTCAGCCCCGAGGACGTTCTCAAGAGCACCGTGCGGGGCCAATATGCCTCCGGCATTGTCGACGGCGAGCGAGTGGTTACTTATCGCAACGAGCCCGATGTCGCTCACGATTCCAACACCGAAACTTTCGTCGCGCTCAAGCTGCTGATCGACAACTGGCGCTGGGCCGGCGTCCCTTTTTATCTTCGCACCGGCAAACGCCTGGCCATGCGGGCCACCGAAATTGTCATTCAGTTCCGCCGTACTCCCTTTGTCCTGTTCCGCAACACCGCGGTCCGGAACATCGAAACCAATCGCCTGGTCATTCACATCCAGCCCGATGAAGGCATCTCCCTCAGTTTTGGCGCGAAAGTTCCTGGGCCGATCATGCGCCTTGGTTTGGTCAACATGGACTTCGATTACAAGACCTATTTCGGTGTGGAGCACGGCACCGGCTACGAGCGGCTGTTGCGCGATTGCATGGCGGGCGATGCCACGCTCTTCCAGCGCAGTGACATGGTCGAGGCTGGCTGGGCCGTGATTCAGCCCATTCTCGACGTCTGGCATGCCCTGCCGCCCCGCGGCTTCCCCAACTATTCCGCGGGTTCTTGGGGACCCGTCGAAGCGGAAGAACTCCTCGAGCGTGATGGCCGTGACTGGCGCCGGATTGGTGAAGAGGAAATCGATGTGCGCGGTCGCGTAGCTGCTCCTCGCACTACCACCCAGGCGGGTGCCCTGTGACCGCTCCGGCCCCGAGTCGCGACGTGGTCGTCCTTCCCAACCCTCTGGCCATCGCGCGCCGTGCGGCGGATGAATTCCTCAAATCCGTCAGCGATGCCATCGCACAAAAAGGTTCTTTCACCGTAGCGCTGGCTGGCGGCTCGACCCCCAAGACTCTCTATTCCATGCTCAGCGATGACCCTGCCTACAGCTCCAAAATTCCTTGGCCGAAACTCCATTTCTTTTTTGGCGATGAGCGCCACGCCCCTCCCGACTCCCCCGAAAGCAATTTCCACATGGCTAACGAGACGCTCTTCTCCAAGGGGCTGGTCAAACCCGAGCAAATCACCCGCGTCAAGGGCGAATACGCCGACACCGAAAAAGCTGCACTGGAATATGAACAGGCTCTTCGCGCATACTTTAAGTTAAAGGATGGCGAGTACCCTCGCTTCGATCTAGTGCTCCTTGGTATGGGCGATGAAGGTCACACCCTCTCCCTTTTTCCGGGCACCAGAGCGTTACACGCCACCAATCGAATCGTGGTTCGCAACTGGGTCGGCAAGTTGTTCACTGAACGCATTACCCTTACAGCTCCGGCCGCGAACAACGCGAACCGCATTATTTTCTGTGTGACCCGCGCCGACAAAGCGCTGGCTTTGAAAGCGGTTCTGGAAGGTCCGTACGAGCCGGAGCAACTCCCGGCCCAACTCATTCAACCGGTCAACGGCACGTTGCTTTGGCTGGTGGACCAGGCTGCCGCTTCTCAACTGGCGGCCCCGGTTCGAAACTAACTAGGAGATAATCATGGCTACCGCAACTCTTTCCGCTGTCGAACAATATTTGGGCTCGAAAGCCGAGTCGCTCCTCGGCTTCAACTCCCCCAAAATTTCCAAGGAGCGGCTGCACCTGCCGGGTCCCGATTTCATCGATCGCGTGTACGCCGTTTCTGACCGCAATCTTCGCGTGCTCAACAATCTTCATCGCATGTTCTTTACCGGACGCCTCGCCGGCACCGGCTATCTTTCCATCCTTCCGGTCGATCAGGGCATCGAGCACTCCGGCGGTGCCAGCTTTGCCAAAAATCCCGATTATTTCGACGGTGAAAACATCGTCAAGCTGGCCATCGAAGGCGGCTGCAACGCTGTAGCCTCGACCTTCGGCGTTCTCGGCTCGATCGCTCGCAAGTGCGCCCACAAGATTCCTTTCATCGTCAAAATCAACCACAACGAGCTGCTCACCTATCCCAATCAGTTCAACCAGATTCTTTTCGGCACGGTTCAGGAAGCCTACGACATGGGCGCGGCCGCCGTCGGCGCCACCATTTACTTCGGCTCCGCGCAAAGCGATCACCAGATTATCGAGATCAGCGAGAACTTCGCCAAAGCTCATGAACTCGGCATGGCCACCGTTCTGTGGTGCTACCTCCGCAATTCCGCCTTCAAGAAAGATAAGGATTACCACGTCTCCGCCGATCTCACCGGCCAAGCCAATCACCTCGGCGTCACCATCCAGGCCGACATCATCAAGCAGAAGTTGCCTGAAAATAACGGTGGTTATCTCGCCCTAAATATGGGCGACTCCAGCTACGGCAAGTTCGATAAGCGCATTTACACCGACCTGTGCAGCGATCACCCCATCGACCTTACCCGCTATCAGGTGGCCAACTGCTATATGGGCCGCGCGGGCCTGATCAATTCCGGCGGCGCTTCCGGCGCCAATGATTTCGAAGAAGCGGTCGCCACCGCGGTGATCAACAAGCGCGCCGGCGGCACCGGCCTCATCAGCGGACGCAAAGCCTTCCAGCGGCCCATGAGCGATGGGATTAAGCTGCTCAACGCCATTCAGGATGTCTATCTGGCGAAGGAAATCGCGGTCGCCTAGTCCCCGGCGCTTCGCGTCCCACGCGTGGTAATCCATATCTGCTCATCCGAGCGTACTTAGTTACGCGGGACGGGCCGCGTCTGCGGCTCACTTGGCTCAAGCGAATCGCAATTCCACCTCAACGGCTCGTCTCATCGCGAGCCGTTGCTGTTTCCGGGTCACACCACAGCCTGCTGTCCTTGTAAACACGTCAACCGGCGTGCTAAGGTTCCCTTTCTTTTACAACACAGCAACATAACCATAGATGTCGCGAGGTGTTCGTATGAGCACGCAGTCAACCGAATTGGCAGAACCCAAAAAGCACCAGCCGTACGTTCCCGCCGACAAACAGATGAAAGAGTTCACCTTGCGCGCGGTGCTCATTGGGTTGGTGATGACCGCGATTCTGGGATCCGCGAACGCCTACCTGGGGCTGAAAGCGGGTATGACCATCGCCGCAACGTATCCCGCGGCGGTCATCGGCATGGCCCTATTGCGGATCATGAAGGGCTCGCTGCTGGAGGAAAACATCGCGCGGACCGTAGGCTCGATTGGCGAGTCGGTGGCCGCTGGCGCGGTGTTCACTATCCCGGCGTTCGTGATGGCCGGACTGTGGACCGGACTTACCGGCGAGCAGTACTGGAAAGCAGTTGCGCTGATGATGCTCGGTGGAACCCTGGGCATTCTGTTCGTGACGCTGCTGCGACGTGTCATGGTCGAGGACCCGGAACTTCCCTACCCGGAGTCGGTGGCCGCTTCGCAGATTCACAAGGCTGGGCAACAGGGAGCCAAGGCGGCAAAGATTCTCTTCGCCAACATGGGTTTCGGCGCGTTCATGTTTCTTCTCGGCGCGATCAACGTGTTCTCTCCGAGCAACACCTTCCCCGTAAGCATCAGCGCCTTAGGCAAAAAGCTTCTTCTGCGCACCGGCACCAATCCCAATGTCACTACTACCGTAACCGGAGGCGCCACGTTCTTCTCCGCGCCGGACATTAGCCCCGCGTACCTGGGCGTCGGCTACATCATCGGCATACGGCTGGCTTCGCTGAACTTCGCGGGTGGAGTGCTGGCGTGGGGGTTGCTGGTTCCGCTGCTGACGTTCACGGTCGGTCCCTACATTCAGGCGCAACAGCCAGCCGGGCACCCACTTTCCTGGACGCTGCTGGCCGGAGCGATCTACTACTCGATTGTGCGGCCGATTGCCGTGGGCGGGATGCTGGTCGGCGCTACCTACACATTGTTCAAAATGCGCAAACAATTGGCCGTCGGCATGGGCCGGGCCATCTCCGACCTCAAAAAGTCCTCGGCGGCGCACGCCGCGACCGATCGCACTGATCGGGATCTGCCTTCAAAAGCGGTATTCGCTGGAGTGGGTGCCGTGTTCGTGGCCATGATCCTGCTGTACCGCTATTTCATTAGCAGTGCGGGGACGTTCACGCCTTCAAAGGTGCTGATCGGCGCGCTGGTTGCCGCTGGCGTTATGGTGGTCATTGGGTTCTTCTTTGCGGCGGTGTCCGGGAACCTGACCGGATTGATTGGCTCCTCCAACAACCCCGTATCGGGACTCACCCTTTGCACGCTGGTGATTGCCGCGCTTCTGATGGTGGCCCTGGGAGTTTCGGGCACCGGCGGCATTGCTGCGGTCTTGGGAGTAGCCGCAGTGATCTGTGTCTCCTCAGCAGTTGCCGGCGAAATGCTTCAGGACTTGAAGGTAGGACACATTCTAGGCGGCACCCCTTCCAAGATGCAGATCGGCGATCTACTGGGCGTGCTGGTCGCGTCGTTGGTGCTGTTCTTTCCCCTGGCGGTCCTGGATAAGGCCTATCACTTCGGTAGCCCGGCCCTTTCCGCGCCTCAGGCGGGGCTGATGGCCATGCTCTCCAAGGGCATTGTAGGTGGTGAAATGGCTTGGCCGCTGATCATTGTCGGCGTGCTTTTCGGCATTGTCGGAATTCTGGTCCAAGTAAGAAGCGTGATGCTGTTTTCCATCGGCATGTATCTGCCGCTGGGAACCACCTCTGCCATGTTCGTGGGAGGCGTGATTCGTTGGGCCACTGATCGTTTGCGCGACCGCCGCGGTCTCAATGACGCGCAGAAGGCTCGCGTGGACAACGCCGGAGTTCTGGTCGCATCAGGACTGATCGCGGGCGAGGCCTTGTGCGGCCTGGTCGTTGCCGGACTGGTGGGGGCGGGAAAGAGCGTTACGCTCCTGCATTGGGTGCCCTCGTTCTGGGTTGCGCTTGCCGCCCTGGCGCTTCTTGTGATGGTGATGATTCGCGTGCCGCTCGCCAACGCCGGCCGCCCCGACGAGCCCGCCCCTCCCAGCGCCATCTTCTAAGAGCCTACCGTTGCCGTGACTGGTTCACAGTTGCGGTGATTTGGCGATCCAAAGACCAGATTTGCCCAAACGGCGGGGGGTCGCTCAGCGTGGGCTAACGAAGGTCAGCGCTGCGGGAATCCGCAGCGTGCTCCACCGATGGCGCAGCTTCTGTGGAGCGGTTTCCAACATTGCCGCTAGCAGCGCTTGCCCCTGCTCCGCCGTCATGGCGATTCGAAACAGGTCAGCGCGGCGCGCGTATGAGTATTTCTCATAGTGAGGCGGGGTCGACCGAGCAAAATTCACTAGCGCCTCCCACGGGGAAGTCTTGGCAAAGAGCTTTTTGTGCGCGGCTTCTTCTGGCGTAATTTCCACAATGTTCCGTTGCGTACCGCCTCCCATTTCCAGCAGCACCGCGCTCAATCGCGACGCATCAAACGGCCGCGCCGGATCATCCTCCGGAAATCCAACCAACAGCTTCTCGATTTCCGGAAGATCCGCGGCTACCGGCTCCCACCAATAACGGTAACCGTTATAAAGGACCGCGCCAGTGCGGAAGATCTGTTGCACCCGCGCCGCGTCTTTCCCTGCAACGCGGACCACCATGTCCGTTAATTCACTCAGGCGGAATGTTTGGTTCACTACTGGGCGAACACAAAGGTAACCGGCGTCATCTTCCGCATAGTGCACGGAAATTTGTTCAGGCAGAGACATAGCCGCACGCTGTCAGTCAGGCAACGGAACTAAAGCAGCGTGGACGCTGCTGCCCCGCCGCCAGCAAAAACGCCAGCAATAGCGATTTCGCGCCTGTCGCTACGAACCCTATGGTATTGCACCCTGCTTCCGTTTCCTACCGCGCCATCCGCCTCTACCTCGCCTGGCGTCGCCTTAACCCGGCTTCCACTTCCTGCTACACTACCGTTTTCGAGGTTTCGCTCATGGCCGCCATTCCATCTCGCCGCGTCTCCAGCGGCGAACGCATCAACGCCGCCGAGCCCTCCGGCCATCTGCAGGACGCGTTGCGCCAGCGCCGCATCCGTCTCACTCGCCAGCGCCGCGTCATTCTTCAAGTGATGGATTCCGCCGAACAGCACCTCGACGTTGACCAAATTCTCGAACGCGCCCAGAAAATCAATCCCGAAGTGCACTTGGTGACCGTCTACCGCACCATTGACCTGCTCAAAAAAGAAGGCCTGATCGACGAGCTCGATCTTCTGCATCTTCGCGGCGATCGCCACTACTACGAAACCCACGGCCCTCGCGACCACATCCATGTCGCTTGCCTGCGTTGCGGCAAGGTTCGCGAATTTGAATCCCGCCTTTACGAGCAGCTCAAGGATCAGATCGCTCGCGACTGCGACATTCAGGTTACCGTTTCCCGCACTGAAGTGGGCGGCATTTGCAACGAGTGTCTGGCTGCGTCCCAGAAAAAATAGCTCCTCGTCCCGCGCATGTCCTTGCGTGCGGCCCTACTGCAGC
>Ga0187782_10002104_pt1 | contig 14603 bp, 7 predicted proteins | sample 0715_SJ02_MP15_2_FD_132454 | JGI IMG/M metagenome (GOLD analysis project Ga0187782, IMG submission 132454) | Tropical peat soil microbial communities from peatlands in Department of Meta, Colombia - 0715_SJ02_MP15_20_MG | ecosystem: Environmental > Terrestrial > Soil > Wetlands > Peat | place...
ACCAGACTCGCCAACATCAGCAGCAGCCGGAGAAGACCGCGCAGCAGGCGGCTACATACGCGCACAAACACGTTTTCGAGCGATCCGCCGTACAGGATGAGCGAGCCATTCTCGGATCGATGATTGACCGTGGGATGGGCGAGCTCACCTATGGCGATGTGCGCCGGGAGTTTGCCCGGCGGGTTGCAACTGGCGAGTTTCGCGCCGTGAGCCAAACAGAGGGGCGCGCCGCTCCCCAGTACACGACCGCGGAAATGGTCCGCATGGAGCGGGAGATCATCGAGCGAATGCAGGCCGGCAATCACCGCAGCTATGGCGACCCGATGTTGATTTCTCCGCCGTCGCGGATAAGAATCGAGGATCACCATCCAGAATTGAGCGCCTCGCAGTACCACGCCGTTGATGAGATTCTGCTCTCCCGCCAGAAGATCGTCGGACTTGAAGGCGTGGCCGGCGCAGGAAAGACGACGGTCCTGGCTGTGATCCGCGAAGGTGTGGAAGCTGAGGGTTACCGTGTCGAAGGTTTCGCGCCCACGTCCCGTGCCACACAAAAGCTGGCCGAGGCAGGAATCGAGACTTCCACCCTACAGCGGCACCTCGCGCGGGGCGAGCAGCCCGACACCGGCCAAAAGCGACTTTATGTGCTCGACGAATCTTCTCTTGCATCCACGAAGCAGATGCACCAGTTTATCGAACGCCTGCATTGGAATGATCGCGTTCTCCTGGTAGGTGACACCCGGCAACACGAATCCGTCGAGGCAGGCCGACCGTTCGCGCAGCTTCAGGAAGCGGGCATGTTTACCGTCAAGCTCGATCAGATTCTGCGGCAGCGCGACCCGGAGTTGAAAGAAGCCGTGGAACATTTGGCGCGCGGCGAGGTGCGGGCAGCACTCGACGGCCTCGACCGCCGACGCCGCGTGCATGAGATCGATGATCGCGGTGAGCGCATCGGAGCGATTGCCAGAGAGTTTGCGCGCTCCCCGGAACGGACTCTCGTAGTATCGCCCGACAACCGCTCGCGTATCGAGATCAATCAGCGCATTCATGCTGAGCTGCAATCGCGCGGCATAGTAAACCGCAGTGAGCATACCGTTACTGCGCTTGTGCCGAGGCAGGAGATGACCGGAGCGGATCGAACCTGGGTACGGCAATACCAAGTCAACGACATTCTGCGCTATTCGCGAAGTTCGCAGGAAACTGGCATCGGCAAGGGCGAGTATGCCCGCGTAACGCGCATCGATGCGGAAAAGAATCTACTGACGGTGATGCGAGCGGACAGAGCCGAGCGCACCTACGATCCGCGCAGGCAGATGGGCGTCACGGTGTACCGAGAGCAGGAGAAGGCATTCTCTGTCGGCGACCGCATCCAATTCACCGCGCCAGCGAATGACATAAAGATTGCCAACCGCGAACTTGGGACAATTGAGGGCGTCGCGCAGGACGGCTCCATTCGACTGAAGATGGATTCTGGGCGACAACTTTCCATCAACCCGCAGCGGCATCCACACCTCGATCATGGCTACGCGGTGACGAGCCATTCGAGCCAGGGGCAGACCGCCGACCGTGTGCTCATTCACGTTGACACCACTCTTGCCGCCAAAGACCTGCTCAACAACCGCATGGCTTACGTTGCTATTTCGCGAGGCCAGTGGGATGCGCAGATTTTCACGAACGACCGCGGCGCGCTCGCCGAGGCGCTCGGCCATGACGTTTCACACAGGAGCGCATATCAGCCGCAGCAGGCAATCGTCCCGCACGCGCAGCAGCACGAAATTGCCAAGGAGCAGACGCCAAGGCACGATTTGGGCCACAGCATAGACATTGGGTTAGGAATGTGAACGAGATACTACGAACGCAATCTCACGCTCAGGAGTACATGTTATGCGATCAGCAAAAAGCACCCGCAAGAAGCCACCGGCGCGAATCACCATCGCGCCAAGCATGAAGTTAACCGTTGGCCGAACGGAGGCGGCCCAGATGCTTTCCATAAGCATCCGAGGAATCGATTATCTTTTGGCAAGTCGGCGGCTCCCGTTTCGCAAGCTCGGAGGGAGAGTCTTGATTCCCGTGGATGAGCTGCGCAAATACGCCCACGGCGATCATCCTGAACGGATCGTGGCTTGAATGCATGGGCACAAAAGATCGTGCGCTCTGCAGCGTGCTTCAAGGAGTACAAGCCCTGATTGGCCCAAGGAGGTCTCTGAGCGTCGGTTCACTGTTCACATCTTTCCGCAAGCGTTCGAAATAGGGTCTCAGGTCAGAACTTATCTCGTGCTTTTCATTCTTCGACCAGGACTGGTATTCCCCAGCAATCCAAAGGTAGGCGTCGAGTTCTGCGCAGTCGCATGTTAAGTCTGCCAATTTACAGAGCATTTCGATGTTTTCGCAGAACCGTAGGTAGCGCTTGGGATTCCGGGATTGAGTGTGGCCGAGGTGCCAACCGGCCATCTCTTCTGCGTAGCTGTCCAAGATTGGGAGATCCGAGTCGACGAAAAAGTGACCAAATTTCGCGACGAAGCTGTAGTGTGCGCGTCCCGTGACCTTCTTAATGGCGTCAACGAATTCCTCGACAAGGAGCGGGCCAGTTTTGTGAGTCTCCGCCAGCAGTTGCTCGAGGAGCCCAGCAACCTTGTAGATTGCGATTACGTTCGTCCCGTACAGTTCATTGAGCACGATCGCTTTTATCCGGACCGCAGCATGGCGCTCTGGGAAAGCTTGTTTCAGCTGGGCGAGTTCCTTGCTCTCCCAACCGCTGGACCAAAACTTTGATGCGGCGTCGATTTGGCTCTGTACCAGCGGCTGTGCCAGCGAGGGTGGACGGGCGCCATCTAGGACAACTCCTGTCATCGAATCTGCCCCCTTCGCTTTTCGCGCATCAGAGAGTGCGGCACTGGAGAGATTGGCTGCCTCTCGCAAAATCCCGCCGACCGATCTCAGTTCTTATTGAGTCCCATTTCCCGGCTCTGCAGCTTTTCCTTCCATCGAGACTCCATTTTTCGAACGTCGTCAGGAGTCGCTGCGCTCCCGGCGACTTCAAGAATGCTCACTTGGTAATCGCTGGGTTCGCGGCTCTTCAGAGCGACATTACCTCCATGGCCCGTTACGACATACTCCATCCAGCGATGCCAAAAACCTTCATTTCCGCAAGCCGATCCAACATATTGCTCTTTCGTTCTTGGGCAGGTCAAAAGATAGACGCCCTTCGCATTTTTGAGAGTAGTCATCCAAGCCGCTGGTAGCCTTTCGACCTTTGATAAGCTCTCCTTAAGACTCAGGAGTCCTGGGAAATCATCTTCCTTGAATTCAGGTCGCAGTTCTACGATGGGTTTGTTCTGTTTCTCTGCTCGCTGTACCCACGCCCTTGTTCCATCTCCCCACTCGATGAAAATCCTCCCCGCCAGGTCAGCCATCCGCTCATCCATTTTCAGGTCATAGGCATCACAGCTGCGTGCAGAATCAATCCTGCCTGTGTGCGGTTGTGGAGTATCTTCCGCAAGCAGCCCCTTGTACTTGACGGCATACAAACCGGCAAACATGGTGGCGCCGTCTAAGGTCGCAACAAATGACGCCCAATTCCGCGCTCGCGAAAACTTGGACCTATTCTTGAAGCTTTGCAAGGATTGGTAAAGCTCAAATGCTGGACGGTCGTCGCGCCAGAGTTCATAAGGCGTTCTTCCACGCTCTGCGCGCTTGTCTTGATGACGAAGCAGGATCACGTTGGCCGGAACATATCCGAATTGTTCCAGGACCGAGTTGAACAAAATCGGCATGAGTGCTCCCCATACGCCCAGAATCAGCGGAAGTATAAACCCTGGGTTACGCGCTTCTAACGGCGTGCCGAAGCGAAATGTAGACTCGTCGGATTCATGTTGGGGTTGAGCAGCGGGTCTCCATGCTCCTTGAGTGGAGAGCCGATGCGGTTGGTTCCGGCCTTCCTGGAGCGCCACACTTCGTGCCAAGAATCCTCTTCAGGATTGATCCCGCACGAAGTGTACCCCGCCTTAGTCATAGTGAGGACCGCATTCGTCGGCCGCGCGACTGTACGTTTCTCAACGTCGTAAACTCTCAATGAACCTATTCCCCAACCATCAGGGGTGAGATGGTAATCTTCCTCATTCCGATCTGCTGACATTGGCAGTTCCTTTTTGCGAACCAGAGGAGGCCGTCGCCACTTTGGGCACGACCGCGGCCTCTTGAGGCTGCTGTGATCATTTACCTGCACGCTGCAGGTAATCACGACCCGCAAGCTATTTTAGCAGTTGATAGTTTTGTAGTGAACTGCGTGTAAACTGTAGCCATGGCAGTTCAAAAGACGACCGGTGTCGTCGAGCGAATTCCAGGATCGGGAATATGGTGGATTCGCTACTCCGACGGGCAGGGCAAGCGCCGTTGGGAGAAATGCGGGCGGCGGGGTGACGCGATCAACCTGCTGGCGAAGCGCAAGCATGAGAAGTTGCTGCGCAAAAAGCTCCCGGAGGCGCTGCGTGACCGTGCCGTCACCTTTGGGGAGCTGGCCGATAAAGCCAAGCTCTATTCCGAAGAGAGCCACACGCCGCAGCATCATCACCAGTTCGTCATCAAGCTCAGCATCATCGGCGAGCAGTTCAATGACCTGCCCGCCGAGGGGATCACGAGCGAGGATATTCAGACGTGGCTGTTGGAGCAGGGCGAGGAACGTGAGTGGACGCCGGCGACACGGAACCGTTATCGAGATGCCTTTTCTCTCGTCTTTCGGAAGGCCGTCGAGAACCACATTCTAACCGTCAATCCTGCCACGCTGGTAAAGGCTAAGCCCGAACACAACGAGCGCGTGCGCTTTCTAAGCGCGCCGGAAGAGGAAAGACTTTCGGCCATCCTCCAAAAGGAATGGCCACAGCACTTCCCTGCATTCCAGATTTCGATCCACACCGGGATGCGGGCAGGCGAGCAGTTCCAGTTGAAATGGCGAGACGTGTCTCTGGAGCGGCGTCTGCTTTCTCTGCCCAAGACGAAGACGGGCAAGGCCCGGCACATTCCGCTCAATGCGGTTGCGTGCAGCGCCATGCAAGAACGGAAACGGGCGCAGCACGACTACGCAGCCAAGCAGAAGTGGACAGGATTGAATTACGCCGACCAAGTGTACGTGTTCCGGGACACTGGCGGCGATCCGCAGCACAACTACCGGCGCTGGTTCAACGATGCGTTGACCGAAGCCAAGATCAAGGACTACTCCTGGCATTGCAACCGTCATACCTTTGCAAGTAGGCTGGTTATGGCGGGGGTTGATCTCCGCACGGTTGCGGAACTGATGGGACACAGCAGCATCCAGATGACGATGCGTTACGCGCACCTTGCGCCGCAGCACAACCGTGCCGCTGTGGACCGGCTCGTGCCCGTTGCCGAGTCTCATTCGGCGACGAAGCCCCGCACGAGAGACGCAAATGGCAAAGAACTGGTCACTAAACTGGTCACCAAGAAAAATCGCCTCTCGGGAAGAGCGCGGAAAACTCGAAGTAAGTTGCTTAATAACATTGATTTACAAAATGTGGCCCCGTAGCTCAGGTGGATAGAGCAGCAGTTTCCTAAACTGCGTGTCGGAAGTTCGAGTCTTCCCGGGGTCACCACACGTTTCTGCCTTCTCAGGGCAATCCCGCCACGCATTCAAATCCCCAGTCTTTTGACTCATGGGACCCTCACTTACTATAAAAGTTGCTGATGTGGAATTCGACTTCATGTCGCCTCTGCTGCGCACCGTGCTGCAGCCTAACTTAGTACTGTGATCGCCAGGATGCTCGGGAAGGCGGTGAAATTCCGCCACTGCCCCGCAACTGTGAGCGCGTCAGCTTCGTTTCCCGTCCTGTTGTGGCGGTGGAACCAAGCAAGAATTTAGCCAGGGCCATCGCCCCGCGCGAACGCCCACCAAGCCACTGCCGTCGAACCTATCCGGTTCGACGGTGGGAAGGCGGCTGAATCCAGCGCAAGCCAGGAGACCGGTTCTCGGCGTACCCAACCGCTTTCGCGTTCCGAGGGGAACGAAGGAGCTCTCATGCTGGTTTCCGATTCTTTGCATGCCGTTTCCGGCCGTGCCGCTCGATGCGCGCTTGCCATACTCTTCCCCGTACTTTTCCATTCCATATCCCATGCCGCCTCCATCCGCGGACTAATTACTGACTCCACCGGCGCCAAGGTCACGGGTGCCAGCGTGTCACTTCTAAGCAACGGGAAAGTTATCGCCAGCGCTGTCTCCACAGCCGACGGAAGTTTTCAAATCACCACCGCCGCCGGCGGCCGCTTTTTCCTCGTAGTCTCTGCGTCCAGTTTCAGGCAACTCGAAACACCAAACTTCTATGCCGGCCAATTCGACTTCGTCGAGCGCAATCTTGTGCTCGAACCCGCATGGGTGCGCGAATCGATTGTGGTCACCGCAACCGGCACACCCACCCCGCAGCCGCAAACCAGCGCTGCCACAGACGTCCTGGGCCCTATCGATCTCGCCTTTCGCGGCGACTTTACCAGCGTTCTGCGCCTCATGCCGGGCACTTTCGTGGCCCAGGACGGCCAGCTCGGCGCGCAAACCTCGCTCTTCGTCCGCGGCGGCGATTCGGACAATAACAAGGTTCTCATCGACGGCGTCGACGCTGGCGACCTCGGAAATCAATTCGATTTCGGTCCGCTCTCCACGACAGCTATCGAAAGCGCCGAGGTCTATCGCGGCCCTGACTCCAACCTCTTTGGCGCCGGCGCCGAATCGAGCGTTGTCAGCCTCTCCACGCCCCACGGCACCACCAGCTTTCCTTCTCTGCTTTTCGAGGGCGACGCAGGCAGCTTCTATACTTCGCGTGAGCAACTCCAGTTTGCCGGCGCGCACCGCAAGCTCGACTATCTCGGCGCATTCAGTTGGCTCCAAACTTCCAACGATCTGCCTAACGACGAGTTCCACGTCGCCACCGCCGCCGCCAATCTCGGCTGGACCCTGAGCAGCACAACGCAAATTCGCGGCACGGCGCATTACGGTGTTTCCGGCGTAGGTGTTCCCAATGCCTGGAACTTCTATCATGTGGCCGACGACGCCACGCAAAAAGACCAGGACATTTTCGTAAGCGCCGCGATCGACAACCAGGCCACGGCCAACTTTCACCAATCCGCGACGTACGGCCTCATCCGCAAGCGCGAACAATACTCCCTGTGGGCTCCCAGCGGCAGCTGCTTTCCGATAGGCACATGTGGCGGCCCGGACCTTCCCGTGACTTACGCCGGCGGAAACTATTACGGCTTGCCAGTTACGATTCAGGGCGCCAACGGCTACAGCGCATCCGGTCAGGCCCTGCTCGACTACAGCTGGGCGAATGGAGAAACCTACCCAAGCCGAAGCCAGCTCGTCTCTAACCGAGACCAACTCGTCTATCGCGGCGACTTCACCTTCACTCCGCACTTAGTCGGCCTCATCGGCTTCCAATATCAAGATGAGCGAGGCGCGGAACCAGGCACTTCGGTCTACCTACCGATTGAACGGTCGAATTACGACTATCAACTGGCCATTCACGGCGACTTCAAAAATCGCTTCTTCTATTCGCTGGGCGGCAGCCTAGAGCACTACTCGCTCTTTGGCGTCGAAACCCCGCCGCGCGCCGGTGCTTCCTATTACGCGTTTCGTCCGCGCAGCGGCGTCTTCAGCGGGACGCGCATCCTTTTCAACTACGGACAGTCCGATCGCGAGCCCACACTGCTCGAACAGTATTACTCGTTGTATCAATTCTTGACGAATCATCCAGAGGGCGGTGGCCCACAAACTATCCAGGCGCTCGGCATCAGCCCGATTGGCGCGCCCGAAGATCGCACTTACGATGGCGGCGTGGAACAGACCTTCCTCAGCAACCATCTCCTCTTCCGCGCCAGCTACTTTCACAACGAATTTGGCAGGCAGATTGAATACGTTGGCCTGGATCTGGTCCCGGAGCTTTTGCCGAATCTGAATGCAACTCAGCAAAACACACTCGAAACAGCGCTCGAAGACCTGGGCGCATTTGAATTGACCCTCAACTCCGAAGCCTTTCGCGCTCAGGGCATCGAATCCTCTGTCGAAAGCGGCATTGGCAAGAATGTTTTCTTGCGCGGCGGCTATACCTATCTCGACACCGTCGTCCAGAGCTCATTTACCAATGACGATTTTGCACTGCTCGGCCCAATCCCCACCTTCACCGACGGCACTCCCATCGGCCCCTACTCGCCGCTCGTCGGCGCGCGTCCCTTCCGCAGGCCACCACACACAGGGTTCTTTACTGCCACTTATGCCGGCAAGCGCGTCTCGGGTGATTTCACCTCCGCCTTCGCCAGCCGCAGCGACGACTCCACCTATCTTGAGGGAGAAGATGAAAACGGCGGCAACTCACTACTCCTGCCCAATCGCAATCTCGACTTCGGCTACGCCAAACTCGACCTCGGTGGAAGTTTCCAAGTCTTTGGTTGGCTCGACATTTATGCTCAGGCCGAAAATCTGTTCGACAATCAGCACATCGCGCCCATCGGTTATCCTAGTCTGCCCTTCACCGTTCGCAGCGGTCTGCGTTTGCGATGGGGCCCAGGCAGCGGCCGATGACCGTCCTTCATCCGACATCGGCGCAGAGCCGCGGACCCCAATTCTCACTCATATTTCCCGCTGCTCTGCGCACGTTGACTCGCACTTCTCCCGCTCAATCGCGCACAGCAGCGCCCTGGTTCGTCCTCGATTTCCACAGCTTGGCCTTTTCGCCGCCGTATTCAACAGGAATTCCACCGGGATTTCCTTTCTTCTCTTGGAAATTCGTGCGCGCCTATCCTACAATTGCTTCTCCTGAGAGAACACTGTTCCTGGAAGTGCTTGGCAGTTTGGGGAAGCTTCAGCCTGCGCTCACTGTGGGGCTAGGGTTCGCAACGGAGCCAGATTTTTGCTCGTTGTCCACGGCACGCGCGCAGCGGTTCTCGGCTCGATTCGCGTGAAGGCATGACAGCGGAACATCGATTTCCGCCTATTGAGCGGATAGCGTTTCCCGGGTTGCTGCGCGCCGAAAGCACATTTGCAGTGTGGACGCGACTGCCGGCAAGCGGCAACTCTCGAGACAGTAAAGAATTGCGCAAGCCGAAGCTGAAAACGCCGGTAATAGCCCTTATTCGTTCCCGTGGTTCACTTGTCAGCCGTTTGTGGTCTGCATTGCCGTTCTACGCCCACAGAATTTCCTGTCGCTTTTTCACCGAATCTTCATCGGGAATTTGTAAGCTCAACCCTAGGAGAAACTCGTGCGCGCAGGGATTGGGAGCGCCTTTCATGCTCGATATTTCGCGCCCGCGCCCCCATTCTCCATTCGTCTCGCACGCCGCAGGCAGTGCAGACTATTGGCGCCAGTCGCGCGGCCCGTGCTTCACACAACATAGCGTCAAACCCAAATCGGTCTTTTGGAGGGCAGTTATGAAGTTTCATCGCATTCGCTGGTGTTTCCGTCTACTCGCGCTCCTCATCCTCCCTGCGTGCTTCGGCGCCGCATCGCTGGTCGCTCAATCTACTACGCAGGGTTCCATCGCCGGATCGGTTCTCGATACCTCGGATGCAGCGGTCCCGGACGCCACGGTTAGCATCCTGCGAAAGGCCACCGGCTTTGTTGTCAATCTCGTCTCCGACACCAGCGGTTACTTCAAGGCTCCGCTGCTCGAACCCGGAAACTACACCGTATCCATCTCCGCGCCCAACTTCGCCAGGTATCGCGCCGACGACGTCGTCGTGAACGTTGGCCAAGTCACTACCCTCGAGCCGCGTCTTGCCGTCGCGTCCTCCTCGGCCGAAGTGGTTGTCACCGAGCAGACGCCGGTCATGAACCTTGAATCGCCCGACTTCAACGACACTCTCAACCTCGCGGCCCTGCAGAACATTCCCATCAACAACCGCCGCTGGTCCGCCTTGGCCCTCACCACGCCAGGCGTCATCGTAGACACAAGCGGTTTTGGGTTGATTAGCGTGCATGGAATCAGCACTCTGCTGAATAACGTCGAAATCGACGGCGCCGACGACAACCAGGCTTACTTCTCTGAGGAACGCGGACGCACCCGTGAAGCCTATTCAACGTCAGGCTCCGCGGTTCGCGAATTCGTAATGAACACCGGCGTTTACTCCGCTGAGTTCGGCCGCGCCGCAGGCGGCGTCGTTAACTCCGTTACCAAGAGCGGCACCAATCAACTCCACGGCCAAGCCTATTTCTACGACAAGGAAAGCAACTGGGCCGCCTACAACGACTTCACAACCATTACTCAACTGGTGAACGGATCCAACGTCACCTCCCACTTCAAACCTGAAGACCTGCGCAAAATCTACGGCTTTACCGCCGGCGGACCGCTCATCAAGGACAAGCTCTTCTGGATGTACACTTACGACCAGCACACGCACGTGTTCCCCGAAGTGGGCATTCCATACAGCCCAGCCAATTTCTACACTCTGCCTTCAGCCGCGCTTGCCACAGGCGAAACCTGCAACACCACCACTGGGTATCTCACAGGCGCTCCCAGCGGGGCATTTAACGACATCAACGCCTGCACGCTGGCAGCCCGCCAGCACGTTTCGTACGCACAAGCTTCTTACGACTGGGCTGCTCTGCTTTATGGCAGCGCCAACGTCACAACCGGAAACTACACCGGCGCAGCCTCCATCTCCGACATCGGCCTGAACAATGACATCGGCCTTTCTCCACGATTCGGCTATCAAGAGATCAACACTCCCAAGCTCGACTGGCAGATCGATCCCAAGGAACACTTGAGCGTGCTCTTCCACCGCCTGCGCTGGGATTCCCCGGGCGGCGTGCAAACTCAGGCGGCAATCAATTACGCCGAGGACACGGAGGGCAACGACTTTGTCAAGCTGGACTACGGCCTTACCAAGCTCACCAGCCTCATCGCCAACAACATCAGCAACGAAGTGCTGTACCAATATAGCCGCGAGTTGGACGATGAAAACCAGCAGCCGCTGACCCCCTACAGTTTGGCCGACCTGGCGCCCTATGGCCCCAATGGGAACATCCCAGAGATTGTGATGGCGTCTAGCACAGCTTATGCCGTCGACCTCGGTTCGCCCTATTACTCGTACCGCGTGGCCTATCCCTACGAAACCAAGTGGCAGGTCGGCGACACCCTGTACTGGAACAAGGGCAACCATACCGTGAAGTTCGGCATTGACACCGTCCACAACTACGATCTCGAAAACAATCTTTTCCGCAGCAACGGCTATATCACCTATCAATACCTTCCCAACTACTTCAACGACCTCTTGAATTTCAAGAACGGCGTCAAGGCAAGTGCAACTAACAACCTGGGCTGCGACTCAAAGGCCTCGGAGGCCTCGACCAGCACCAGCGCCAAAACAGGACCATATCCCTGCTATAAGACCGATAGCCAGGGCTTCGGAAATCCCGTCTTCCAATTCGCCACCCTCGACTTCGGCGCTTACGGGCAAGACAACTGGAAGATCACACCTCGGCTCACTCTGGAACTCGGTCTGCGGTGGGATCACGAGACCATTCCCGGCCCCAGCTCAAACCTCGTTACCGCAGTCACTGGCAACGCCTTTGTTCCGTTCTCGCAGCTCTTCAATAATCCCGGCGACAACACCGACTTTGGCCCCCGCGTCGGATTCTCCTACGACGTCTTCGGCAAGGGCGCCACAGTTCTTCGCGGCGGCTACGGCCTCTATTACGGCCGCATCACCAATGGCAACATCGAAAACGTCCGCATCACCACTGGCAGTCCTAACGGCCAAATCGACCCCTCGTTCGGACCCACAACCGCCGGAGCGCCGGTCTTCCCCTATCTTGCGGCTGCGGGCTCTGCCACTCCCACCGCCTATTACTTCGCGCAAAACTTGAAGCTTCCCGAGGTCCAGGAGTTCGACCTCATCCTGCAGCAGTCGGTCGGCCGGGGAAATATCGTTCAGGTCAGCTACCTCGGCAACCTTGGCCGCAGGCTCCCTAACTTCCTCAACGAGAACTTCAACCCGGCTACCGTGCAGGACATCAACGTGACCGTTTCCGATGCTTCCAACTCCGGCCCGCTTGGCCAAAACGGCACCGTCATCCCCAACGTGCCGCAGTACACCAGCTTCGGCAACACAGCCCTGTTCGGCTCGGCGGCGACGGCGTTCACCACCATCACGCAGATGATCGGCAACGTCAACTCCAACTACAACGCCATGGTAGCCGAGGTGCTCAATCGCTCGCTCAAGAGGGTGCAGTTCGACGTCAACTACACCTGGTCCCACGCGTTGGATTTTTCGCAGAACGCCGCCACTCTGGGCTCTGCGTTCGGCGAATGGTACGACCCTTTCGGCAACGCCCGAGTCAACTACGGCGACTCGCAGTGGAACATTCCCAATCGGTTTGTCGCCACCGGGATCTACAACTTCCCCAATCTCAACTCGGGCAATGTTCTGAAGTGGGCCGCCAACGACTGGAACATCGATACCAGCTTCTCGATAGGGAATGGATTCCCCTTCACCGGAGGGGCAACGGGCTTTTTCGCCGCCGCATGCTCCATTTGCGATTACTGGAACGGCGCCGGCGGCTCCAACGTCATTCCCGGAATCGGCTACGACTCATTTAAGATGCCGCGCACCATCGTAGACGATCTGCGCCTTTCCAAAACTGTTGCCTTTGAGCACGGCTACAGCATCGAATTGCTGGGCAACGCGTTCAACCTTGCCAACCACCAGAACGTTACCAGCGAGAGCACCAACATGTACTCCTTGTCGGGAACGACTGCGACCTATCTCGGTCAAACAGCCGCTGGGGTCAACACCTTCCAAGAAGTTACCGCTACCAACGGAAGCAACTTCACCTTCTCGCCGCGGCAGGTCGAAATCGCCGCCCGAATCAACTTCTAACCAACCGCATGCCCCGTCCTTCGCACCACTCCTCGGGAACGGCGGGACACGATGGTACCAGTACCGCGGCGGCCTCGGCCGCCGCCTTTTTCTCGCTCTCAAGCCCGTGGTCCCTGGCTTTGGCAGTGACCCCGGCCGCTGCGTGCCGTTTTGACCCAATAACAACTTATTTCAATTTTGAAAACTTGATGGTTACCTTGGTTTGAATTGTGGTAAGTTACTGTTGAAAAATTTCCCGTGTTGACGATAAATTATAGGTCTCCCTCACTTTAGATCGTGGAGGCCAGACTAAATCGTGCCTCCTGAGGTGGTTGTATGCCTTGCCCCAAGTGCCAATCTGCCGCCGTTTCGGTCATTCCGGCAGAAGTCCGGCTATTTAGAAATAGTCCGCGAACTCTGAGCCACCCACCGATGACACCCTCTCCCGACATCCGCGTCTGCCTCGATTGCGGCTGGTCCGAGTTCGTGATCCCTCGTTCCTGGCTCTCTGCCGGTTGGTTGCGGTCCCTGCGTTCCGAGCCCGCAACCACCGATACGAGAATTGCTTCCGTCGGCGCTCCCGCCGTCGTGATGTAGGGCGGCAACAATCCGGAGGGCCCGGTCTAGGTGGCCGCTTCTAGGCGCATGCTGCGCCCCGTGTTAATTAATTGTTCGCCAAAAAGGCCTCCGCCACGCACCGGAGGCCCTTTCCTTAGCACGCTCGATTGCGTTGGCCCGACCCATCGCCATCAGCCGATCAAACGGCCGTTCGATGGCCGCAACCAATTGCTCAATCCGTGTGTGGAGTTCCCGGTGTCGAGGAATAAAGCGCAGTTAGGCTCGCGTGGCCTCGGTGATCACCCTAAAACCGGCCACTTGTTGTCAGTTCAAAACCGGCCACTTTGCGTGGCGAAGACGTGACTGTTTTACCTTGCCGGCGTGTATCTGTGCAAGGCGACGAGCGGCGCATTGATGTTCAGAAGCGATGATTGCGTGTTACGGTAGTAGTCGCTCCGCCGGGGTCGCGCCCTGCGGAGTGACTCAGGGCCGAGGACACGGGGCTGGCTCCGGAGGAATCGGCGATCGAGGCCCTCTGCTGTTTCGCTTGCGGGCGAGGCGGTGGAGGGTTTCGTGTTTTTGACCAAGATTCCTATGGTGAGGCTCCGGCGTCGGAGGCCCTGGGTCCGAGATTGCGACGCCGCCGGGCGTTCTTTGCCCGGCATCCTTATTGCTTTTGTTCTTGTCATTGTTCTTCCTCGCGGCTTGTGGTTTTGGTGCGCCAACTGCGCGGTCCGCACTGGAGCAAGTGTCCGTGATGCAGTAAGCGATCGAGCATGGCGGTGACGGCGGCGCTATCGCCGAGCAGTTTGCCCCAGTCGTCTACGTGACGGTTCGAGGTAATCAGCGTGCTGGCGCGCTCGTAGCGGCGCATGATGACCTCCAGCAGTTCCTCGGCCGCCGTCACGGGCAGAGCTTGCGCATGCCCAGATCGTCGATGATCAGCAGCGGCACCGTGGAAAGCAGTTCCATGTATTCCTTGCGCTCGCCATCGAGGGTGGCGTCGGCCAACTCTTCCAGCAGGATGTGGGTTTCGCGGTAGAGCACGCGGTAGCCCTGCTGGATGACAGCGTGTCCGATGGCTTGTGCCAAGTGACTCTTGCCTGTACCTGGTGGACCTTTGAACAAGGCATCTTCGCGCCGCTCCACCCAGCCGGCGGCAGCCAGGTCGAAGATGAGCTTGCGGTTCATCTTG
>Ga0187782_10002105_pt1 | contig 14598 bp, 10 predicted proteins | sample 0715_SJ02_MP15_2_FD_132454 | JGI IMG/M metagenome (GOLD analysis project Ga0187782, IMG submission 132454) | Tropical peat soil microbial communities from peatlands in Department of Meta, Colombia - 0715_SJ02_MP15_20_MG | ecosystem: Environmental > Terrestrial > Soil > Wetlands > Peat | place...
CGAAATCGCTTTCCCCTCGACCACTTGCGTCGCAATCACCGAGCACTGGGTTTCGTCGAACACCTCGACCATCTGCTTGAGGCAGGGAATCTTCGCATCCACCACATCGTCGGCCAGCAGAACGGCGAACGGTTCATTGCCCACCAGTTCGCGCGCCATCAGGACGGCGTGGCCCAGCCCGAGCGCCTCTTTTTGGCGCACATAGGCGACGTGAATCATGTCAGAGATCGAGCGCACGATCTTGAGCAGGTCGGTCTTGTGGCGCTCCTCAAGCATTTTTTCCAGCTCGTAGCTCACATCGAAGTGATCTTCAATCGACTGCTTGCCGCGGCCGGTGATGATGATGATCTGGTCGCAACCCGAGGCCATGGCCTCTTCCACGCCGTACTGAATGATCGGCTTGTCGACAATCGGCAGCATCTCTTTGGGCTGGGCCTTCGTGGCGGGCAAGAATCGCGTGCCCAGGCCGGCGGCGGGGAAAACGGCTTTGCGAACTTTCATGGGCATAGAGCGGTCGTTGGTCGTTAGTCGTTGGTCGTCGGCCGCGAGTTGCCGGATAATTGTACCTGTTAGCGTTGTCGCTGGCGACGACGGCTTCATAAGTCATTTACCCTTTAGTCTCGTCGGAGCTTCGTTATGTCAGCTCCACCCTCTTACATTGTGCGAAGGGTTGGTTTCTGGATGCTTGCGGTTGTCGGAGTGGCCGCCCTCTTGATGATCGTTTCTATGTTTTGGCTTCGTCCGACCTCTGACAAATTTGAGCTAGCGCTTGCTGCAATCGCAATCGCGGGGATCATTTTCAGCTACCTTATGCATGAACGCGAACTCGACAAGGTGCGTGAGCGAGCTGAGACACAAACCGTAACTCGCCTGTCCATGGCGACGTTCAGCATGGGCCTTTTGGGTTTTCTCGCTCTTATGATGATGCACAGCTTACTGAGATGAGTTCTGGGTTGCTCCTAGTTGAATCTCAGATGCGGCTTCGTTAGTCAGTTGCTCAAGCGTAGTCCGCAGCGCCCGCAGCACCTCTCCCGCGGCCGCAGCCTTCAAACCAAACTTCAGCATTCCATCGGGAGTAAACTGCGCCCCGCGCTGCGCCGCCACAAATCGCGCCAGTTGCTCGGGGGCGACCGCCGCATCCTGTCTAAACTTCAGCGTGACTATCTCGCGCTTGCGCTCGATTCCAACCACGCCCACCTTCATGCACAACAACTTCAAAGACGCGTACTCCAGCAGATTTCGCACCGCCGCCGGAGCCGGCCCATACCGGTCCTGCATCTCAGCGGTTACATCGCTGAGTTGCGACTCCGTTTCCACCCGCGCGACGCGCTTGTACATTTGCAGGCGCTGATTTTCCTCCGGAACGTAATCCGCGGGAATGCGAATGTTCAACCCCAGATTCAACTGCGTCTTGGCTTCCTCCGGCGCGGCCTCGCCCTTCATCTCGCGCACGGCGCGCTCCAGCATTTGCGTGTAAAGCTCGAAGCCGATGGCTTCGATGTGTCCGCTTTGCTCGCCGCCGAGCATGTTGCCTGCGCCGCGCAGTTCCAGATCGAGCGCCGCGAGCTTGAACCCGGCGCCGAGGTCGGAGAATTCTTTTAAGGCGGCGAGGCGGCGGCGGGCGATCGGAGTGAGTTCGATTTCCGGTGGAATCAGCAGGTAGGCGTAGGCGCGGCGGTTGGAGCGGCCGACCCGTCCGCGAAGCTGGTAAAGCTCGGAAAGCCCGAGGCGCTCGGCGCGGTTGATCAAAATGGTGTTGCACAGCGGGATGTCGAGACCGTTTTCGATAATCGTCGTCGAAACCAGGATGTCGGCTTCGTGGTGCATGAATTTCAGCATCACTTTCTCGAGCTCGCTCTCCGACATCTGTCCGTGGCCGACGATGATGCGCGCCTTCGGCGCCAGCGCCTGAATTTTCGCGGTGATCTCCCAGATCGTATCCACGCGGTTGTGCACGAAATAAACCTGCCCGCCGCGCTCGAGTTCCTGTTCCAGCGCCGACTGAATCAGTTTTTCGTCCCAATTTGCGACCACGGTCTGAATCGCCATGCGGTCTTTGGGCGGAGTTTCGATCACGCTCATGTCGCGCAGCCCCACCAGCGACATGTGCAGCGTGCGCGGAATTGGCGTGGCCGACATCGTCAGCACATCCACCTGCTTGCGCATCTGCTTGATGCGTTCTTTGTGACGCACGCCGAAGCGCTGCTCTTCATCGACGACGAGCAGGCCGAGATCGAAGAATTTGATGTCTTTCGAGAGCAGCCGGTGCGTGCCGATGAGGATGTCGATCTTGCCGGTTTCGGTTTTTTGCAGAATTTCTTTTTGCTGCCGGGGATTGCGAAAACGACTGATCATTTCCACCGTCATCGGGAACGGGGCAAAGCGCTGCTTGAAAGTCTCGTAATGCTGGAAAGCCAGGACCGTGGTAGGCGCGAGCACCGCAACCTGTTTGTTGTCAGTGACCGCTTTGAAAGCGGCGCGCATGGCGACTTCAGTTTTTCCGTAGCCCACGTCGCCGCACAGCAGGCGATCCATGGGCTGGGAAGTTTCCATGTCGCGCATGACGTCTTGAATCGCCTGCGCCTGATCTTCGGTTTCGGTGAATTCAAACGCGTCTTCGAATTCGCGAAACCATTCATTCCCCGGCGGAAACGCGTGTCCCACGGCCATTTTGCGGGCGGCGTAGAGCTTCAGCAGTTCATCGGCCATGTCTTTCATGGCCTTGCGCACACGCGCCTTCGTCTTCGACCACGCTTGTGTTCCCAGATGGCTCAACGCGGGTTTCGCGCCTTCCGACGAGCGATATTTCTGCACCAGATCGAGACGCGTCAGGGGAACGTACAGGCGCGCCGCCTCGGCAAACTCCAGCAACATAAACTCGGCTGGCCCGTCGCCGTGACTGATCTCCTTCAAGCCCTGGTATTGGCCGATGCCGTGCTCAACGTGCACCACATAGTCGCCGACTTGCAAATCGCGGAAGTCCGAGAGAAACGCCGAAACTTTCGATTTCAGCCGCTGCGGGCGCCCGCCCACCGCCTCCGACTCGTCAAATAAATCGCGCGCCCCGAACACCGCGAGATTGGCGTCGGGCAGCACCACGCCGTCGGGCACGTAAGCGGTCGCCAGCGTAGTCGTGAGCACTTCGCCGGCGAAGTAGCTGGTCTCGTCGGCATAGCTTTCGCCGCTGCGCGTGCGGCTTCCCAGGCGAAACGAAACGTTGTATTCCGTGAAGATGTCGGCGAGCCGCTCGACCTCGCCCACGTTCGGAACCGCGAACAGCACGCGTTTGCCTTCGGCTGTCAGCTTCTGCACTTCCTCCAGCATGGCGGGGACTGCGCCATGGAAGCGCGGCGAAGGCTGCGTCAAAAAGGTCACCACGTTTTCGTCGATGCCGCGCGTGATCCCGAGATGCTCGATGTCCGCTCCCGGCAGCGCGGAAGTTTTTCCCCACCACGCCTCCGGAACGATGTACAAATCTTCCGGACGCACCAGATTGCCCACGCCGCTGCGCTCGTGCACTTCCGCAACCCGGCGCCAGAAGCGGTCGAACTCCTCGCGCAGCAGATCGGGTTCGTCGAGCAACACGGCCGCACGCGGCATGAAATCGAATACCGAGCTGTTCGCTCCGGCCACCGGAGAATAAAATTCCCAGCCCGGAAAAACCGTCACTCCCCCAGCTCGCACCGCGGCTTCCACAATTTCTTCATTGCCCGTAATGCGCTTGCCGCTCAGCCGTGTGTGAATCGCGCCCAGCAACTGCTCGCTGACCGGAGTCTCGGTGAGCGGCAGCAAAAGGGCTTCATCGACCGGATTCGACGAGCGCTGCGAAGCCGGATCAAACTTTCGAATCGAGTCCGCCTCATCGCCGAAAAATTCGATGCGCAGCGGACGGTCGGCTTCGGGCGAATAAACATCGAGAATGCCGCCGCGCAGCGCATACTGCCCAGGCATCTCGACGACATCGGTCGATGTGTAGCCCACCGTGTTCAAGTGAGCCAGCAACGCTTCCAGATCGAAGGCTTCGCCGCGATGCACGGTGCGCGCGAGTCCCGCATAGTATTCGCTCGCTTGCAGCCGGATCGCCGTCGCCGCAATCGGAGACACGACAATCGACGCGGCCCCGGTTGCGATCTTCCACAGGGCCGTTGCGCGCTCCTCCTGCAGCTCCGGATGGGGTGAGAGATTTTGAAAGGGCAGAACGTCGCGTGCCGGCAACGAAACGATCGCATCCGGTGCGCACGCGCCCGTCAGCTCGCAGAAGCCGCGCAGCACCGGAACCAGGTTTTCGACCGTCCGGTTATCGTTGACGACAAAGATCAGCGGGTGGCCGGCAGAGCGCTGAAACAGCGCCAGCAGCAAGGCTTTTGCCGTGGGTGTCAGTCCGGAAACACGAATCCGCCCCGTGCCCTCGCGAAGGTGGGAGGCTGCACGCGCAAAAGCAGGAAGCGTTTCTACGTCCGCAAAGAGTTCGCGGACGAAGGTAAGAAGCATGCAGAGGTTATTTTAGCAGGAGGATTCGTCGCAGATTCACTACCGTTTGGGAGGACGGCGAGACGCGTGGAAGAGACGCAGGACCTCGATCGCTCCGTGGCAAAAGCGGTAAGGGATCAAATACCGAGTGTTGGGTACGACCAACTCCCGCGTGCCGGCGATTCGCCCAGGGCGGCCGATGGCCGGGTGGGAAGCCAGCAGAGCGATTGAATCCTCGATCCGCCCCGCTACCTGCCGGGCGGCTTCGGGATCGTCGGCCGCGATGTAGCTGATCTCGGCGTCAAAGTCCCGCAACGCCGCTTTGAGCCATTTAACGCGAACAGCCACGCCACTTGCCCATGACTGCTTTTACCTCTGCCTCGCTAGCAAAGTCCCCTGCATCCGCTTCGGCCAAGGCCGCGCGGATCTCCTGGATTTGCCATTCATTCATCTCGACATATTGCCTAATGGCCTCGGCGGCCAGGAAAGAATTGCTTCGATTGGTCGCCTTCGACAACTTCGTTAGCTTGTTTTTGACCGCGGTTTCCATGCGAATAGTCATCGTCGTGGTCATGGATGTGCTCACTTGTACACATTATAGCACACTATTCCCCCCGCGCAGCAGCGGTCTCGTCAGGCACGTTGGTCCGCCGCCGCCATTGATGCAGAGTTCGCTGCCGGGGAAAGTGCGAACCTCGAATCCCGCCTCGCTCAGCCGCGTATTGGTCTTCCGATTTTCTTCGATCGCAAGCAGACGCTTGTTCCCCAGCGCAAGAACATTGCAGGCCAGAGTTTCGCGCTCGGACGAATCAATCTCAATGAACTTGAATCCGCGGCCCTTAAGCAATTCGACGGTCGCGACCGCAAGCCACGGCAGATCGACCAGCGCAGTGTGCTCGTCCAGCAGGCTGATCAGCGACATCAAATGCAGACACTCCGATGGTCCCGCGCCATGCGGAAGCGGGGCTGACAGCACTTCCACGCCCTTGCGCGCAAGAACATCGCGCATCTGGTGAATGCCGGCGGCGTTGGTGCGATAGCCGTGCCCAATCAGCAGCGTCTTCGCATCCAGCCATATCATGTCTCCGGCTTCCGTTGTGCCAGGGGCGATGATTTTGGCCAGCATGGGGATGGCGAAGCGCACGCAGAATGCGCCGTGGTGATGACCTTCCGAGACACGGTTGGCCTTGCCGGGGCGCATGACGACGAGGCCGAAATCGGTCGCCAGGGACGCATCGTGCGCGTAAACCGCATCGAGCGAGAGATCGTGCGATGGCGCCAGTTCGATGATCTCCGCACCAGCGGCTGCGAGTTGCTGACACAGTGCGTCGTGCTGCGCCTGTGCCTTTGCGAAATCGGGAGCGTGGCGATAGCCGAGATCGCGCCAGCGGGCTGCATACTCCGGGCGATTCCATCCGGCGGTCCGCGGAGAACAGACAAGAACGCGCTGGAGCGCAGCCACCATCGAGTGTCCGTTAAAGCGCCCCAAGCTGGCGGCCTCCGAGATGTTGGTGATGGCGTGCGACATGTCCGTTCCGCCGCTTGAGAACGCGCCGGCCCGTGAATAATCTATATACCATTATGGCAAAAGCAACGTGGGAAGGGGCAGTGTTGGCCGAGAGTAACGCAGAAATCAGAACTCGATGTGAGCCCGGAATCCGGGCACGATCACCGGTCCGCGGTCGCGGTTATAACCGGGATTGTTGATGTGGTCGACTTCGGGAGCGACATAGATGCCGCGCCACACGTGCAGCGTGTAATAGCACTCGACGATGTTTTCGCGCCCGTAGTTGAGGGCGCCATCGCCCAGCAGAAAACCGTAGCCGCCATCGGCGAGGTACGTCTGGTGATCTTTCGAGATGGCATTGCTCGCGAAGGCCACGCCGGCGCGATCCTGCTTGCGATGCCACAACGCTCCGTTCGACCCCAAGCCTCCGGATACAGTCTGGCCTACTTCCGTGAATTCGAACGATTCGGTTTTGTCGTTGTTCCACCCGAAGCGCCCGAAAGCCGTGAGATAGCGCGTGAGGGCTTGCTCCATGTTGAAGCCAAACCCATACTTGCGGGTAATGTGCCAGGGATGGTTATCGATCTCTGGAATAGGAGTCAGGCCGGCTTCGAAGTTGGCGATCGCATCGCGATAGATCCCCATGTTTGCGTAATTGGTGTACGCCAGAATGCGGATCGCTCCCGGCTTGTGCGGAAGAAAGCCCTTACGCAGTTCGTATTGCCAGTTCTCGGAATGCGCCTGCCAGGGCTTCCATACCAGGGCCTCACCGTTTGGGAGCTTGGACATGAGCGCTTCGACGAAGCGAAATCCCCAGTTCCGATCTTCATAGTCGGCCACGACGCCCACGGTGTAACCACGAGTGTCGGCGGCATAGTCCCAGGCGCCGTTCGCATCCATGGTCCAGTTGGTGAACTGAAAGTGGGTATCGGAGCCAACGGAATTCTGATCCAGAAAATCCGGCAGCGTGAATTTGCCAAAGCGGATTTCGAGGCGGCGGCGGGGCAGTTCCGGAAACAGAGAAAGGGAATTGCGATCGTTCTCGATCTTGTCTTTACTCAGTGCCAATACCGTGTGGATCATCCCCCGCGCCAGGTAGGGCGCGGTGCTCAACGGCGTGCCCTCACCGGGAATGCGAACGACATCCAGGTTGGTGATTCCCGCCAATCCCAGCGAATTGCTCAGTCCGGCTCCGGCAGCGTCTTCCACGTCGGCGATAAACTCGGTCGAATCATTCACCCGCACTCCCGTGTAAAGCGTCATGACTCGCGAGGTCGCCTTCTCGTAATTGGGATTCAAGCTGTTCTTTCCGCTGTAGAGAGCGTGAAAGGGCGGATGCGTCTGAAAAATGAAATTTCCCTGACCGGAAAGCCAGAAGCGCGTGTCTTTGAAGTGGGGGATCATGACCTCTGGGTCTTCTTCCGCGGCGGCAGCCGCGGCCGGATCTTCTGCGGGAGCAGCTTGGGTCGATGGTTGGGCGGGCGGCGCAGCCTCCGTTTTGCTGGGGGAAGGTGCGTCCGGCAGTTGTGCGTGTACCGGTGTGCTGCCCGCGATCGCGAGTGCCGTCAGCAGAATCAGCGACGCTCGAACCGTGCGCCGCAGCAGAGGGGTTACGAGCCTTGCGCTCGCACAGCAGCGTGCCGGGTGTGAACCAGCAAGGTTCAGGATATTGAAAATGAATTTCAATTTCATGATCACACCCTTAGGACACTCGCCAATGTCCGCTCAAGGCTCGTCGTCACCTTTCACTGTGGTATTTGTCACTGTGACGTGCGACGGTCTATTACTGAGGTAAACCCAATTAGGTTAACTATAGTTAATCCCCGCGTCCATAGCAAGTTCGGGTGCCGAAACTCTCTGGCCGATGCCCGGTATGAGCGTGTACGGGGCTGGTAAATGGAGTGTTAAAGGCGGCGGAAATGCTCTAATCTCCATCGCCCTTCCAGCACATCCGCAGCCTCCGGCTTCCATCGGCGTCGGTGACCACGACCCAGTTCATGCGCAGGGGCGTGCGTTCCACATTGCTTTGCGGCTGCCACGCAAGGGCCGGTTCGCAGCGGACCACGCGCGCGAGCTGTGTCGTCGCCATCGTCGCCAGGGCCGGAGCCAATACAATCATGCAGGCCATTGATGCTTCCTCCTTTCTTGCAGATTTCGTCCACCGAATTCGATGTCATGCCGACGCCCGGGGCATAAAAAGTTGATAAAAATTTCGACAAATGTTTGATAGAAATATGTGTTCGTCGCATGATTTGTGCGTATCCCGGCCTCCGGTGAATGGCTCATCCCGGATCCGGCGCCGCTTCACTCATATGATACCCCCCTATGGTATAATCAAGCAAGGAAAAAGCGAGCGCGGTCAGGAAAAGTCATGAAAGATAAACCATCGGAGATTTCCAAAGAGAAGCAGAAACTACTCTCCCGCATCAAGCGGCTGGGGGGACAGGTCGCCGCCGTGGAGCGGTCGGTGACCGAGGGCGACGAGTGCGCCGACATTCTCATGCTGCTGGCGGCGATTCGTGGCGGCGTGAACAGCCTGATGGCGGAGATTCTGGAAGATCACGTCCGCCTGCACATCGCGCATCCCAGCCGGGGAGCAGGATCACCCGAGGAGTTGACCGAGGATCTGATCTCGCTTGTCCGCGCCTACCTGAAGTAAGAACTCCCTGCCGGAGTTTCGCCCAAAAATCAAAAAGGACAGCTCGGAGCCCCCGAAGCCGTCCTTGGAAACCCTCCCGGTTAGAAGGGCAACGTTTATGTGCGTAGCTTAACTTCGCCATGTTGCAAGATAATTGCGAAATCGTGAATATCTGATGAATTTGTGCGGCGCTGTTATAGTAATCGGTTGCGAAAAAAGCAGCGAGCTGTGAGCGATGGGCACCTAAGCTCGCGGCTTTTTCGCGTGCGTCGACGGCGCAATCACCACGGCTGCGGGAGTCTTTGATGCCTTCCACTACTTCTCGAAAGGTTGAGCAGTCGCGGCGTTTGCAGCAGCGGGCGGAAAGCATGATTCCCGGCGGGGTGAACTCTCCGGTGCGCGCTTTCGGTTCGGTGGGCGGCGAGCCGCCGTTCATCGTTCGCGGCAAAGGTTCCCACATCTGGGATGCCGACGAAAACGAATTTATTGACTACGTCGGTTCATGGGGACCGCTGATTTTGGGCCACGCCGCAGACGACGTGCTCGATGCCATCGTTGCCGCCGCCTGCAACGGCACCAGCTTTGGCGCTTCCACTCCATCGGAAGCAGATTTGGCGGAACTGGTGCTGCGGGCTTACCCCTCGATGCAAAAGGTGCGCTTCGTAAGCTCCGGAACCGAAGCGACGATGTCGGCCATTCGCCTGGCACGGGCTTATACCAAGCGCAAATACATTGTGAAGTTTGAAGGCTGTTACCACGGCCACTCCGATGCGCTCCTGGTGAAGGCCGGTTCGGGTGTGGCCACGCTCGGCATCCCCGGTTCCGCGGGCGTTCCCGAGGAATTCACGCAATTCACCCTCGCACTGCCTTTCAACAATACCAACGCGGTGGAGTATGCGTTCCAGAAGTTCAAACACCAGATCGCCTGTGTCATCGTCGAGCCCGTGGTGGGCAACATGGGATGCGTCCCCGCCGCCGACGATTATCTGGTCGCTCTGCGTCTGATCAGCGAGCGGGAAAAGTGCGTGCTCATCTTCGATGAAGTGATGACCGGCTTCCGGGTGGCCTTTGGTGGTGCGCAGGAGCTTTACAACATTCGCCCCGATCTCACCACTCTCGGCAAGATCATTGGCGGAGGCCTTCCGGTTGGGGCTTACGGCGGTCCGAACGAAATTATGAACCTGGTGGCGCCCCTGGGGCCGATGTATCAGGCGGGGACGCTCTCCGGCAATCCGCTGGCGATGGCGGCAGGTTGCGCCATGCTGACGCGTCTCCGAGATCACAAGCAGGAGATTTATCCGCAGATCGACAGGTTAACTCGTGAACTCGTCGAACGTGTTTCGGAAGCCGCGAAGGAAGCTGGCGTTCCACTCTGTCACAACCGTGTCGGCTCCATGTTCACCTGGTTTTTCGCGCCCGGCCCGGTCACCGATTGGGATTCAGCCTCGAAGTCGAACACGAAGGCCTTCGGCAGATTTTTCCGCGCCATGCTCGATCAGGGTATCTATCTCCCGCCATCGCAATACGAGGCTGCGTTTCTCGGGGCGACGCACACAGAAGAAGATATTCGCCAGACTATCGCCGCCGCCAGGCAGGCCTTTGCTACAGCGAAGGCGTGAAGAACCGCTTCGCCTCGTTTCTGCTACTCCGGACGGCTTCACTCCTGTGAACCTCTGTGTTCATGGTGCTGATCCAGAAGCGTGCTCCATGCTACGTAATGCTAGTTTCCGTGTAAGTTCCGTACACCTCGCGGAGCGCCTCGCAAATCTCGCCCACGGTCGCATACGCGCGCACCGCGTCGATGATGTAGGGCATGGTGTTTACCAGGGAGATCTTTCCATTTGTGGCCGCAGCCGGTTCCTCACTGGCGGCTTTCTTCAGCGCGTCGAGCGTGTGCCGCACGGTTTGATTCGATCTCTCACTGCGCAACCGCTTTAGCTTGGCCCACTGTTGCCGCGCCACAGTCTCGTCAATATAGAGAATCTGCGGAGGCTCCTCTGCTATGGTGAAGTCGTTGACCCCGACGATGATTTTCTCCCGCGCTTCGACTGCCCGCTGGTACTGGTAGGCTGACTCGGCGATCTCTTTTTGCGGATAGCCGCGCTCGATCGCCTTGACCATGCCTCCCATGGCATCCAGTTTGCCGAAGTAGTCAAACGCGCCGCTTTCCATTTGCAGCGTCAGGTTTTCCAGGAAATACGATCCCCCCAGAGGATCCACGGTCTGCGTCACGCCCGATTCATACGCGATGATCTGCTGCGTGCGCAAGGCGATCCGCGCCGCTTCTTCGGTAGGCAACGCCAGCGCCTCATCATAAGAATCGCAATGCAGGGATTGCGTCCCGCCGAGCACGGCCGCCAGGGCTTGCAGGGCTACGCGCGCAATGTTGTTCATCGGTTGCTGCGCCGGCAGCGACACACCCGCGGTCTGCGTGTGGAAACGCATCAGCCAGGTGCGTTTGTGCCGGGCGCCAAAGCGCTCCTGCATCACCCGGCCCCAGACCTTGCGCGCGGCGCGGTATTTGGCGATCTCTTCGAAGAAATCGTTGTGGGCGTTGAAGAAGAAACTCAGACGCGGACCGAATTCATCGACATCGAGACCCCGCCGCCGCGCCCACTCGACGTACTCGACTCCGTCATACAGCGTGAATGCCAGCTCCTGAAGCGCAGTCGAACCCGCCTCGCGAATGTGATATCCGCTGATGGAAATCGTGTTGAAGCGCGGCGTAAACTTCGATCCGAACTCGAAGGTGTCGATCACCAGACGCATCGAAGGCGCCGGCGGATAGATGTATTCTTTCTGCGCGATGTATTCCTTGAGAATGTCGTTCTGAATCGTTCCGGAAATTTTCTTCCAGTCCGCGCCCTGCTTCTCTGCCACCACCAGATACATGGCCCAAAGCACCGAAGCGGGCGAATTGATGGTCATCGAGACCGTGGTCTTTTCGAGGTTAATGCCGCGGAAAAGAATTTCCATGTCCTCGAGAGAGTCGATGGCCACGCCGCACTTGCCTACTTCGCCTTCGCTGGCGGGATGGTCCGAATCGTAGCCCATCAGCGTGGGCAGATCGAAGGCGACCGAAAGCCCGCCGCCGCCATGTTCCAGCAGATATTTGTAACGCTGGTTGGTTTCCTCTGGCGAAGCGAATCCCGAAAACTGCCGCATGGTGTAGAGTTTCCCGCGATAACCCGTGGCATGGATGCCACGCGTAAACGGCGGTGTTCCGGGATAGCCGAGATATTTTTCCTCACTCCAATCCTCGGGAAGATCGGCCTGCGTGTACAGTCGGCGGATGGGAACACCCGAGATGGTGGTGAAACGGGCCTGGCCGTCTTCGTCGCGGTTCACGCCCGTGGGTGCGCCAATCGGCCGCTCGGGATTTTTTTCCAGCGTCGGCGCAAGCGTTTTCTGCGCCCAGGTTTTTTCCGCGGCGGAAGGATGGCGGCCTTCAAAAAACTCGCTGATCGGACTCTCGGAAACTTGCGGCTTGAACGGCTTCTCTTCCATGCGAACCCCGGTTGTTTTGATCATAAGGAAGCATGGGCGCGCGGGCAAGGCGCGACAGAACGACCGGTCGGTCAGCCAGGAAGCCGAGCATCAGGGTGCCCCGCTTCTCGCCGCCTTTGCGAGAAGTGGGAAACAATGCGCGAGGATCGCCATCATCCTCACCCCTGCTTCCGCGACCCCTCCCACGCCTTCGCATACTTCCACGAGACGTAGCCCGCATGATAGAGGTGCAGCAGCAGGCCTTCGCGGCCATCGAGAAATCCCAGGCGGATGAAATAGTTGTAGATGAACGTCAGCACCGGCCGCAGGACGATGTTGCTGAAGCTGAAGCTGCGATGTCCCTTGGCCATCGCCAACTGCGCGCCCAGCGAAGAATAGCGGTTCATGTGCGCGAGGTAGAGGGTCAAGTTGGGGTAGGTGTAATGCACCAGCGCGTTCTTGAACTGCCGCGTTTGCTGAGGAGCGTCTTGCGGCAAGCCGGGTTTCAATTCGCAGCGGTCATGAGGATCGTGGCCGGTAACGAATCCCTGACCCCGGCGAAACAGCCGCAGCTTGGGATCGGGATAAAAACCGCCGTGCCGCATCCATCGCCCTAGGAAAAGATTCTTGCGCGGAAGCCAATAACCGTTCACGCCCTGCGGATCTGCGATGGCGGCGCGAATCTCATCGGCCAAGCCGGAACTCACTTCCTCATCCGCATCGAGCAGAAGAATCCATTCGCAAGTGCAGAGCTCGATCGCATATTGTTTCTGCTCCACGTAGCCGCGCCATGGTTCGACGATTACGCGAGCGCCAAACTCCCGCGCAATCTCGCAGGTTCGATCTTTCGAGCCAGAATCCACCAGCACAATTTCGTCCGCCCAGCGCACGCTGGCCAGCGTGCGGCCGATATTGGCTTCTTCATCCATGGCCACGATGGCGACGGAAAGGGTCATTGGGAATTGCTGATTGTTGATTGCTGATCGGCGATTGTCAATTCACTCACATCTGCCCGCCCGCTTCTCTCGGCGGGCTTGCGCCCTGCGGCGCGGAACTCGGCGAGCCCTGAGGTGTCACGTCCTTCCTCGGCGCCACATACGGAACATTCGGCAGATGCGTCACTTGCCCCCGCGTGGCATCGGCCACATCGATGCCGGCGTGATCGAGCAGCAACCCGGTGGCACGATCCAGCTCGATTCGCGACTTCTCATACGCCGCCTTGGCTGAAACCAGATTCGACTCCGCTGTGGTCAGCGTGGAGGCATCCTGCAAAATCGCGGTGGTCGTGGTGAGTCCCACCTTCAGCTTTTGCTGGTCGGCGTCAAAAGTCTGGCGCGCCAGGTCCACTGCCGACTGCGCCGCCTCCACGGCAACCCGGTTCTGCTTCACATCAAACTGCGCATTGCGCACCTCGATGCGCACTTGATTTTCCAGTTGTTGCAGACGCACCTGTGCCTGCCGGTACTCCAGTTCCGCACGCACCTGGTTGGCCTGGGCTTCGCGATTGCGCAGTGGGATGTTCAGAGTGAGCCCCACGCCTTTGTCGGGTGCGGTGGAATTGACGAGTTGATTCAGCGTTGTGCCATAGCCGACAACGGTTGCGGTTTGGAACGGCGGCGGCGCCGACGAGGGCGTAAAGCAATACTTCGCTGTGGGTGCGTTAGCGCAAAGCGGCAGAGTCGGATTTACGTTTCCGCCGATACCTGATCCGCCGTAGTATGCGAAGGCGCTCAACGTGGGCAGCAGCGCGTTACGCACGGCTTTGGCGCTGAGATCGCGCGAGTTGAGATCGATTCTCGACTCCACCAGTTCGGCGCGGTGCCCCAGCGCCTGATTAATTAAGTCCTGTGCAGGAATGACGGGCTCTTCCTGCGGAATCAGCATCGTCGAGGTCGGGATCACGTCCGCTTCCGCCAGCATGGGATCCTCGATGCTCCGGCTGAGGGCGTTCTTTACCAGCAATTCCTCGAGTTGCAGATTGTTCTGCGCCAGGATCAGGTTTTGCTGATCGGTGGCCACCGTGCTCTGCGCGCTCACCACCTGGATCGGTGGCGCTGTCCCTACCTGCGCCTGCTGTTTCGAGTCGTCCAGCGCCTTTTGCGCATAGGTCAGCGCCTCCCGCTGCACGCGCACGTTTTCGTAGGCGTAAACCAGATCCCAATACATGTCTTCGATCTGATCGACGGTGGTGATGATTTGCAGCCGAAAGGCGACATCGGAGATTTCGCGGTTGTTCTTGGCAATGCGGATGAACCGCAGGTTGGGCAGCGAGCCGAAACCTTGCAGCAGGTTCTGGCTGACCTTGAACTGGAAGTTGGAACTGATCAAAGGCGTAATCTCAGTGGTGGGGTTGTTGGACGTCACGTGCGTGTTGTTGAACCCTGCGCTCAGCACGGTTCCCCACTGCAATCCCTGCGTGTACGTGAAGTCCGCCGTGTAGGTGTTGGTTCCGACCACTGGTATGGGGCTGAAGAGACTGGTCGACTCCGCCTCGTTC
>Ga0187782_10002106_pt1 | contig 14592 bp, 5 predicted proteins | sample 0715_SJ02_MP15_2_FD_132454 | JGI IMG/M metagenome (GOLD analysis project Ga0187782, IMG submission 132454) | Tropical peat soil microbial communities from peatlands in Department of Meta, Colombia - 0715_SJ02_MP15_20_MG | ecosystem: Environmental > Terrestrial > Soil > Wetlands > Peat | place...
CCGCGCTGCTCATCGCCGCCGCCTCCTCCGCCGATAGGACCGAATGTCGCGATTGTGCCTGCCGGCGCGCATCACGAAAGCCTCAATCCGAAAAGCGGCGACACGATCTATTTGGAGCCCGGCGCGTTCGTCTTTGGCAGTCTCAATCTGTGGCAGGTGGACAATGTGAAGGTGCTTGGACGCGGGACCTTTGTTTACGATGGCCCACAGACGCCGAACGGGGACGAAGGCTGGATGCAGAAGCCGGATTGGCATTGCGTCGGCGCGTATCAGGCGCACAACGTCGAAATCGACGGCCTGACCTGCATCATTCGATCGCGCACCTGGTCGATCCAGATGAAGGACTCGACAGGTTTTCGCTACGACGATCTTCGCGTGGTGGGCGGAAATCCAGCAAACGCCAACCAAGACGGGATGGACTGGATCGGAGGCGGGGACACGGTCGTGAACCACTCGTTTTTCCGCGCTTCAGACGACGACATGGCGGTGCTCGGCAACTGGGACGGGTATACGCAAGACGCCATGGTGCGTCCGGGCGCAGATGTTAGCAATATCCTGGTCGAGAACAGCGAATTGTCGACAAGCATTTCGAACATAGTCCGGCTGGGGTGGCCGCAAAAGGTTTATAACCTGCATAACTTCACTCTGCGCGATTCCGACATTCTTCATGGCGGCATTGGCGCGTGCGGCCAGACTTTCGGAGTGCTCGGTTTCTGGGGCGCAAACGGGGCCAGCGGCGATCACTCCGGTGTCGCGTTCGAGAATCTTCTGCTCGATAACTGGTACTCGCTGGAGCAGATCGAGCAGGAGCAACCGGGGCTGCATGGCTTCACCTTTCGCAATATTTGGGCGCTCGATCAGCCGCCGCTGGCCGAATCGACGATTGCCGGCAACGTGAAGGACGTAACCTTCGACAACGTGAAATACGGGCAGACGCGCGTAACGAACGATGCGCAAATGCCGCTGATCGTTTCCGGCGGGGCCGAGCAGCCGGCTTTCGCGGCCGCGCCGGCGCTTGTTGCCGCCTTCAGCGTGGAGCCGTCTGTCTTTGCGCCGCGCCAGAAGGTCACGCTGACGGCTCAGGCCGTCCCCGGCGCGAAGTACGAGTGGCTCTTTGGCGATGGCAGAACTTCGCATCGCCGACGGGTGCGCCATCACTTCCGCGACGCGCTCGGCACCGAGCTCGACGGGAAAAACGGCGCAGGGCGATTCCGCGTTTTGCTGCACGTGACAGACGATGCCGGTCATCAGGATTGGGCGGCACAGGGTTTGGTTGCAATCGAGCAGTGGCACGATGCGGCGAAGTCAGCCGGAGCAGTGACGCCGGGACTGAACTGGAAGGTCTATGCGGGCAGATGGGCGGAGTTGCCGGATCTCTCAGCCCTGCAACCTGCGTTAACCGGCGTGTCGCCGGGTCTCAAAGCCAATTCGCAGGGGCTCGTCAAATACGCCACCGCATGGGACGGTTTCATCCGCATCCCCGTTGACGGCGGCTACACGTTTCACCTCATCGACCGCGACGGAGCGCGGCTCGTCATCGATGGAATGGAAGTGGCGAAGACTGGACGGCCGTTTGCGCAGGTGTGCGGGTCGCCAGGGAATGCACTGCGCTACGACCGCGGCTCGATTGGATTGCGCACGGGGTTGCACACAATCCACATTGAGGCCCTGAATACGGCCAGCACAGGCGCCCCGCGGCTGATGTGGGAAGGGCCTTCAACGTCGCTCGCAGATGTGCCCGCGGCAAGCTTCGTGTACAGCGCGAGATGACGAATCTGTCAACCATCGTGGACGCTGCCCTTTAGTTGAATTCCGGCCTCAAGGCAGTTGCGTTACATCCCAGCCTCCGCCGAGGGCGCGCACGAGGCTGACGCTGGCGGCGAACTGGCGGCTTTCGATATTGATGGCCGTGACTTCATCCTGAAGAAGTGTTTGCTCGGCGGTGAGGACTTCGAGATAGCTTGTGACGCCGCCCTTGTAGCGGTTGTTGGAGAGGTCGAATGAGCGGTGCGCGGCGTCGACAGCGCGCTGCTCGACCGAGGATTCCTGCTCAAGGACGCGCAGAGCGGCAAGCTGGTCTTCGACATCTTGAAATGCGGAGAAGACAGTGTTGCGATAGCCGTCGGCCTGTGCTTCATACGTGTGGCGCGCGGCATCGGTTAGTGCGTGGCGCTGGCCGGCGTCGAAGAGAAGCTCGGCAGCTTGGCCGCCGAGCGTCCACATCGAACTGGGGCCTTGAATCCAAGTTCCCAGACGCGTGCTTTGAAATCCGGCCAACGCGCTGAGCGAAATCGTGGGGTAGAAGGCGCTGACGGCAACGCCGATCTGCGCGTTGGCCGCAGCGGTTTGGCGTTCGGCGAATGCGACGTCGGGCCGGCGCTCGAGCAGTTGCGACGGAACACCGGTGGGAACTTGAGGGAGTTTAAGGTCGAGCGGCGATGAGGGAATGCTGAAGTTGGGCAAATTGTAATTGGCGATGGTGCCGATGGCGTGTTCGAACTGGGCACGCGCCACGCCGACATCGACGAGTTGCGCGCGGACGGTTTCAAGCTGCGTCTCGGCCTGGGCCACGTCGACCTGCGTGGCCACACCGCCGGCGAGGCGGCGCTGTGTGAGGTCGAGCTGGCGCTCCAGATCGCTTACCGTGTCGGTGAGGAGCTTGATTTCGGAGTCGAGGCCGCGCAGAGCGAAATAGTCGGTTGCCATTTCGGACTGGAGCGTGAGATCGACGGCGGCGGCTTGAGCTGCAGAAGCCTGCGCATTGGCGCGAGATTGTTCGACAGTGCGGCGGATGCGGCCCCAAAAATCAGGTTCCCATGTGGCCTGGCCCTGGATTACGTAGTCGGAGTAGACAGTGCCAGTGCCGGCCGATTTGTTATAGAGTGGTTCGTTGGCGGAGACCTTTTCGCCTTGTACTATCGCGCCTGCAGAAACTTGAGGAAAGAGGTTGGCGCGTTCGACGGCCACCTGGTCGCGCGCGGCGAGATAGGTTTCGAGCGCCTGCTTGAGCTGCACGTTGACGGAAGCGATGCGCTCTTCGAGACGATTGAGTTGCGGGTCCTGGTAAATCTCCCACCATTTGCCGGTCAACATGCCGTCGGAGGGGTTTGCCGGATGCCAGTTTCCTCCGGGCGGATTGGGCGGCGGAACGACGGTAGCAGCGCCGGTTTCTTTGTAGGCGGCGGGCGCATTGTAGGCCGGGCGATTGTAGTTGGGGCCGACGGGCTTGCAGGAGGAGACGAAGAGACAGGCAATAGGCAATAGGCAATAGGCAATAGAAAGCCATGGACGGCAGGGAATAGGCAATAGGCAATAGGCAATAGAAGGCCAGGGACGAGGGACGAGGGAACAGGGGACAGGAGTAGCCGAGGATCGCTCGACTCGTCGCGGGGGCGACTCGTTCCGGATGACGGGCAAGTTTCGTCGATCGCTCAGCATCGCTACTTGCCTCCCGCGGAAGGGGGGTTTTCGCCCTGTTTCTCCACGGCGACTCTTTCGCCTTCGATCAGCGAGTCCGGGGGATCCTGAATAACCTGGTCATCGGGATTGAGGCCGCTGACAATCTGCACGTTGGCGCCGTCGTCTTCGCCGATAGTGACGGGGACGAGGTGGGCGACTGCTCCATCGCCTGAATTTCGGACCAGGCCTACCTCGAGTCCTTCACGGCGGAAAATGAGCGCAGCCGATGGAACGATGAACGTTTGGCCGACGGGCGGGGTCCTGAAGTGGACTTGCGCCAACGCGCCGGGCATCAACTCGCCGCCGCGATTGTTCACGTCCACTTCAACCAGCAACGTGCGACTGGCGGGGTCGATGGCATCCGCTGTGCGAACCAGCACGCCGTCAAAAGATTTTTCCGGATACTCAGGGAAGGTCAACGGAACCTTCATGCCGTGTTTGAGAGTCTGCGCGTAAAGCTGCGGAACGTTGGTATAGACGCGCAGCGTTTCGATGGCCTGCAGGTGGAAGAGCTCGGCCGCCGATCCCTGGCTGATGAGCTGCCCGGTATCGACGTTGCGCGCCGTGACTACTCCGTTAAATGGCGCATACACTTTTTCGAACGATTGCAGTTCTCGGAGACGCTGCACGTTAGCCTGGGCAGACTTGACGGCGGAAGAGGCTGCAGCGGCTTGGGTGGCAAAGGTGTCGGTGTCGATTTGCGAAACGGCATCGGATTTCACCAGTCCCGAGTAGCGGTCGGCCTGGACCTTGGCATTGCCGGCATTGGTTTGAGCCGTGGCGAGGTCGGCCTCGGCCTGGGCCACTTGTTTGTCGAGCTCGGGGGTGTCGATGACCGCGAGCAGATCTCCCTTTTTCACACGTGCACCGATGTCGAAGTACCAGTGAAGAAGATAACCGTCGGTGCGCGCGTAGATGGGTGAGTCAGTGTAGGCGGTCACGTTGCCGGGAAGAACGAACTCGGAGACCGGCGCGCCGGGATTGGCGGGAGCAATATTGACAGTGGGCGCGGCGGCCTCGTCGGTCCGCTGCGCCAGAGCGGAGTTGCCGTGCATCCGCGTGAGCATGCCGAGTGCGGCAAGCGCCACGGCAGCAATCAGCAGCACAACCAGGCCGACGACCACCTTGCGGGTGGAAATGGGTTCTTGCTGCTCGGGCGCGCGATCGTGGCCGCCGGACACCTGCCCCGCGGTTTGACCGGCGCCGGATTTGGTTTTGTCGCTCATCGAAACTTACTCCAAATCGTCGAGACCTGCTTCTGCTTCGGCAGGTTGGTTTGCCCTGCGCCTCTTCTCAAGCCATCCATGGACGACGGAGAAGAAAACAGGCACAAAGAAAAGGGTAGCGCCGGTGGCCAGCAACAGGCCGCCGATGACGGCGCGGCCCAACGGAGCATTTTGCTCGCCGCCTTCGCCCAAGCCCAGCGACATGGGGATCATGCCGATGATCATGGCCAACGCGGTCATGATCACGGGCCGGAGCCGCACAAAACCGGCGTTGAGCGCGGCACGACGCGCATCACCCACAAGGATTTCCAACTGCTCGCGCGCGAAGCTGACGACCAGGATGGAATTGGCGGTGGCCACACCCATGCACATGATGGCTCCGGTGAGAGCCGGCACGCTGAGCCGTGTGCCGGTGAGGAAGAGGAACCAGACAATGCCCGCGAGCGCGGCGGGCAACGCGGCCACGATCAGAAAGGGATCGAGCCAAGACTGGAAGTTGACGACTATAAGCAGGTAGACGAGCAGGATGGAAAACGCAAGACCGGTGAGAAGGCCGAAGTAGGAGCTCGACATGGTCTGACTCTGGCCGCGTAGGATGAAGTGCGATCCGCGCGGCAGATCGTGCTGGTGCCGGTTGACAATCTTCTGCATCGCCTTGGTGACGCTGCCCAGATCGGTCCCGTCAACGTTGGTGTAAATGTCGATTACCGGCTGCACATCGTAATGGCTGATGAGGCCCTGCTCGGCGCCGGGCTCAACGGAGGCGACATTGCCCAACACCTGCACCGGCTTGTGGGCGCCGGGTGCTCCGGTGAAAGCCGCGCCAGTCGATGCCGATGCGTCAGAACCGGGGGCCGCGGTGGAGGGAGAGGAGCCCTGGACCTCGGTGGTTGCCGAGCCGGTTACGGGCAGGCTCTTAAGTTGCGACATGGAGTCGAGCTTGTATTGCGGGGCCTGGACGGCAACATTGTAAGAAACGCCGTTGTGGGGATCGAGATAGAAGTTAGGGCTGGTTTGGAAACTGCCGCTGAGCGCGACCAGCAGGCTCTGGGCCACGTTTTGCTGCGTGAGGCCGGTTGCCGAAGCGCGCGTGCGGTCGACGTCGACGGTGAAGTTGGGGTAGTTGAAAGGCTGCTGGATGCGCATGTCAACGGCGCCGGGGACGTAACGGACCTCGTTCAACATGCGCTCGGCGAGGGCGCGGTTGGCGTAGAGATTCGGCCCGACGATCTGGATGTCGATAGGGGCGGAGAGGCCGAAGTTAAGAATTTGTGTGACAATGTCGACCGGCACGGTGTAGAAAGTGACGCCTGGGTATTGCTGGGCGAGCGCTCTGCGAATGCGCTGGACGTAGGCGCCGGTGGGGCGATGGTTGCGGTTGAGTTGCACCTGGATGTCGGCGTCGGAGGGCCCGATGGGCGCGGAGACGGAATACGAGAGGTTGATGGATGAGTAGGGAAGACCGATGTTGTCGACGATAGTGGCGAGCTCGTTGGCGGGAATCTGGGTGCGGATGGTTTGCTCCACGCGATCGCAGAGAGCCGCGCTCTCCTCAATGCGAGTGCCGGTGTGCGCACGCACGTGAATGACGAACTGGCCTGAATCGACGGAGGGGAAGAAGTCCGCGCCGAGCCAAGGCGTGAGCAGAAGCACAGATCCGACCATCAACACGAGAAACACCAGGATGAAGGCCGCGGAGTTATCGACAGAGAAGGTGAGCAGGCGAAGATAGGCATGGCGCAGCCGCTCGAAATTGCGCTCGAAGGCAAGCTGAAAACGAATGAGAGGATTGCGACTTTGTTGCTTGCGCCGGGCCTCATCTTCGTCGTGCTCCTTGAGCAGATAGCGGGCCATGGTGGGCACTACCGTGCGCGAGAGCAGGTAGCTGGCGAGCATGGCGAAAACCACGGCCTCAGCCAGCGGGACGAAGAGATAGCGCGCCACGCCGCTCAATAAGAACATGGGCACAAAGACGATGCAGATGGCGAGGGTAGAGACCAAGGCGGGGGTGGCGATCTGCGCGGCGCCGTCGAGGATGGCCTGCTCGATCTCCTTGCCGGCTTCAAGATTGCGGTTGATGTTTTCGATTTCGACGGTGGCGTCGTCAACGAGGATGCCGACAGCGAGGGCGAGGCCACCGAGCGTCATGATGTTGATGGTTTCGCCGAGCGCGTGGAGAACAGCGATGGAGCACAGGATGGAAAGCGGAATGGAGACCGCGATGATGAGCGTGGAGCGCCAACTGCCCAAGAAGACGAGGATCATGACGGCGGTGAGGCAGGCGGCGATGATGGCTTCGTGGAGGACACCGTCGATGGAGTTGCGGACGAAGATCGACTGATCGGCGAGGGCCGAGATTTTGAGCGAGGGGGGCAACTGGGCGAGGACGGTGGGGTTGGCGATGACGCCGCGCACGCCCTTGATGATGTCGAGGGTGGAAGCCGAGCCGATTTTCATGATGTTCATCATGATGGCGCGGCGGCCGTCGACACGAACGATGTTGGTTTGCGGGGGATTGCCGTCGCGCACGTGGGCGACGTCGCGAATGTAGACGATGGCGCCGTTGACGGTCTTGATGGGCAGATCGTTGAGCTGTTGCACCAGCGAGGGCGAGGAGTTGGTTTCAATCTGGTACTCGAAGCGGTCGAGCTTGATGGTGCCGGAAGGGGCAATGACGTTTTGCGCGCCGAGAGCAGTGACGACGTCGGCAGGCGATAGGCCGCGCGCCTGGAGAGCGTTGGGATCGAGATCGACCTGGATCTGGCGCTGCTTGCCGCCAAAGGGGAAGGGCGACTGCGCGCCCTCGATGGTAGCGAAGTAGAGACGGATGGTGTTGGTGGCGAGGTCGTTGAGCTGTTGTTCGTTGAGACCCTGACCGGACAGCCCCAGTTGCATGATGGGGACGCTGGAGGCGTTGTATTGGATGATGAAGGGCGGCGTCGAGCCGGGCGGCAAAGAGCGCAACTGCACCTGGCTGACGGCGGTAACTTCGCCGACGGCCTCGCCGATGTTCACGCGGGGGTGGAAGAAGATTTTGATGATGCCCACGCCGACCAGCGACTGGGATTCGATGTGATCGACGTCGTTGACCGAGACGGTGACGCCACGCTCGGCGTTGGTCACGATGCGGTTGGCGATCTGATCGGCGGACAAGCCGGCGAACTGCCATACTACGGTGACGACAGGAATATCGATGTTGGGAAAGATGTCCGTAGGCATCGACTCGATGCTGAAGACGCCCAGGATCAGGATCAGCAGAGCGAAGACGACAAAAGTATATGGCCGCCTGAGCGCAAGCCGGACGATCCACATCATAAGATTGGCACTCGCTCCTTGGCCGGCGCTCCCGACCGGGTTTCCACCCGCTGCCGGATGGCGCCCGGCCCCCAAGAAAACGGGCCGATTGCAAGCCCAGCCCGGTTTGCGCCGGTTCCTCGGTTTCGAATCGGGCCCTCGATACCGGGTCCGCTTCTACTGAAAATACTAAGCTAGGCCAACGCCAGACCCAGGCCGGAAACAACCGCAAACCAACCGGACACCATCCTTAAGACTCTTTAGCGGCGGCGAAAGATTCAGCATGCCGGTTCCGGCGAGCGCCGCTCCTCCGCGCCATGCGCGCCGAAGTCGTCCTGAGACAGGATTACGCAGCCGCGAAAGGTGTCCTGGGCCACAGATGTGCGTCTAAACGACATGCCGCCAAGTGCGCAGAGACGCACGGGCGCCCCAGCCGCCTGAGTCCGGTAGACTGAGAGATGGATTCCCCGTCAGGAATTCATTCCCGCTTGCGGGCGTACTCATGGCAAGGGGAAATTGTGGGAGGAGCGAAGGCCGGGAGCCGGTAGGGAGTTTGGGCCGGGTGGCTACGGTCCCATATAATCGATCTTTCCTTAGGGTGAGGCCGGATTTTCAGCAATGAGGGTGTGCAAATTCTTCCTGTGAAGCCGAACCATGGTACGAATCAGTATTTGTGCTCGCCACAGGGCTCAATCCCGGTGAAGATCAAGCACACTTCCATCGCCAGAGCTATTGGCGGCGCAAGACGGCTTCCGGGCTTGGCATTGTTGCTGCTGCTGGCAGCGGGGGCTCTTCCGGCCATCGCGCAGACTGCGAATACCATCGTCCAGATTCGCGTGATCGGGAACCGGCGCATCCCAAAGGAGACTATCGTCGCGCGCATGTTCACGCATGAAGGCGACCCTTACGATCCGATCTCCATCGAACGCGACTTCAACTCCTTATGGAACACCGGTTATTTCGAAGACTTGCGCATCGAGCGCGAGGACTCCGAAAAGGGAATCATTCTCAACGTATTTGTGCGCGAGAAACCCAGCATCCGCGAGATCAATTACAAGGGCTTGAATTCGGTCTCAGTGTCGGACGTGCTTGACCGTTTCAAGAAGGAGAAGGTGCCGCTATCGGTGGAAAGCCAGTACGATCCCACGAAGATCAAGCAGGCTGAAAGCGTCATCAAGCAGCTTCTCGCCGAGCACGGGCACCAGTTTGCGACCATCAAGACGGAGGTGAAGACGATCCCTCCGGCCTCGGTGCAGGTCAACTTCAATATCAAGGAAGGCCCGGTCGTGAAGGTGGGCAAGATTACTTTTGTAGGCAACGAGCACCTCGGCGCGCTCTACCTGCGCCGCTCGATGAAGAACCTCAAGCCGATCGGGATTCCCTACTCCATCCTATTCGAGGACCTCTTCGCGCAAACCTACGACTCGTCGAAGCTCGAGGAAGATACCGAGCGCGTTCGCCAGGCCTACCGTGACAGGGGATATGCCAACGCGGCCGTCGAGCAGCCCAAGACCCAAATCCGCGACCAGGGAGGACTGAACTGGTTCACCTTTCGTCCTCGCAGGGGCAAGCGAATCGACATCCAGATGACGATAGAAGAAGGCGGACGCTACCGGTTGGGAACGATCACCTTTACTGGGAACAAGCAGATCAGCAACGTGAGGGCCCTGCGTGCCACGTTTCCCATCAAGGACGGGGACTGGTTCAGCGCGACGGCGATCGGAAAGGGTCTCGACAACCTGAAGAAGGCCTACGGCAGCCTGGGTTACATCAACTTCGGAGCCATCCCCAAGCCGATCTACGACGACCAGAAGAAGACCGTCTCACTCAACGTAGATATCGATGAAGGCAAGCAGTTCTTCGTCTCCCGCATCGAGTTCCAGGGCAACTCGATCACCCGCGATCGAGTGATCCGCCGCGAGCTAATGCTTGACGAAGGCTCGGTCTATAACTCCCAGCTCTGGGAATACAGCCTGCTGCGGCTGAATCAATTGGAGTATTTCAATCCGCTCAAAGTCGATGAGGACTCGGAGGCGCACCAGGATCCGGATGCGGGCACCGTCGATCTTCTGCTGAAGGTGAAGGAAAAGGGCAAGAACTCCATTGGCCTGAATGGGGGCGTGAGCGGCTATTCGGGCGCCTTTCTGGGCCTAAACTATCAAACGAACAATTTTCTTGGATTGGGCGAAACCCTAAGCGTGCAGGCCAACCTCGGCAGCATCAGCCGCACGTTTCTTTTCGGATTTACGCAGCCCTATATCCGCAATCGGCCCATAAATATGGGCTTCCAGGTTTTCAATAACAAGCAGGACTACAACGCGCAAAAAAATTACCAGGCAACGACCGGCGCCGCACTCAACCTCTCCGCGGCTCAGCAGTCACTGACGCAGAACTACAATGTAGGGTCCAACGGGTTTAACTTTTCCGTCAGCTATCCGCTCAAGCGGCACGCGTTTCAGCGCATCGGCGCGACCTACTCGCTGACAAAATCGAACATCACGGCCTTCAGCACGGCGTCGCAAACCTTTTTCCAGGCCATCGCATTCCGCTCCGGTATTCAGGGATCGAACGCGCTGGCCGGCATCATTAATAGCTCGATCGGCCTCAGCTACACCTATAACACGGTGTCGAATCCGCTGCGCCCGCGGGAAGGCAAGGAGTACTCGGCATACTTCCAGACGTCGGGAATCTGGGGCGACGTGCGTTATATCAACCCGGTGGTGGCTTACAAGCGGTTCATCCCGATGCACTATTTGATCCCGGAAAAAGAGGGCCGCAACGTGCTGGGTTTGCGGGCGCAATTGGGGTATATCCAGGGCTACGGCGGCGATGTGGCTCCGCCCAACAACCGCTTTTACGATGGCGGCGAGCAGGAGATCCGCGGCTTCGACGTCCGGGGCGCGACTCCCTATGGCTACGTGCCCACCCGGGTTGCATTCCAGTTGACGAACCCCGACGGCACTTGCGTTCCGCGCGACGCCACCAACCCCGAGGACAACCAGTGCGTCCAGGTGCAGTTGCCGATTTACGGCATCGCGTCTATTGGCGGAGACTCAAACCTGACGGCCAACGCCGAGTACCGCATTCCGGTCGTCGGACCGTTCACCTTCTCCTTCTTCGACGATTTCGGCATCGACACGGCGGTCAATCACGGGCAATTGAAGCAAAGCCCGGAAGGCTTGGCCAACTTGCTCGGTGTGCAATATGGCTGCCCCAACCTCGAGACCGCCAACGGCACGAACATCTGCACGGGGGGGCCTACGGGCTACCAGGTTTGGACGCGCTATGACATCCATCCGGTTGAGGGCACTAATTTCGTACCGCGCATGTCAACCGGCGTCGAGTTAGGTGTGCTAATGCCCATCATCAACGCACCCTTCCGACTGTACTACGCCTATAACCCGCTGCGCCTTTATGAACGGCCATTCTGCAACGACGTGATTCTCGGACAAAAGCAGTTCAGTTGCTCGGCAGAGCTGGTTACCCGGTCCATGTTTCCGCCCGGCGGCGCGGGGGATTATACATACCAGCAAGCCATACAAGCTTATGGCGCACAGTACGTCTTCCGCGAGCCACGCAAGACCTTCCGCTTCACAATTTCCACAACGTTTTAAGGTGCCGCGGAAATGCGCGGCGCCGCTCCGGTGGGCGCATAGTCCGTTATGTTATGAGGGCTGGTGTAAGAATGGAGACCTATGCTCCGTGCGCCGTTTCATTCGATTGCCGGCAACAGCAGCCGGTTACTGACCGTGGCCATTTTGCTTACGGGCCGGCAATGGTTGCCGGCGCAAGCAGTGACAGGGCAAAGTGAATCGAAACCGCCGGCCGCAGCAGGGGCAGCTCCTATGGCTGAAAAGCCAGCGGTAGCGCCCGCGGCTGCGTTGCCCGCAGAGCCGCCCGCGGCCAGCAACTGCGTGGTCAAGCGCGAGGAAAAGGCTGAGGGAAAAGCCGCTGAGAACGGTTCCTGCGTACAGGTGACAGTGAATGGGAATACAACCACGGTTGTCAATTCCGGATGCATTCAAAAACCGGCCAAGGAGAAGGCAGCAAAAGCGAAACCGTCTCCAGCCGGCGAGCAGCACGGCGGGAAAGTTCCGAGCGGGCCGTCGAAAAGCGGCGACGATGGAACTTGCGGAACCCCGGTCTTAGACGTTTTTTCAGTAGTTCTGCCGGAAGGAATGGGGAGAGCATGCGATGTTGCGCATGCACTGGTTGACGCATTTCCGCAGATCGCGACGGTGAGAGCGGTCAGCGATACCCGAATGCTGATCACGCTGAATGTGGACGATGGAAAGTGCGACGATAGAGCGACAAAATGCTGCGACTCGCAACAAATTCCCAGCGTCTTGCGCAAGGCGATCCAGGCGAAAGCAAATGAGCTGACGGTGCCCGTTGAGCCGAAGGTGAAGACGATTATCCAGAAACTCTATTACCTTCACGATCCATCCGCAGTGGCAACGATTATCTCGTCGGCATACCCAAATCTAAGAGTGCACGCCCTGCCGCCGGACTCGGTGGTGCTTACGGCGGATGTTAACCAGGACGCCGGATTAGAGGAAGAGCGCCAGGCCGGCGAGAAGGAAGACGCACTGCGCGCGGCCGAGAGAGCCATCGCCCAGCTTGACCGGCCGCACTCCCAGATATCGATCGATGCCTGGGCGCTGCAACTGGCGACTTCAAAACCGGACGATCTTCAGAAGAAGATTCCGGAACTGGAAGCATTGGTAGGAGAATACGACGCGGCGATGAATCGCTCGGTGGAAGCGGGGTGGACCGATCTTGCCAGCGTTATCAGTAAACCCGGGAGCCTGGACCCGCTGCTGTTGCAGTATCTGACGGCGACGACGCGGGTGGATTCGTCCGGGGCAGTATCTCTCTGGCGTTATCCGAACCAATCGGCAAAGTATGCAAACGCCGGCTACGGTCTGGGTTACACAAGCCTGTATTATCCCCTAACAACCAACCTGATCGACATGCTGGTTACACTGACGTCTGTGAATCAGCCGACGGTGACTGCGTCGGAGATGATAGACGCGATGGAGGGAATTAGCAGGGATTCAACGGGCAATGCCGGCCGGGAAGCAAAGGCGCACGACCCAGGCGTCCCTTGCATGTCGCGCGATAAGGCGCTATACCAGGACCCGGCGAGCCATCCATCGTCGGCAACGGGCCGATTTGCGATGGAGTGTGTTTACGACGAGCTCGTTGGCGGTCTTTACGCTAGAAACGACACGCCGCAATCGACCAGCGCGTTAGGGCAGATGCGCGCATCTTTGGCCGACTTTTTATTCAACTATAAGCTGATGGAAGAGTACCCGCACGACTTTCATCCGTATCTGGAGCCGATTGCCGCCGACACGCTGGATGCGTCGTTTGGGCCTGTGGTTGCGGCATTTGACGAGGATCTGCAGGTGTTTCAAGCACAACTGCAGCAGGACATCATTGAAAGCCTTAAAGACGCGCATGGGCTGACGTATGGCTATGGCGGCCTGGTGAGCCTGAAGGTTCTCGGAAACCAAAAAGGGGTGGTAACCACCGACGTCCAGAACTATTTCGAAGCTGCGCAGCCGGCCACGTTGAACGATTTGATCAATAATGTTCAAACCGAGGGCGCGAGCACAAGCAGTACGCCGCTCTCCAGTTTGGTGACGAGCCTGGCGCCGGCAAAAGCAGTGGAGCTAGCCACCGCCATAGGCGAGACATTGACGCCTAAGCCTTCGGCGGCGCATTTGGGACGAGGGCTGGATATGACGGTGACCGCCCATCCGCTGTCCGGGGCGTACGGCGCGGAACTGGACATTGAAGTCAAGGCGACGGAAAACGGAGCAGGGATCATCCAATCAGGGAGCGCCACCAAGAGCGACGATTTGAATTCGCGCGTATCGCAGCACAACGTGAACACTCACGTGCGGGTGGATTCCCTGAAGCTGTTCACGATTTCCACGCTGAGCTCGGTATTGGCGCGGTCGCAGAAGCCGTGGAAGCCTTTCGACCCCGTATTCGAGGTGCCGGGTCTCGGTTTGTTGGTACAGAAGCCCCGGAAGCCACAGCAGGTTTATACACAGAGCCTGGTGTTCGTCGATGCACTGATCGTGCCGACCGCCGCCGACCTTGGCAACGGTGTTCCAATGGTGTTCGACTTGCACGAGACGGGCGCCAACGAATTCGAAATACTCTATTCTCTCGACAAGCTCGCTCCTCAGCATGCACTGGGAGAGAGAATCCTGCAGTATCACCAAGGCATTGTCGATTGCCTGAACCGTGAGTACATCGGCAGCGACAACCTGGTCCACGAGTACCGAGACGGTGCGCCGAGAGAGGCCTGCGATCCGGACGATGAACGATTCAAAGACATCGGTAATGCGGCGGCAGTAAGGGAATAGATCGTGCGCAGGCAGGGGTCCGGGACGAGAATTCAATCGCCGAAGCGCACGGTAGCCCGGGCACGAGCTTTTGCGGCTTCCTCTTCGCGGTTGCGCCGGGGTGCGTTCGATTGGAGAGAATCAAGCAGGCGGCGAGAGGATAAAGAGATTTCGTCGATGGCCTGAGCGAATGCAGCCTCGTTGGCCTTGGAAGGCCTGTTGAAACCGCTGATCTTGCGGACGAATTGCAG
>Ga0187782_10002107_pt1 | contig 14589 bp, 11 predicted proteins | sample 0715_SJ02_MP15_2_FD_132454 | JGI IMG/M metagenome (GOLD analysis project Ga0187782, IMG submission 132454) | Tropical peat soil microbial communities from peatlands in Department of Meta, Colombia - 0715_SJ02_MP15_20_MG | ecosystem: Environmental > Terrestrial > Soil > Wetlands > Peat | place...
AGGAGTTCCTTTCTAAGGTTGTGGGTGTAATTTTACGTGGTCCACGGAGAACGCGCACAGAATCGTCGCTCTCTTAGCTCTTAAGCCGTTAGCTCGTAGCCTTTAGACAAAATTGCCTTCCCTGTGTACCTCTGTGTCCCCTGTGGTTCAAGCTTCTAGATTCTCAACCACGGGCACACAGAGGTACACAGGGGAAACCGACATCGCCGAGCTAAGGGCGAAGAGCCAAGAGCGAACAGCCAAGAGCCAATAGCCAATAGCTGCCATCAAGCGGCTTGCATCGCTTTCTTGGCGCGTTCCTCGATCTCTTTCGGGGACAAATCTTCCTTGTGCGTCGCCACGCCCCAGAAATGTCCGAACGGGTCTTGAATGAAGCCCGAGCGGTCTCCGTAGAACTGGTCCTCGACCGGCTTCAGGATCTTCGCTCCCTTCGCGACCGCTTGCGTCACGACTTTATCGCAATCCGGCAGGTACACTAGCAGACTCACTGGAGACGATCCAATACTCTCGGCGCTGCGGTAACCCATGCTCGGGTTTTCGTCGGCCAGCATGATGTACGAGTCGCCGATCTTCAGCTCGGCGTGGCCCACCCGGCCGCTCGGATCCGCCATGCGCATCATTTCGGTTGCTCCGAAAACGTCCTTATAATACTCGATCGCTTTCGCCGCACCCTTAATGATCAGGTACGGCGTAACCGTGTTGTATCCCTTGGGAATGTAGCTAACTTTTTTCATAATTTTTCTCCTCGTGTGTTCCGCTCAAAGGTCACTGTTGAGGTTGAGGGTTGAGACTAAGGCGCAGACGGTCCCCCACGGGCCGCCTCGTTCTCTAATGAGAACACAAGTTGGCAGGCGGCTCAAGGCCGATCCTCTGTGGCCTTCTGCCCGCGCTGGAATCCCGCAAAGGGGTCGAAAATGGCGTAATAAGTGCGAGAACGCTGTGACCCGCCGCGCCGCCGCCTGCCCGGATGGTTCCATTAGTACTGTGACAAAAGTAATGCACGAAAGGCTTACGCCATTGAAACTCATCCCCGAACACTGCACACTACCTCGGAAGCCACAGAGAAGCAGAAAACATGGAAACTCCCCCACAAGCCACCAGGGCTCGCCGGCGCAGCGACCGCCTGCCGATTGCGTTTCCGGTAGTGGCCTCGGGAATTGATCCCTCCGGGAAGTGTTTCCGCGTGAAAACCAAGACGACCGCGGTCAGCCTCTACGGCTGCTGTTTGCCCCTGCCGCGATTCCTGCAGCCCGACCAGGAAATCTCCTTACGCCGGGTCGGCACCAAAGAACAGGCCATAGGCCGCGTCGTGGCACCCTTAGGACCGCAAGCCAAAGGATTCCTCTACGGAGTTGGCATGGTCCAGTCGTGCGAAACCCTGTGGGGCGTCAGCTTCTCCTCTTCATTTTACGAAAAGCTCTTGGACACCATGTATGACGGCGTCTATTTCGTAAACCGCGATCGCAAGATGACCTACTGGAATGCGGGCGCCGAGAGGCTGTCGGGGTATAGCTCCGCAGACGCCATCGGAAAGCACTGCTTCGATAATTTCCTGGCGCACGTAGATGAGACGGGCAAGCTGCTGTGCACCAGCGGATGCCCTCTAAGCGCCGCGATGGCGGACGGCCAAGCCAGAGAAGCCGAGATCTACCTTCGGCACAAGGACGGTCATCGCGTGCCCATTAGTGTGCGCGCCCTGCCCATGCGCAATAGTGACGGTGCAATTGTTGGAGCGGTCGAGGTTTTCAGCGACTCCACCGCCAAGCGGCGAGCCGAAAAACGAGTCGGCGAACTGGAGAACTTGGCCTTCCGCGATGCCCTGACCAACCTGCCGAATCGGCGATACCTCGAGCTCAAGTTAGAGCAGGCCTTGCAAGATCTTCATCAGTTTGGCCGGGAGTGCGGTCTGCTGCTCTTCGACTTTGACCGCTTCAAGCAAGTCAATGATACCCACGGTCACGAAGTAGGCGATGCCCTGCTGAAAGCGGTCGCGGAAACCCTGGTGCAGAGCCTGCGCACCGTGGACCTTGTCGGCCGCATGGGTGGTGAGGAGTTTCTCGTCTTGATGCCGGACGTGCAGGCTATGGTCTTAGGCGATCTGGCCGAGCGCTGCCGCCTCCTGATCGCGCACTCGTCGGTTGCACACGGAGCCACTCGGGTGTCGGTCACGGCGTCCATCGGCGCTACCCTGTTGAACCACACCGATTCCGCGGTCACAGCAATTCGCAGAGCGGACGAATTGATGTACCAGAGCAAGCGCTCAGGTGGCAACCAAACCACCGCGGGCTAAAAATCAACACCCAACCTGTCATCTTGAGCCCTGTAATATTGAGACCTGTCATCTTGAGCGGAGCAGAAACTTCACGAAGTGAAGCTTTTGCGGAGTCGAAAGATCCCTGCATCTTCTCCGCGCCTGCAGCGCACCAGGGAGTTCTCCCCGCTCAGCCCCGAACGTCGAATCCTCAACCGCTCTACTCCCCCAACTCCTTCGCCAGCGCCTTCCACTTGCCATCCACCAGCGCCCGCGTCTTCGCGTCCATCACGATCTCATCCGGCCACGGACGCCCAAATCCCTCCGTCGACCACTTCCGCGTGGCGTCGATACCCATCTTCGATCCGTAGTTTGCAAGGCGCGCGGCGTGGTCGAGCGAGTCGACTGGGCCCAGCGTGAACTGGATATCGCGCTCGGGATCGATATGGTTCAGCACTTTCAAGGTGACGTCGGCTATATCCTGCACGTCCACGTCTTCGTCCACTACGATGATGCATTTGGTAAACATCGCCTGCCCCAGCGACCAGATGGCGTTCATCACCTTGCGCGCCTGTCCGGGGTAGGACTTGCGAATGGAAACGATCATCAGGTTGTGGAATACGCCTTCGATGGGCAGGTTGATGTCCACCAGTTCGGGGATGGTCAGCTTCATCAGCGGCAGGAAAATGCGCTCGACTGCCTTGCCCATCCAAGCGTCTTCTTGCGGCGGTTTGCCGACAACCGTCGTAGCATAGATCGGGTCTTTCCGGTGGGTCACGCAGGTAACGTGAAACACCGGATATTCGTCTTCCAGCGAGTAGAAGCCAGTGTGGTCGCCAAAGGGTCCTTCGGTGCGAAGTTCGTCGAGATTGACGTAGCCTTCGAGAACGATCTCGGCAGTGGCCGGAACTTCAAGGTCGACGGTCTCGCATTTCACCAACTCGACTGCCTTCTGCCGCAGGAATCCGGCGATGACGTATTCCTCAACCTCGGGCGGCGCCGGGACGATGGCGCAAAACGTTAGCGCCGGTTCGGTGCCGATAGCTACGGCCACCTCCATCCTGCCGGACGGACGATCTCCGGTGGCAAGCATCGAACCGCCCGAAGAGCGAGCCATGATGTCGACCGCCGCCGACCTACGCTCGTGTGGCCGCCGGTCTCCGGCCCGCTCATCTCGCGCATCCGCAGCCGCTAGACTCGCGTTCCGCATCCGGTCGCGGTAGTGTTCCGCCGCAACTTTCTGCCGCTGCCAGTGCATCCCCGCGGTGCGCTCGTCATAGATCTGCATGCGGTACATGCCGGCGTTGCGCTTCCCCGTCTTCGGATCGCGCGTGATCACGCAGGGCAGCGTGATGAAACGTCCGCCATCTTTCGGCCAGCACTTGAGGATGGGGAAATCGAGCAACGAAAAATTGTCGCGCTTGATCACCTCTTTACATGGTCCGGTGGCAACGGTCTTCGGAAAAAACTTGCCCATCTCGGCCAGCATCGGCAGCATCTTCACTTTGTCGAGGAAGCCTTGTGGAGACTTCACATCCATAAAGCCGCGGATACGCTCGGCGATTTCGTCGAGCCCATCGACTTCGAGCGCGAGCCGCATGCGTCGGGCAGAGCCGAACTGGTTAATAAGAAGTTGCGAGCCGGCATAGCCCTTAAGGTTTTCGAAAAGCAGAGCCTTGCCGCCGATGGCTCCCTCCCGGTCTTTGCTCTTCGAAACCCGATCGGTAATTTCCGTAATCTCTAAAATTGGGTCCGCTTCCGTGCGGATACGCTTCAGTTCACCCGCTCGGTCAAGTGCTTTGATCCAGTCCCGCAGATCGTCGTAGGCCAAAATTCCTCCCCGAATGACGGACGATGAAATGACAGACGATTATACGTGGCCACAAACTCCGCCATAGGCAAGCACCTGCGAACCTTCCGCTGTCGAAGACGAAACTGATATAAGTTATGCTGTTACTCGACTTGAGCTCGATCCCCACAGGAGACCCGGAATGTCTGCACTGAGCAAATTGCTGGCGCTGCTCCCACTGCTCACAGGAGCTTTCGCAAGCGCCCAGGAGATTACGGTAGCCGCGGCGGCCGATATGAGTGCTGCCCTGCCGCAACTCGTTGAGGCCTACACGAAGAAGACCGCTCAAACAGTGAAGCTCTCTTTTGGCGCGTCCGGCAATCTGACCAATCAGATACGAAACGGCGCGCCCTTCGATGTCTTCTTCTCGGCAGATGAAGAATACCCGCAACAGTTGATCGCCGAAGGATTGGCGCAGAAAGAAACGCTTTATCGCTATGCTGTCGGCCGTCTGGTGCTGTGGGTGCCCGCCGACTCGCCGCTAGACGTATCAGATCTCGGCATGAAAGCTTTGCTCGACCCTTCGGTCAAGAAGATTTCGATGGCAAATCCCGCGCATGCGCCATACGGTCGCGCCGCCGAGGCCGCGCTGCGGCACTTCGGAATTTACGATCAGGTTTCGAGTCGCCTCGTCCTGGGAGAAAACGTGTCGCAGGCAGCCCAATTCGTAGAATCGGGCAACGCCCAGGCGGGACTGATAGCGCTCTCGCATGCGCTCGCCCCTACAATGAAAGACAAAGGCCGTTACTGGACGGTCCCGCTCGATGCCTATCCCACGCTGAACCAGGCCGCCGTCGTCCTTTCCCGATCCGCACATCAGGATGCGGCCCGCAGGTTCCTGGAATTTTTGCGCGGCCCCGAGGCCAAGTCCCTGCTCACCAGCTACGGTTTTAGCCTGCCTGCGGAGACACATTGAAGTGGAGAAGCGTTGAACTGGAGAAACACTGCCATGGAGAAACACTGAAATGAACTGGGAGGCGTTCTGGTTGACCGTCCGTCTCGCGGCCATCGTCTCTACGCTCTTGATCGCCATCGGAATCCCCATCGCCTACTGGCTGACTTACTCCCGCTGGCGCTGGAAATTTCTGGTCGAAGCCGCGGTCGCGCTTCCCATCGTCCTGCCGCCGACGGTGCTCGGTTTTTATGTCCTGGTGGCGCTCGGTTCGCGCAGCCCACTGGGCCGCTGGTGGGAATCGCTCACCGGCCACACCCTGGCTTTCACTTTCGAAGGGCTGGTGATCGGGTCATTGTTATACAGTCTGCCATTCGCCGTGCAGCCGTTCGCGGCAAGTTTTGGCGCGGTCGATTCCAGTCTGCTTCGCGCCTCGGCATCGCTCGGCCATTCGCCGCTGCAGACTTTTCGCCGCATCGTGCTTCCCCTCTCAAAAGCCGGGCTGGTCACAGGATTTGCCCTCAGCTTCGCGCACACGCTCGGCGAGTTTGGCGTTGTCCTCATGGTAGGAGGCAACATTCCCGGCGTGACCCGCACGGTCTCGATTGATATTTACGACCAGGTGGAGATGGCGAACTATTCCAGCGCGAACCAGACGGCGCTCGTCCTGCTCATCGTCTCGTTCGTCGTCTTGTCGATCGTGTACGGCGCAAACCGGCGTCCCTGGGCGGTGGGTCCATGGAGGTAAAGCTAAATCCAAAGACAGCTCCCGCGCCACAATCCGCATTACAAGCAACGACACAGCCAATCTCTGCCGATCTCGAAGTCCGCATCCGCAAACGCTTTCCTAATCCCGAGGGCAGCTTCAACCTGAACGTTCACTTCCGCGCGCTGGCCGGCTTCACCATTCTCTTCGGCGCGTCAGGCGCGGGAAAAACCACGCTGCTCGATTGCATCGCTGGGCTGACCCATCCCGACGAAGGCCGCATCGCCGTTGGCGGCGAAGACCTATACGATTCGGAGAAAAAGCAGAACGTGGCCGCCTGGAAGCGCCGCATCGGTTATGTGCATCAGGACCTGGCGCTCTTCCCTCACCTCACCGCGGAGCAAAACGTCGCTTACGGTCTCCACACACTGAACGCAACCGAGCGGCAAACGCGCAGCCGCGAAATGCTTGCGGCTTTCCGCATCGATCACCTGCGCGAACGGCGGCCGGCGCAAATCTCCGGAGGCGAGCGCCAGCGCGTCGCCCTGGCGCGCGCTCTGGTAACCGAACCGCGCGCCCTGCTCCTCGATGAGCCCCTGGCTGCGCTCGACCGTCCGACGAAGTCCTCGCTGGTCGGCGATCTGCGCCGCTGGAACCAGCATCATCGCGTTCCGATTCTCTTCGTCACCCACAATCGCGAGGAAGTGTTTGCCCTGGGCGACGAGGTCATTATGCTTGACGCCGGAATAATCGTAGCCCAAGGCCAGCCGCATGATGTGATGCGGGCTCCGCGGCTCGAGACCGTCGCCCACCTCTCCGGATTCGAAAACATCTTCGATGCCACAGTGCTGGCGCTCCGCGAAGATCGCGGCACCATGACCTGTCAACTAGGAAACGGCACAGTGGAACTGGAAACGCCGCTGGTCCGAGCCGAGGTAGGCTCGCACCTGCGCGTGGGCGTCCGCGCCGGCGATCTGCTGCTGGCCACGGAAAGCCCGCGCGGGCTAAGCGCCCGCAACCTTTTGCCGGGAACGATTCGGCGGCTCGAGCAAAGAGACGTGATCGTCTCGGCCATCGTGGATTGCGGCGGCACGGAGTTCGAGGTGCATCTAACGCTGGCGGCGCGCGACGCTCTTCAACTTGGCCCCGGCAAAAGCGTCTGGGTCGTGGTCAAGACGCACTCATGCCACCTGATGGGAATGTGAAAGCGGCTGTTTTCCAGCTTTGGCCTATTGGCATTGGCTTGAGGCAGGCTTCCTTCGAATTCGCCCGCGATTCGACCAGAACTAGGTGATCCTAAGTAGTGAGCGCTATCGCTGGTTTCGTCAACAATAAAGTAAAATTCGTCTCGTGTTCAATTCTGAAGCGCGAACGTGGTGGGAACATCGCCGGTTTCGATACAACATCGGTCTTGTAACGGGGGGCTTGTTGGCGTTCGTGGGCTATGTGGCGGTAGTCGATAGAGGCATCTCCACCGGCGCAATGCCCTGCGCTGAAATAACGCTGTTCACAACCGCCTTTCAAGTACTCGGATTCTCATTTATGGTCGCGGTTGCAAACGTCTGTTACCTCGCTGGGCCGCTTTGCGAGTCAATCGTCAAACCACGGAATATCGACCGTTTCCGTCGTGTGACATTTCAGCTCGGGTTTTGGTTCTCAGTATTGCTCCCGTTTACGATACCTGCGGTTGTCGCCCTGTCTTACCTCATTCATCCTGCACCGGCTCCGGTCCCGTGTGAGCCGTAGTTAACGTAACATCGCCATAGCACTCGCAACCCAGGCTCACGGTTCCACCGCAATCACCGCGATCCACTGCCCATTCCGTTCATTGCGATAGGCAATCGTCCCGCCAAGTCGTCGTGCAATATCGTCGGGCAGCAAATCGCGATGGTAGCCGAAGAATGTTTCTTTTATGCGCTGCCACGCGCCCCAATTCTCCAGCAGTGGATGCGCCGGCTGGTACTTCGTGGAGAAGACCAGCGCCACATCAAACCGGTCGCGAGCCCTGGCCGCCAGGTCGATCTGGGAGGCTGAGAAATCCTCAATGCGCGCGATGCGGAAAGGCTGCCTGGCATTGGCATCAATATAGCCGAGCCACGGCCGCGTGAGCTCGTCCGACGCGGGCCATGCGGTAAGAACGCGCTCACCGGAATATCGCATCGCCAGAAAACGGCTGGCTTCCGCATGCATCACGACGTAGTCGCGGTAAGCCAGATTGTCTTCGAGAGTAAAGCCGTAAGGAGGATTGCTGAACAGCCCCGCGACAAACGCCATTGCCACCGCTCCCACAATCAATTTCCAATACCGCACGCGCCGCCAGAGAATCGCGACCAATGTCAAAATCACAAGCGGGACGACCGGCAACATGTAACGAGCCAGCACCGCTCCGCCCACCATCGACATAAAGCCCAGATAAGCGAGCGCCACGGAAAGAAATGCTATCTGCATCCAGATTGGAATTCGTGGCCGAACAAAACCGTTTTCCATCTGCGCCGGACGAAACATGGCCAGCAATCCCGCCAGCGTGAGCAGATACAGACCGAAATATCCGAAGAGTTGCCAAAGCCTCAATCCGAGAGCCAGTGGCACACGCACAGGATTGAACGTGGCGGCAACGTTGTAGCGAAAGAATTCGGGGTTGCCCAAGAGGAAACCGGTCATCGCGTAGTGATAGGCGTACCAAATTGCCAGCGGCACGAGAGTAAGCGGCAGATAAAACCCGTGCGCGCGTCTGCCCTCGGAGGGAAGAATTTCCTTCGAGTCGATTCCTTTCGAGTTCTCTTTCGAGCTTTTTCTCAAGCGTGGCCGAATGAAATAACCAATCACCTCCCAGCCCAACAGAGCCAGCGGAGCCAGGATCGCAGTCTCTTTCGCTAGCGCCGCCAGCGAGAACCAGAGCACTTGCTTCAACGGACGGTCCTCTACATACGCGGCCAGCCCCCAAAACGTGAATCCAGCGGCCGGCAAGTCCACCTGCGCCATTGAACTCTGCGTGAAGTACACCGGATAAATCGCCACCAACGCAGTCGTCGCCCAGGCCACGGGCAGATTCGCAGCGATTCGCGAAAGTCGAAACAATCCCAGCAGCGAGAACGCACTCAGCGCCAACATGGCTGTGCGCGTGACCACAGTGGAGTATCCGAAGACGCGCCAGGCCAGCGCCAGCCACGCCATCACCAGCGGAGGATGCGCGTTCGATGGCGTCGACCGCGGAATGACCGCACCGGTCAGAAATAAATCACGCGCGGCCGGAATGTAATAACCCGCCTCATCCCAGAAATAAGGAAGTCGCAGAAGTGGCGCATGCAGAAGCATCAATCCAGCAAAAAACAGCGCGAACAGAAAAAACTGCTGCACCCACGCGGAAGGAGCCGGACGAGAAGGTTTTTTCAGACCGGACTGCAACCAAGGCGGCGCAGTTTTCGTTGCCCAGAACATCGACACCAACGGCCGGTGCATCAGTGAACGGGTCCACCCGGCGCGCGCGGATCGAGTTTGATCTCGCCGAACGCGGCCTCGTAGTTCGTCACGTTCTGCTGCAAAAGCGCCATCAGCGCCTTGGCCTGTTGCGGGCTGAGATAAATCCCCTGAAAGTTTCGCAATTCCACCTGCGTCTCCGAGCTTTGCTGCATCGTCCCGAAAACCAGGAAGAAATCCCAGACATTCACCCGGATCTGCACGCTGTTCGAGTAGCTCTCGCGATAATCGGGGGTTTGCACGAATTTCACGTTCGGTTGGTTCGCTGTAATCATATTTCGCAGTGTAACCCGTGAGCAGAGTACAGAGCAAAATTCGCCGGCGATCTTGTCAACTACACCGGGAGCGAATTAACTCTCCTTTAACACTCGCGCAACATTGCTGCAACACAGTCCTTCTAATGTCGAGAGCAACCGAGGCGCTCCTTCTGTCATGGATCCTTTGCAAGCGGCAGACAACCCGCGTCACCCCGATCTGATCTACGTGGTGGAAGACGATCCCGATGTGTCTCGCCTGATCGAACACAATCTGCGAACCGCCGGTTACGAGGTCTCCACATTTTTCTCCGGCGCGCCGGTCGTTCCCCAGGCAGCCGTGGCCCAACCGGCGCTGTTTCTTCTCGATATTATGTTGCCCGGAATCAGTGGCTTCGATCTCTGCCGCCAGATCCGCCAGCACGAACGCCTGGGCAAGACGCCCGTCATTTTTCTTTCTGCCAGAACGCAGGAACCGGACCGCCTACAAGCGTTCGACGTCGGCGGAGACGGATACATCACCAAACCCTTCAGTCCGCGTGAATTGATTGCCCGCGTCCGCAACGTTCTCCGCGTTCAGCCTGAGGCCCGCAGTCTTGAAATTATTCACTCGGGAGATTTGGAAATCGATATCGCTTCCATGACCGTGCGCGTCGCGGGCAGAACCGTACTCACCACGGTGCGCGAGTTCCGGCTCCTCGAATATCTGGCACGGCACCGAGGACGCTTCTTTACCCGCAACCAACTGCTCGACGCGGTGTGGAAAGAAGGGACGTTTGTGACCCCGCGCTCCATTGACGTCTTTGTGCGGCGTCTGCGGGAGAAAATCGAACCCGACCCAAAGCATCCCCGCTATCTGAAAACCCTGCGCGGAATCGGCTACCGTTTCGAAGCCGACCGCTAGCTTCAAAAACATTACCACTGTCATCCTGAGCGAAGCGAAGGACCCATGTATTTTGCGCCACCAGCGGCGTTGCAGGGAATTTTGACCACGAGCTATGATCCAAACTCCGTGGACCGCTATGACTTTTTCAGAGTCCCTCTAAGGCACGAAAACATGTTGAGAAGTTGCACCTTATCCCTACCGGCGCTGTTCCAGCTTGACCGAAGCCGTAACCGGTTGCCCGTCGCGCAGCACCTTGACCTCCACCACATCGCCCACCTTGCTGCGGCGCAGGGCATCTGTGAAGTCGTAAAGGTTCTTGATCGGTTTGTCGCCGAACTGCACCAGGATATCTCCCGCTTTCAGTCCCGCCTTCGCCGCCGGCGATCCCGGTCTTACATCGGAGAACTTCACCCCGTTTTCCACTTGGCCGAAATCCGGGATCGATCCGAAGTACGGCCCGTACCCGCTGCCTCCCGGCCCGCCTGCCGGCCTGTCCTCCGCGACCACGATAAAAGCCGGAGGCTCCTCCGCATCCGCCAGTTCCTCGCCGGTCTTCCCCACCACGTCAAGCAACCGCGCCGCCGATACCGAATCGATCTTCTCCCAAGTATCCGAAGGCTTGTGATAATCCGAGTGCAGCCCCGAGAAGAAAAACAGCACCGGAATTTTTTTGGCGACAAACGATGTATGGTCGCTCGAGGAATAACCGCCCGGCGAATACTCGATCTTGAATCCCGATTTCTCCGAAGCCTGCTCGACCACAGCTTTCAGCGTCGAACCCGTCCCCACCCCTCCGATGTACACCTTTTGATCCTTGATGCGGCCGATCATGTCCATGTTCAGCATGGCCACGGCTTTATCCAGCGGACGCGTCGGATCCTTCACCCACGCGCCTGAACCCAGCAACCCAAGTTCTTCGCCGGCGAAGGACGCGAACAGAATTCCCCGCCGCAACTGCCCTCTCTCTGGAGCCAGCAACCGCGCCAACTCCAGCACTCCCGCCGTGCCCGAGGCGTTATCGTCCGCTCCCGGATGAATCTGTCCAATCTGCGAAGGCGCCAGCGAATCGAAATTGCCGCGTCCCAGGTGATCGTAGTGCGCGCCGATAATCACGTATTCGTCCGTCTTGCCCGGCAAATAAGCCAGCACATTGTTCACAGTGGCCCGCGTGGTCCGGATGCTAACCGTCACCGCCGCCGTCTGGTCCCCCGCCAGCACAAACGATGCTGGCTTCGACGAAGCATTGATCTGCTCCTGCACCTCCGCCAGCGATTTGCCCGCCGCCTTCAGCCACCCCTCGGCAACGGCATTCTTAACCTGGAGAAAAATGATGCCTGCATTCTCCGGCCCGCTAACGCTGCCGAATCGCGTAAGCAGGTCTTCTTCGCCGTCTCCCAGCTTTCCGTTCACCAGCACCAGCGCCTTGGCGCCGTGGTTCCGCGCATTGATGGCTTTGCTCACCAACTGGGAATGCTGCGTCATGCCCTGATTGCCGCTCTTCTCGCCGAACGAAGGAGGCTCATACCGCAGAACCACGACAATCTTGTCCTTGACCTCGATCCCAGCATAATCATCGTAATGAAACTCGTCGGCCGAAATTCCGTAGCCGGCAAACACCAGCGGCCCCCGCGCCGATCCCGAAGCGGAAAAACTGAACGGAACAAAATCCTGCTTCGCTTTCAATTCCCGCTTCTCGTTACCGCTCAGCACCGCGAAACTGTTCTTCCCCTTCAGCTGCGCGCCCGTGATCACCGTGAAAGGCTGTAAATAGGAGTTCGTGCCCGCCGCTTCGAGCCCCAGGCTCTTGTACCGCTTCTCGATCAGGTGCTCGGCCCGGGTCAACCCTTTCGAGCCAGCGCCGCGTCCCTCCATGGCAGGCGTGGTCAGGGCCTTGATGTCATCCAGCAAGCGCTGCGAATCGGCGGAAGGGATTGCCGGCGGCGCCGCCGCAGAAACATAAGCGAACGCAAGCAGGGCAAAGAGAATCGCAACTTTCTTAGCCGGGTTGGACATGAGAATACAATAGGGGCTGGGGCTTCTTGACTTCGTCATGATCACACAAATGCTAGGTTGCATGGTGGCTCATGTCAAACCCATGCCTCTAGTAGAGACGGATGTTGCCCTTGCTTTTGCGTAGCTACATGGGAGAAAACACTTGAACGACTATCTTCTATCCGTCCTGCTGGGAATCGTCGAAGGCCTCACCGAGTTCCTGCCCGTCAGCTCCACCGCCCATCTCCGCATTTCCGAAGTCCTGCTGAACGTGCCTCTCTCCAGCGGCTATTGGAAGATGTACTCCATCGTCATCCAGCTTGGCGCCATCCTGGTTCTGCCCATCTATTTTCGCCAGCACATTGCCAAGCTCATCTCCACCTTTCCCGAAGGCGAAAAAAAAGACTGCGACTACCTGACCCATCCCCTGAGCCTGGTCATGATTGCCTTCGTCGTCACCGCCATCCCGTCTTTTCTGCTAACCAAAGTGATCGGCAAGAACCTCGAGAGTCTCTACGTGATGGGCACTGCCCTGCTGCTCGGCGGCATCGCGATGTGGATTGTCGACGCTATGAAAGCTCCCTGGGAAAAAGCCGGGCCGAGCGCACCCGGCTCGCCCATCCACACCTGGAAGATGGACGACATCCACGGCGGCCAAGCGGTCTGGATCGGCGCTTGCCAGATTCTCTCCGCCGTTTTCCCCGGCACCTCGCGCTCCATGTCCACCATCGCTGCCGGACAACTGATGGGAATGTCGCGCCCCGCCGCCCTCGAGTTCTCTTTCTTCCTCTCCATACCCACCATGACCGTGGCCACCCTCTACACCCTCTTCAAGTCGCTCCTCGGCAAAGATGAAAATCCCATCGGCGTCGCCCAAATCACCCCTCACCAATGGGTCATCCTCGCCATCGGCTTCGTCGTCTCCTTTATCGTCGCCTACGGAGCCGTCGCCTGGTTCATGGCTTATGTCCGCAAGCGCGGCTTCGCCCCGTTTGCCATGTATCGCATTGTGCTGGGAATTGCCGTGCTGGCCTGGGCGATGGGAATGATCGGGCGCTAAAGCTTCCCCTGCCCGTACCCAACTCGCCACCCCGCCCCGTTTCCCGCATTGCCCGAACCTCCCCTTCTTGTCATAATTGTGAGGCTCTGGCCTCGTCACGGCGCTCAGGCTGGATTTTGCCCCGCCAACGCCGTCGCTGCCACATGACCTTTTTCTCGAATATCTTTGCGCCCACCAGGAACCGGCGTCTCAACGAACTCGTCGGACTCCTCTTGTGCGTCTCCGCACTCCTCCTTTTCCTCGCGCTGGCCTCCTATTCGCCGCTCGATCCCTCCCTGAATAGCGCCTCCATCCTCACCCGATCGCACGCTGCCCGCAACTGGATCGGCATCTTCGGGGCCTATCTTTCCGACCTCGTCCTGCAATTCTGGGGAGTTGGATCGTTCCTGCTCCCCATTTTCATGGCCATGCTCGGCGTGCGCTGGTTTCGCTCGCGAGCCGTGCCCTCTCCAGCCGCCAAGACGCTCGGCGCAATCTGGCTGCTCATGTTCGTGCCCGCTCTCCTCGCCATCCTACCCGGCCACGTGCGCTGGATGGGGGCCATCCCCATCGAAGGCCTGGCCGGCCGCATCCTGGGCGATGTCCTAATCCATTACCTCAACCTTGCCGGCGCATACATCGTCTGCACCACGGTTTTAGCCGTCGCCCTCTACCTCACCACCGCCTTCTCCTTCTCGGCGATTGAACTCTGGGCGCCCACCCGCTTCGCCTTCGTCCTCGCACTCCGCGATCGCTTCCAGGACTGGCAGCACGAACGCGAGCGCAAGCGTCAACAAAAAGAACTGGAAAAACGCCGCGCCGAAAGACCCACTGTCACCGCACAACTCGTACCCGCGCGCCCCACGACGCCGCGCCCGGAAATTCCCCGCCCGGATGCCCCGCGTAACACGCAGGAGATCGCGCAGAAAATCGACACCGAGCAGGAGATCCCCGGCGTGCAGTCCGCCGCCCCACACCGCACCGGCATCGAACGCATGATGGCCGAGGAAGGCACACACGACCCCCTCACCCCACCGCAGCCTCCCCTCGCCGCCAACGCAGTCGAAGTCCAGGTCAATGACCGCGCCGACGCCGAGCACCGCCCCAAAACCATCCTCCCCAAAATCGCGGGCAGCTACAAGCTCCCGCCCTCGAGCCTCTTGCACCGCCCCGACGAGCAGCAATCCGTCAACGAAGAAGAGCTCAAAATCGTCGCCCAGGTTCTGACCGCGAAGTACGCGGA